>JGI24022J15233_10005769_pt1 | contig 13240 bp, 7 predicted proteins | sample Ectturendosymbi2_FD_15233 | JGI IMG/M metagenome (IMG submission 15233) | reverse complement strand
ATACCACAGTTTGGTCATAATTCTAATTTTTTCCAAGCAATTTTTGCGCCCCCGTCAAAGTGGCGCCTATGGCACGTGCCATGCCTGCCATACCCTACATACGCCACTGACCACAACAATTAATACATTTCAAAATCTTAGCATGGAAGCTGTGTTTTTATGTATAAGATGATTATTATAGCAGCAAGCTACACAAGTTTCGACGAGAGGACCAGAAGTTAGAAGGGCGGTATCGGTCTTCGTACAACCATGACTTAACGACGATTAAAACGATTCGATGATTTTGCATGTTCACAAAGAACAAGTTGACAGACTTAATTTGGACAAATTTGCTGAAAATTATGTTTCTGGTAGTAAGGACACAATGAGACAGTTGGGTTGATTTTTGGAACGGTTTGAGAATTCTGTTGGCTCGTCACATTGCTTAACTTTTACTGATAGGCACGTTTTTATAATTGTCTGTTGACTTAATGGCGAAGAGTTAGAACAACAACTGTATAGTGTGCACTGCAGGAAATGGTTTGCAGATTTCGAGATGTAGAATTGCGGAGAGCAAAGTCCTCTCTGATGTTATGAAACTTCAAGGAAATGGATAGCCTTTTAAGTAGTAAATGTTTAGTTTACGGTTGTAGTAAAGTTTTCAGTTCAGGTTAGATTTTGAACTTTGTTCCGCAACTGTGGCAGAAAGTGCTAACGGGGCATCGTTTGCTATGAATGGCTGAAAAAGGTCATCTTGTTCTAGGTAGCACAGAGTCACAAAACAACGTTTGTTTCCGTGGACGCACGATTTCTGCTGATCATGGCCGTACCAAAAAAAACGAGCTAGCGCCGGCTCTGAAAAACTATTTCAACTGGTATTGCTTACAAGTTTTGATTATGTAGCATGTATCAGCTGACCCCACCCGCAATATAAAACGATAACATTCTGAAAATGTTACTTCAAACCCAAGATTAGGAAAATGTGAATCATGCTCTAACAACTAATCGACGCAATATAGAGAGCTTAAAATACTTAAAGAAATTTTCTAACTGAAAAGACGCTGCAGTGATTTCCATCCATTGTGCAGCCCTGTCCTGTTCGGTATATTTTCAACATACTATAGCTGCAATCAACGACAATGCAAGGTTTTATTGTCATAGAAAAATTTGTTTCACTTCGGTCTTAAGTTCGCGCTCCTTTTTGCTCTGACGATATTTTAGTCTGTGCGAACCCTATACATTAGTCCTAGACCAATGGTTTCCAACCCTTTTCGTACCGCAACATAGACCCGTAGCCACTGGGAGGCATTGCTCCCCAACTTTTGTTGTGCTCAGAAACATTTGCTTTAAACATGTAATAAAAACAAAAATCTTTCCCGCCTAAAAACATATTTTTCCCACCAAAACTGAAAACCTGGCTACGGGCCTGGTGAGGCCCCACTTGTCCACTGTTACGAGGTGAAAAAGAAAAGTGTTAATCAATTTACGCTGAACCAAAAATGATGATATTGACGCGCTAAAAGTACGGTCAACAAAAAATTCTAAAGTAATCACCATGTTGCCCGACAATCACTGCGCTTGTTGCTGCCTTCGATGCAAAAGCATCCAAATACATGGAAGTGTGGAAATCGTACTTGGGTGGCCGGAAAAGGGTTTTTAATTTCCACAAGCAAACCAACGAAACACGTCGCGGTTAAATATTTGACAAAACACACACCCTACGTTTATTTAAGTTTCACATCTTTTTTTTATCTATGCTCAAAAAAAAAACAAATTCACTGCACGTATATGTGGTGGCATAAAGACGTTGAAGTACAACGTGATGAGGACCGAGTTGCGACACGCTTACCACGGCTGTGAAAATCGCTCACACACGAGCAAAAGACATCAAGTAAAACGTACCCAAATGGTTTTAACTTCTAGGTTCACGATTCGCGTGTTTGTTACCTTTTCAGACTGCTAAGAATAGAACGCAACGAAACCGTTGGGCGAAACGATTTGATGCTTAAACCAGAACCGCCACCAGAAATTTTTCAATAGGGGGCTTTACATTTACGCAGGGAGATTGACATTCTGAAAATTTGATAAAATCTCCACTGATTTATACTGTTTTGTATTTAAATTTTGAGGAGCTGAGCCACCAATGCTCCCCGTGGCAACGAGACTGGTTTAAACTTCGCTAATGCTGTCATTATTGAAACACGTACAAAAAGCTCCAATCATTGAATCAAGTAAGATTGAATAGAGAAAGTAAACAATTAGGAAATTTTTTTCCTGATATTCTTCACAACAAAATCATTTAAGAATTTACTGAAATCTGTTTGCCAGGTTAATGCACCTAATGCTTAGTGTCGCCAACCTCTCCTGGAATATTGAGACCCTTCAATTCATTTTTAATTCTTTTGAATCTTGAAAATGGCCTTCCTTCGGAACAGTTAGCAACCACCAAGCTAAGAAATAAAGGTCCACGTGGTTGAATAAATAAAAAAACACTAATCTAAGGCATCAGACGCAGGGGCGTAACGAGGGGGGGGCAAGTGGGGAACAATTCCCCATCACAAATACTTACTTCAATACAGTACATTTGCTTTCGAAAGACCTCAGGTTCAAGTATGGGGGCTCCAAACTTGCTTCTTGCCCCGGGCGCCATCCAACCTCGTCACGCCCATGATCAGACCCAAACGCGCTTGTGCCATTTTCTTGCTGTGACCTTTTTCTTTGTCTCTTTAGGGTAGAGTTCTGTGGTTGCCAGTTGGCAAAGTGACTTTTGGTTGCTATTCAAGCGAATTAATTAAAATCTTCTCTGATTTGTTTAGCATGGGAGCAGTACAAACTTGCGCAAGCACTCAATAGCAATCTGATTTCTGAATGACTTTGTTAGAGAAAATTCAAATGGAAAAAATCACATCTAAAAATACCAAACGAGCTTTACGTAATAGAAATGCTATCAAGACTACAGCATTGCTCAGAAGACGCACCTATGATTTTATTTTAGGATGGTGCTGCTAGCCCTACACATATCTTTTATCTGCAATGTAACCTTTGATCAGGTGCATTTCAAAAACGAAACAGCCACAAGTTCTTTCGTCTGATTTACACGTAACAATCGGTACAATTCAGCAAACACAGAACGCCGCAAACTTGCTTTGAGTATACCGACACAATAGTCGGCATGTGGCTTGACCAATGGTCATATTGAGATTCATGGAAAATCGTTGGAAGACCCTAGCGTTGTCAAAACGAAAACTGATTAGGTGAATAAAACGAAATCTCATTAGGTGGAAAAAAATGTTATTAAATGAACTTTGACGAATATTTATCGAACCGATCATATCCTGGCAAGTGAGTCTATGCGTAACGCAGTTTGCCGGAGACCCATTGGATCTTGAGGCCAAAGGCTTAGCCCGCATAGCCTATTGGAAAATCCGGCCCTGGCGTTATTGTACGACTGAGTGTGTTCTACTCCCGTATTTTAAGCGTTGACGGATATTTTTGCAGCAATGAACTGCTCTGTCTCAGCGTAGCGTGCCATGTTTCGCTCCGGCTTCATGGAGCGCTGACAATTTATGTTCATTATGTGGTGAACATTGTACAACAACCTGACGAATAAGGAGAGTGCGTGTAAAATAATATGCAGATTGTGTCAACAAACATCGCCAAAACGTTAGTTTTGCAAACATTAATACGACATCATATTGCGACGTCACAAACAACGTATGTCCAGTAACAATGACCACCACACGCCACTGCTCAATACTAAAATTTGTAAGGAGGCATACAATCAAGCAGTCGCCCCGGGCATCACCATACCTCTGCACGCCACTGGTCAAAAGCAGCTGGACCACGCTGCTCTATTTCATTAAATTGCTTATTGGCAAGTTGCTCCCATGTATATCGCCGGTATAGTGTCGTATCGTGTATGTTGGGGCGTGTGTGCTTGCCTTGAATGTGTTGAAGTTAAGCATGAGGTTCTATTTTGTTTTCTTTGTGTGCTAGCCATGGGCGTCGCAGGGAGTAGGGGGCGTTGCCCCCTGGATTTTAAAATTTTTTATTTTCCTGGTGCCTTTTCAGAAGAAAAATGTTTTCTCTTAGTTTCAAGTTTGTAAAATGAAATTTCACCACCGTTGGTCCCCCTGAAAAAATCTCTTGGCCACCCCCTGGAAAAATCCACTATTGATCCCCCTGGAAAATCCTTCTGACGCCCGTGGTGCTAGGCCATATCTTGTGGGCCTTTCGGCTGAAATGAATACACTTAGAGATTTATCTGCGATCAAAGCACCTGTTTTATTATGTTCTCTTGAAGCACTTCCTCCATGATTGCTTGTCCAACGGGATGTCCATGTTATTCTTATTGATGATGGACGTATTTCCAACTCTCGTATCAAACGAAACATAACAGTTAGCAAGTTTCCAAACGTTTTTAAAACTTACTGCCTGTGATATATAAATGAGTTTTTAGAAAGGCTTTGAGTTCTATTGTGTTTAGTCAGCTGCACTTAACCCTGTTTTAGTTTAACAAAAGCATATTTCTCATGAGAGATTTAATCAATTTAGTCATAGAAGCATATGTCTTGTTAATCAGCCAAGTAATTTTGTGATAATGCCGTCACTTCTAGACCAGATTTATGCCAATGATGGAAATCATATTCATTCTGGCCTTTTTGCCTTTGATGTAACAAGTAAACATCTTTCAACTCTTGTCACAATGCAGCAAAATCCCCATATAAAATAAGCCCATATCTAAGAAAGTTAATATGTTCTTAGCATAGAGTTATTTTTAAGTGATGGTAGTATATCATTAACTCCTTAGGGTTTAAGAAAAAGAATCCTGAAGAAGAATTTGACGTAGATATTTTAATAGCCTCTTAACCTGAAGAAGAACTTGATATATTTATAGCTTCGAAAATAGTTAAGGAACACAATCAAATGGAAAAACTATCACGCAAGAAAAACAAGTTGTTTTACAAACCCTGAATAACCAAAAGTGGAATCAACACGAAACACAAGCTTTACAATAAATCCATCAAGTTACCTCAACATCATTCGGTTTACCTTAAGTATAAGAAGTGCATCAATTTGTTGTTAAACATACTGAAAAAGTCAAAGCAGACGTCTTGTTATCAACCCTTACGTCAATATAAAAAAAAACTTTAAAACATGAAAAACTATCACATGTATCGTCACTAAAAGGCAACATAATTTTTGTAGAACTCCAGCAAGGAAACGCGCTAAAACTTTTCTTTCCAATCCGCACACTGCAAATCAATTTACTCCATTTACTGGTTTTCGGAGCCCTCATCCGCTGCAATTGAAAAAAAGCAAGAAAATAGGTTGAAACAACGCGTTTTTTGAAAGTGGTCAAATCGCTTCTTCAGTTTCTGAAGTAATTTTTGAACATTACTAGTGTTCCAAAATTTTCATTTTCAAGCAATAAGGAAGACGAGTTTATTATTTTTCATCCGTACTTCCCAGTTCCCAAAGGCATAGTTTCGTTAAAAAAGCATTGATATGATCAAACATATGGTTCATTAATTGCCCCTTTCCTTGAAAATATGAATTTAAGTCATTTAAAAGCAGACGTTATGTCCACAAGAAATTCCAAGTCATAAGTCTACTCCCATCGTAAAAGTCAGCGGCAGCGTTGCCTTTGTCTTCCATGAGCCGCTGTATTTAGTCTTTTAGCTCAGAGTCTGAGCTCAGACACTCGTTTCAACATTTTGTCAATGCTAAGCCACCGGACTTTTGAATAGCGAACGTCTTCATAATCTGCATCCACGTCACGCAGCAAACCTTGAAATTCTCTGTGACACAAACCAGCGGAACTAATGAAGTTGACCGTTTATGTAACGACATATATTACACTTTTGATTTTCAGGGAATTTAGCACAAATACTTTCTTGGTGGATTAAAGAGTGAAAGCTCATAATAAAGTTATTTCCTACCTCACTTCAAATTAACTTTGCTAACCCCTCTATCGCCAACATATTGCAAGGGCACCACATGTCGTCATTCCGGCCAGATTGATCAAAGTCAACCCTAGTCGGCTTAAAGCTGGCAGAGTATGGCTTCCAATAAATCAACGGCTTTGGTAGTACTGTACCTCTAAAGAGGGACCATGGCAGCTAGTTCTTCTGTGATACCAGTGATTACTATAAAATGGATGGCTAACTCCATTGTGTTCATTGTTATGGTCACGCATCAGTAAGTCTTTACTCCGTGTATAATATATTTGCAGGGCAAGGCATTGCAAAAACTGTACAACGGTGCGTAATTATCAGCTATTGCTTTTCTTGCAAACCTGTAGATGGCATATTTTCCCAATTTTTTGATTTTTGTAGCTTTACTGCAGGGTTTGAAGACCGCATGCTTTTTCTACATGCCAAAAATATTTTTTCCTAGCCAAAATAGCGCCGACACATCTTCAACTTCTCAGGGCAGCTAATGCACTGCCGAAACCAAAGAAAATCGCTGCTGAAGCTAAAGAAATTTCCGATGTAAATGTGGGTAGATATACTTTACGTGAAACAGATAAATCTTTGCAACCTTGCTTTACTCAGGCAGCTTAAAGTCGATCAATATCCTAATAACGGCTGTGCTTGTTCAGATCCAAGAATTTCGAGGTTCATGGTCTAGCAGGGTTTTAAAGGCGTTTTAGGGACCCGATTCGGGTCCCTAGAATCAGAGAAAATTATCATCGGGTCCCTAAAATCTGAGAAAATCTGGTCCCTAGAATCAGAGAAATCGGTTCCCCACAGATCCATACCGGGTACCTAACATTTTCCTTAAAAAAACGGGGTCTAACAACGCACATGCTGTTGTGTGTAAACAGCAGATAGTAAAAATCAATTTTTTTATTGAAGCTGACCTCCCTCCCTGAACATATCTACAAAGACGCATTGAAAAGTTTTATATCATCAATAGAGTAACTACAGTTAAAAGTTTCTTTACGCCATGTTGTCTCAACAGGACTCTGGGAAGAGACTTACTGTCCTATATGCTATGTCTACAGTACGAACCGTCTCAAAATGGCCACCAGAACCAGATTAATTGTTTGTGGGCCATGTTCGTCGGGCTCAATTTTATCACAGGCCTGGGCAAACGGGAGCTCATTGACCACTTTACCCATGCTTAAGCTGACTAACAGAATGCAAATTTACCAGAAAAGAGTTGTGGAATCCGTGATCTTTGAAGCTTTACTTTTTCCTTATGCACGACATTTCATGAAAGAAACGTAGGCTATTTGTTTGCATTGAAATCTTTCAATGTGTTTTTCTTTCAGTGAGGTTTTTTCTTCATTTATTTTTTTCCTGGGAAGAGGATCATTGCAAACAGATGTCCACACCAGTAGCGCAGTCAAGAATTTTGTTCGGGAGGGGCTAGCCAATGACGTTGTCAGTGACTGACGTCATGTTGAGACCGACTGTTCCTTCTGTTTATTTTCTAACAGATAAAAATTCATATAAAGCACCAGTAAAAATCTTAGCAAGTGTGTATTGCTTCTGTTTATTAGCTGAGTCATACGAAACAATAAACCATTACACCTTTGTTCCCATTCTTGATGTCAAACAAATTTTACAAAAAACGTTGCATGGTTGCGATCAACCCTGCATAGGTGCGTCGTAACAAAACTTTAAAAATTTCTACCGAGCTAAAAGCAGAATATGTTTTGACGTTCCTAGAGCATTATTTTTCTCCTAGGACATTGCCCAACTTTTGAAGTCAGGACATCTCTGGCTGAATTGACTTTCGTCTTCTCAAAAACGCATTGTAGAAAACCTGCTTTGAAGATTATCGTGGATAGCAGGCACATAAGCGATTCTGTCAATCTTACTTTGCTGTATAGTGTCAAGCAATTTGAAGCTTCGACTTACGTGTTCTACTCAACATAACGGAACATTGCTCTTCCTTGTGCAGTTCCAAAATGTGGGTCCACAAAACATCCCAGGGACGCCGGAGAGCGGTGCACGACTGAGGCAGTTCCCACCGCCTTTTCAAAAAAGAGGACAGGAGGCGAAGGTGCCTTTCAATAATTATCAAAGGTGATTTCATAGTTTATCAAGATCAACTTGAAACAAATTTATTGGAGTTTTTGCGCATCCATAAATCACAGAATGGTTTTCTATAACTTCTGTTTTTATTTTTTATATCAACATTGCTGCTGAATAGATACAAACATAATCGGTAACATTTTTTTGTTTTTTGTAGGTTTTCCTTCCCTCAACTCATTTGGACTGCTGCCCTCTGCTATACCGCTGTTCGGGCGTCCCTGAAACATCTTCTCTGCACATATTGATGTACCGTGAACAACCATGTTCTGAAGCACAAAATGAATTTCTGGCAGTGCGTTGGAATTATTAAACGCCTAACTTAAAACTCCTCTGCAATATTTTGTAACAGAGTACCATGGGTGCAGTGCTAAAATAAGAACCGTGCCAATGACTTTTAAGCCAGTGTCTGTCACAGATATCTTGGAATATGTATCTTTTTCACAAAGTTAGCCGCTGGCCTGATTTTAACTGAGGTAAAACTAAGACACTCACTATCTGCCTGCATTTCATCTACCCCAAATCAACAAAAACAAACTTTTTTAGTACTTTTTCCGGAAAAGCAGACAAATCATCAAATATGAAAGGCATGGTATTACTATCTCCTTTTACTTTTGTACTTAAATCCTACAAAAAAATTGTGTAACTAGTAAACACTGCAAGGATGAAAGCGATCCTAAAGAGTTCAAAAACTAAAGCATAGGCTTGATTAGCCATTGCAGTCAGAGGCCTATAGCAAAACCCATAAAACAGATTGGTAGCACATCCAAAAGCTACACCAAATGAAAGAAGTCTTCTTATCGACTAAACGCCTATCAGCAACTGGTGCAGAGTAGTATATCTTGCAGAAGTTCTACAGATGCACAATAATGCCTGTCATACACCAGGCGCGGATATACCATTAAGCTAAAAAGGCTGAAGCCTAGGGCCCCCAATTTTTTGGGGCCCCTAAATTTTAGGAGTAAGGAAAATTTCCAGCATTTTTGTAAATACTTACATTTGTATTTTTGTTTTGGTTCAACACACATTTTCTTACTAAGCCGCTAGCAACAGGCTCGCACAACTCAGAAAGCTGGAAGGGCCAAATTATCAACATAAATTTGCCGTGGGCCGGAAACGTCTATTTCATTTCCATGTAGAGATTTCGTTGCAGTATGGAAGAAATACTTTTTTCGAGGTCGAGCTTTTGCAACATTTTCTACAATTGGGAAACAGGCCCGTAACTAGGGGGGGCGCGTAACTAGGGGGCCTCCCTACAAAATTTTTCGCCCCCTGGAAAAGTGTGTTGAGCATTGTTATGAACTATTGGACATAGTTTAACTAATTTGGGCCCCTCACAGAAAACTCTTCGCAACCCCTGGTGTCCAAGTTGGTTGCGGGTCTGATGAGAAAGCTCTGCAAGTAAAGCTTTCGCACGCCGTGTGTTGTGCAGGCCTGTTATTGAAGAATGAGCGCGAAAGATTGAAGTGAATGACAATGAGAATACTCTTTTTATGATGTTTAGAATTGGTTATTGCTACGTATAATGCGTGGATAAAACGCCTGAATCCATTTTTCAGATTACACGAGGCCAGTGAGGTACTTTCGTTCAGCCCAATCCCGTTGCCACAAGGGGGCTTTGGTGAGCTTAGCCCCTCCAAACAAAGCTCCAAAAGCAAAATTATACATCAGTAGAAATTTTGTCAAATTAGAATGTCAAATGTCAATCCCGTCCCCCGTACCAACGTAAAGTCCCCCTATTGACGACTTTCTGGCGACGGTTCTGGTTCAGCCCAGGTTTATCTCTTGTTGCTTTTATGGGTAAGATACGGGGTGAAAACAAGAATAGCCTGCACTGTAGCCAAAGCTACAGACATTCAGTGGGACAAAATGTTAACTATTTGTAACACCGCGCGTGTTAAGCTGAGATTTTCTTTGACTTAAATTGTTTCGTATCAATCTTGGGCCATTCCTTCTACACCTCAATGCATAGAAAAAAATTATTCTACTTACTGTAGAACTAGACACATATCTTGATGTATTAGTAACGCCAATTTGTAGCTTGAGCTTGGTAGCTTAGTAGGCTGAGCAAAGTGAACCTCACGTGTGAGTTTTTTCTTTTTTGCAGAGTAATCAGGATAACGGTAGATCTACAATAGGCTTACTTGCATTAACTTGAGAGTGTCGAAGAGTAGGCTGCATATGAGAGTGGTTCTAGCAAGCCAAAGAAAGCCATTGCCAATGCAGATGCACTGCGAGCTGTTATTGAAAAGGTCAAAAATAACCCAGTTTTCTAGTGAGCCAGAAGGGCCTACACCAGAGGTGGCTACGGATTCGGAGTGCCGGAGTCGACTCCGGGAGGATCCTGCGTTATGCTTTCGGACCCGGCGCCGGAATAAAAAATTTGTGAAAATCCGGACCCGGAGTCACTTTTCATTTTCAGCAGCAGGAGTCTGTGTGGTTTTCATATATGACATTTCTTAAGTATAAGCATTGCTGAATTTCGGTTGCATCGATGGTAGCCAGAATCTGAAAAAGATTCGGATTCTCAAATTAGAAAAAAATTTGGACCCGAATCCGGATCGAAAAATTTTGGAACAGGAGCGGATTCGGAGTCTGAAAATGTGACTACGGCCATCTCTGCCTTCCAGAAGGGCCCCAATTTAAAATAGCCTAGGGCCCCGAAAATGAAAAGTCGCCTCGGTCATACACCATAGTAAGCACAAAACAAGCCGAAGCTTTTGCCTGCTTGTTGCCAGGTTCGAGTAAAGACTCAGTCACGCGTGACGGAGACAATGAGTTGGCCATTCATTTTGTACTGTAGGATTCAATAATGATACCCCACACAAAAAATAGCCACTTGAGCAGTGTCTTCGTCTGTACTTTCGTCAAGCCCCAGGAAATAAAATTCAAAGCTTGTAGGTTTTCATTCAAATGTTTCCTCTGTCAAGCTTGCTACCTCTTCGATACGGCGAGCTATGATCTATCTGCAAAGCCTTCTTTTGACAAGCTGCTCTATATTCTTCGGATAGTAGTACATCAAGCTTCTCCGGATAATAGTGTATGTTCGCAAAGCGAACGAAGCATTCCTTCATACAATCTCCATCAGAATCTGGTTTGCCGTTGCTTATTTTCTACCACTTTCACTATTGATTTCTCCTGTGAGGAAACAGTTAAGAAGACTGACTGCTGTCCCAATGATTCTTTTTCAATTGTACCCACTTTATTGTTTCTGAATCTGTCTTGTAATTCAGCCTACTATAAGAAGATACACGCCTAGTGTCATTATCTCTTTTTATCTTATATTCTTTGAAGTCTGAAATTTCTGTATTAAATATCAACCAAAATCGACTTGTTTTTACCTTGCACGAAGTACTGATCTTTCCACCTTTCATAAAATTATCTGACACCATTGCAAACTTTTAGCTTTTCAAGCAACTTAATTATGTTAATACCTATGCGCTCAAAACAACATACTTGAAGTGAGCTTTGTCTCTGGTTAAGTTGTTGAAGCTGTGCAGTCTGCAGGCAAGACAGCACGCGTACAAAAGGTAACAACAGAGCTTGTTCTTCATTTTCAGAAATGCGATAGTGTTCTATCAGTGGATGAGTTACTGTGACGATTACTGACGCAACACAGATGATTTTCAGCCATTCCTATCACTGATTTAGGCATGGCAGTGTTGCCATTTCAGCTGTTTTGCTGCTAGATCTAGCAGGTTTTTCTCACTGTTAGCTGGAAATTTCTCAATCTAGCAGCTAGCTGATTTTCTAGCAGGATTTTGAAAAATGATTAGCAGGTAGCAATATCCTGGCCAAATATTTGTTCCAACAATTTTTAGAGATGAAAATTTTATCCCTTTTTCATCAAAAAATTATTTACCTTCTTTCTGATCTTTTGTATTGGGCAACACAAAGACCACCAGGCGTAACTAGCTGTCTTTAATCATTTGGATACATAAAGATACCAGTGGTGGGTTTAGGGTTGGGGGGGGCCGAGGCAAGTCTAAAAAGGGGCCCCTCGGATGACGTCATCATACTCAGCCAACCGTGATAAGCACTTTTGATCAAGCATGAGATACATCCATTCAAGGATACATTCCTGATACAACGGCATGACTGACATAACAGAAGGAGAAAATGCATTAATTCATAATACACAACTTTGAAAACACGAAAGTTGAGAAGACAAGGCTTACAACACATGAAAGTTAGGCAATAGCAAGTTAGCATCGCCCCCACCTCTTTATTTTCACGCCCTATTTATTTGCATTCACCATCAATAAACTACAAAGTTTACCCCTTGGAAATTTTCACACATTCCCCCTTTGAAAGAATGCTTGGTAGTTGGTATCGTGAATTTGTTCACGTTCGTGTGTTTCTGGTAATCCATGAAACTATAAATAACAACGAAGAAAATTTGAAACACTAAAATTGTTTGAAATTTAATCCTTTCAACTTTTTAAGCATACAAAGGCATCCAACCTGAGACTTGTTTCGGAAAGCTTTGAGGCTGAATGAGTTAAGGCGGCCCTCATTTTGCATTGACACTAGTTGCTTGATAAATGCGCAAAAGTAGGAAATAATTTATCATATACCTTATGCAAACATTTCTACTGCAGGAAGTAGCCTACACAATTGATTAAATCTGTGCCAAGAGAAAACAGTTCAAGTTATACTGGCTAAGAGCTGTCAAAAAAACTTTAACATCTCCTACCAAGTCTACCTTGAACCAACCATTTACTAGTCAGGCTTCAAATAACCTGTGACTTCAAGCATAGGTTAATTAAAACCACCTAAAATACCTGAAATATCTGTAGAAAAAATGAGTACTCATAATTCTCAAAAAAATGCCATTTCTGCTACCTTATAAGAAGCATGAATGTAGCCATGCTTACTAACAGTCTTTGCCGCACAACAACATTAATACAAGATTACCTTGTAGACTAAGAAGAAAATGTCCTATGAATAAAAAGAAGTAGCGTGGTCCCTGCCATAGCCTAACAATTACATGTTGTCTTATTTTTTGATGGAAATGTTCACTAAGGTACAACATCACAAGAATTGAGAAGTTTGTCTAACCTTTTCAACTCAGGGACACAAAAAAGAAATCCTTACACAGTGGTGAAAGTAGAATAATTTTCTTACCGGAACGATCCAGTATTTGTCAACACCCTCCCAAAATTTCAGCCATCAATATAAAAAAGCAATCAAGAGCACGTCTACTTTTGGCCCAC
>JGI24022J15233_10005767_pt1 | contig 13241 bp, 7 predicted proteins | sample Ectturendosymbi2_FD_15233 | JGI IMG/M metagenome (IMG submission 15233) | reverse complement strand
GCAACGCCCGAGAACGAATCTCAAAACACAAGGCATTCAATCAAGTGAGCGGCACACTTGCAGCGGGCACAATGCGCAAACTAATGATTACTTTACAACAGATCTATAAACTGTCCACGAAAGACGAAGAGAATGCTTGGGCTGAAGAGCGATTCGTTGCTCTTAATAGCTCGACAGTGGTGAACAATAAGTCTTACAAGTCAAAAAGAATTACTTCTTCAGGAAAATATGTTTTATTGCACTATAGATTAAGCGTTCGATATTTACTTGGAATTACGTTCAACCACTGTGGTCATGTAATCAAGCGGATTGGTAGAGTGATTTGATTTCCTGACGTTAATAACCAACACCATGAATGGAGTTTAAAAAATAAACTACGGGATGTTATGAAAACAATTGGCATTCCTGGTGACAAAGACCTGACTTTAAGTGATTTGATCGAAATAAGGTCACACTAAGTTCAAAAGATAAGCTTCTGGGTTTTAGCTGGTAGTAATAAGCTATCACTATCCGAATGGTTGCATTCATATCTTTGAATATTGTAACCGAAATTTTAAAGTAAATGGTAAGTTAGCAACGAGTTTATCAACAGGAAATGCAATTACGATGCCATAGTTCAAAGATATTTAGCTTAGCCTACGGAAGACAAGTGAGATCAGAGCAAAAAGTGTGTTGTTGTACAATTCTACGTCACTCCTAAAACGCTCGAGTCGCAAAAGTCAGTCCCTTAACATTATTTGTTGAAAGATAAACGCTTGCGCAGTGCCCCTTGTTCGGCAGTGTTTTTGTTATTGCATCAACATAACCGTGAGAAGCCGTGGTATTTGCAAGATTTGTGTGGTATTTGTAAGATTAATCAAAGTTACATTAAAAAACTTGTACGAAGTAATAGGAACTGTTACGTGTACAGTGTACTATATGAACTGTATCATCGAAACAAAGAACTCTCATCATTATTGTTTTTTTTATAAAATCAATCGTGACTGCGCAGATGCAGCTCTTTATTGATGTTTTAACGCTTTGAAGTCGAAGTGTGACGAAGTCACCGGGAACGAAAGTAGGAAATGGAGCGTCTGGAACTGCAGCGCTGCTTTAACATCGATCACCGCTATTTTCCAAGAAACCCAACGCACCAACGGAAGCTTCACTTATATTACAACAAACATTAACTGTAATCCTTCTTACTGTTCTTAAGCTCATGGCAGAAGTCTCGTGATACATTTCTTCAAGTATTTCTATTTGTAGCTCTTTGTGGAAACTTGGGTTTGTTGAAGTTCAGTGCAGATATAAACTCTACGAAATTTGGCTCGGGTTTCCCACATTTATCAGTGCAAACCCAACAGTGAAGCAAACGAGCTCCTCGTTCGATATAGACATCAAATATATATAAAAGTCTTGCCCATTTAGATCTGAGCAGATTTTGAAATACTGAGTTGAAGTGTGTAACTGGGAATGTTTGTTTGTTTTCGTAAGGGTCCAACGGTTTTTCTCGATATAATAATTTAAAAATTTTTCTCCTACGAAACAAAAAGTTGTGTTTTGGACGAAATCCAACAGAAAACATCCAAAACAAGATTCTAATAGTACTGAACTACATAACTTCGCAAACGTTTGTTTGAATATAAAGACGAAATAGTTCGTTACTTGGTTGCGGATCCTTTCAACCGGACTGTGACGCAAAATGTATTGTTCCTAACCCTAAAAACAAACAAATCATCAAAAATGTCCTGAACTAGTGAGAAGCTCTTACTAATTTCTACTCTTTTTCCCCAGTTTGCCTTAGAAAGGAAAAAAAGCATCTGATGTGTAAAATATTTTCTGAATGGTTTTGATGCTGATCCCAAACTCTACCAACGGGGTCCTGGTTTGGACCAAAAATAGCTGTAATTATTTTGTTTTGAACATTTAATTTGTGGGAAATGTCTCTTTTTTCATGTATGAATGTCGAAAATCATCTACGCCAGAATTGTTATTTGGAGTCGTTGTCAGTTTTAAAACCAAAAACAAACAGAACAAACATGAAATCAGTGAAGCTTGTCAGTAAATTTTGGAACATGGACCAAAAGCAAAAAAACGAAAATCTCCGAAAAAATTTTGTTTTCAAAAACATCAAAAATAGTAACAGGATTATTTTTGTCTTCTCGGCAAGGATTTTTAGCGCTCTTTTCAGTGAAACACTGCAATTTCAAATACGGACAAACATTTGAACATTAAATATAACTTGATAAAACACCGGTCACAAAATGTTGATATCGTGATCGGCAAAAGGAAACACCCTTGTCAAATGGTGATGTTATTGAGCCTCAGTCGAAGCATCGTTCGTATGTACGCTTGTAAGGCATTGCTAAGATTTCGAATGAAAACAGTCTGTTAGATGCCTTGGCGATGATTGCACGCAACAGCTTTATTTCAGGTGATTCAATCCTTAACGATCTCGTGTGATGAGGAAAAGGCATCAGTTGATGACTGGGGTGTATCCGGTCAATGTTCTTGCAAACCCAGGCACCAGGTCAAACACTTTTCAAAGATCTATTTACGGCAGATATTTTACTTCGCTGTCTGACACGTGGTCATACGTTGATGAGGAACACCGATAGTTGGAGATGTTCCTAAAACCGGAAGATGCGTCACTTGACGTCAATCAATCGTTTAGCACTGCTTTGGTTGAATACAGTAAAAAGACAATGCCACACTGAAAAAATTAAATAGCTTCGTGAAAGGTTGCAAAGCGCTTGTCCTGCTTTTGATGCTTTGTTGTGGAGGGCATGTTAAGTTGGTGGCATAGCTTGATTTTATGCAGGCTACTTGCGCGAATGTCGTGTAGAGGTCGCTCAATATATTCACGTTTGCTTTGTAGCTTCTGTATTTGTGATGAAGAGAGAAATGAAGCCGTTTGGGAGTTTTTATTTTTTTCTGTAGCTTTTACAATTTGTACTTGATGCGAGGTCCATACAGCATGTTTTCTTTCCGTGGTTGTGATGTTGTGTTCCTGAGATTCTCTTCAGCAACGGGTTAAAACGTTTGCCAATTACTTGCATTATGTGTCCTGGAAATCGTCGGTTCTCTGGTACTGCAGTGCTACTTCATCATTGGTGGGCACCATTTTCCAAGAACCCAGTCGTAATAATGGAATCTTTAGCAAATATAACCAACTTTTAAAATGTAAGAGTTTTCTTCCCTACTGCTCAAATGTTCATAGCAGTGTTGTGATATAGACATGTAGCTTGATGGGTAACTTACGTTTCATTTTGGCTTGTTAAAGTTCACTGCAGTTAGGATTTCTAAATATTGGCTCTGGTTTCTCATGTTTAAGTAGCCTAATGTAAACACAATAGTAAAATAAACAGGCTGCTGATTTGGTCTGGAAATTAAGTCATGTATGAAAGTCAGCCCAGCTAAGTCTACGCAGATTTTGAAATACTGACTTGAAGAGTGTAGCTGGTAAACAAACGGTTTTTATCCAAATAGTTTGATTTTTTTTCACGTATGAAGACAGACCTTATGTTTTTGTTGAACCTGAAGAATTGCAAATTGCAATAAAAAGAAATGGTTATCCATCTAGTTGTGTACCATTTCAACGAGACGTTGACTAAATGTGAATGAAGGCCAAAGCGTGTGAAAATTAGCTCATGATTTTCACTCACATTACCTGCATGGTTTTCAGTAAAATGAAGTGCAAAATATCAAAGGTTGAAATAATTTCAAAATTTCTTGCCGTAACTGTTTTTTGGAACACGTGACTGCCGTCTTCATGGCAATATTGTCATGCATAAGCGTTATTGGCAGATTTGTTCGGAGTATTAGCAGCACAGCGATTGCAACGTTGTAGTAAACCCATGCTTTATGTGTTGTTTAGATCAGTGCTTGTCAACCGGGTGTTTCGTACACCGCAGAGCGTACCAGGATTTTTAAGGGATGTACTGTAACACCGTGGTGGAATGTACAGGAGTGTGCCAAGTGTGTGCTCCTGAAGAACAATCACACTATCTCACATATGATGTTCTTAGCTCAAGCTCGGTTTGTTAACTTTTCACAGTTTTTCAAACCGTATCTTTCGGGGAGTGTGAATTCATGATTTGTCCGTCTTTTCCCGGCAGTTTGTTCGTAATGTTGATCAGGTGCTAGCTATCGCGTGATCACGCATCCTTTGTCTTTCGTTTAACGCGGCAGTCGGGGGTCCGTCGGTAGGGAAGGTTGGGAACCATTGCCCCAGCTTGACGTTTATGTAAGCTTTAACGTGACAATCACGCTTTTCTTGCCAATGGTTATTGTTTTGTAGTGAGCTACGCAACGTATTTTTTCCACATTAATTTTCAAGCAGTTAGCTGGAGCTAAACGAGAACTAATACCGAGAAGAAGTGAGTAATCTGTGTGTTAATTACAACTTTGCAACTTTTCAGTTCAGATTTTGAGCTACTATCATTTTATACTTTAGAAAGTTATTGCAGTAGTNTTTTTACCTTCAGAGAAAATGGTCAGACTCGAGTTTTTTAAGAACACCTTAGTAGCGAAACAGAGTTGTGAAAAAGACCACAGTAACTCTCAAAGTAAAGATTTCAGTGAATCACGGGAGAGTAAGGATGTCAGCAAATCACATGCTGAGGGCAACGTAACCCATTTTTCCGGGAGTAACGTTGTGAATCAGCAGTGTACTCCTGTAAAGAAAGCTATTCAGAAGAAAAACAGTCTTCATTGTAAAGAAATCCAAATGGAATGATGGCTACTAAATCGCGTGTGGATTTTATCGCACAAAAGAAGAATTGTTTAATCAACCCATATCCATGAGCGTATTGCTTGTTTTGTAAATCCGTATTTGGCAATAGTAATTTGGCTCCAGGACATCTCAAAAACATTTGAAATCACAGCACCATTCTCATCAAGATCAGACGTAACGTATTATATGCTGCCGAGGGCGGCATTCTTTGAATGCAACAAGGCATTCTTTGAGGCATCTCTAGAAAGTCATTGCCGGCAACTTTCATTTTTTAAGAATAGTGTGGTAAAACAAGGAAATAACGATTTAGTATTTGCTTCCCTGAAAATGCTTCATATCCTTACGCAAAGAAAACGTCCGTATACGGAGTTTGAATTTTAAATTCTTCCTTGTCTTGAAATGCCGCTGATATTCTGCATGGAGGAAAAAAGCCGTTGATGAAGTAAGGCAAAGTCCGCTATCAGACAGTACAACTAAATGGAGATTTCTTCATATATCTTCTTCACAAGCTGAAGAAACCTCAGTCGTTTCGTATTCATCTCGATGAAATAATAGCTATTTCAGACGACGTGCAGGTGATTGTGTTTTGTAGGTTTGCCGATGAGGTAACAAAACCAATTATCGAGCATTACTTGTATATTTAAAAGTTGTTGGAGTTTGCACAACTGCCCAAGCCATCTTCGCCAAATTGAATCAGTTCACTGATGGAGGGGTTAGGATTAGACGAAGTGTCTACCGACGGAGCAGCAGCCACCTGAGGTTATACTGATGGACTTGTCCGAAATATCAAAATCGTTTGCCTTGACTGCGTTTCAACTCATCGAGAAACACTTGTGGTTAAGAGATTGAAGGAAGAAAACAAGCAGCGATCATGTCTGGAGATTGTTCTTGATGATGTCATAAAAATTGTGAATTTCATCCGCTCACATTCCAAGAAGCATCGAATGTTTTCAGAACTGCGCAAAGACATGGAAGCAGACGCAATGAGGTTACTACATCATGCTGAGGTACAATGATCATCCAGAGAAAAAAATTTAAAACGGGGCTTCAACTACGGCAAGAGTTGCAGGTTTTCCTTGCTCAACAAGGACATCCAATGTCCACTAATTTTCTAGAAAATTTTGGCTTGCAAAATTGTCCTACGTTTCGGCAATAATTGAGAACACAAATCGTTTGAATTTGTCGTAGCAAAGAAAGGTTATATGTGACGTTTTTGAAGTTGCCAGTAAGGTTCAGACGTTCAAACCAAAGTTGAAGTTGTGGCAAAGTAAAGTATCAATAGGCGATTTTTCAGATTTTGAATGCTTACAAGATTTCTTCCAAACTATTAATTGTGAGACTGAAGATACAAATCTGGAATCAAAATTAAAACCATTATGTACGATTATCTCGATGTTCTACTTCAAAATCTCAGTCTGTTTTCTAAAAGACGTTTATTTGAGTCTGATTTATCTGCTATGCGTTGTGCAACACTTTACAGACAAGACATTCGACTTCAGCAACTTGAAAGTATTGAGTTGCGGTCAGACTTGATCTAAAAGGCGGAATTTAGAGCTTTTTGAACTGCCCTAATTTTTGCGTAGAACTTCTCAGCATTCCTCATTACAGACGTCTCAGTCAAAAAGCGATTTCTGTTTTTGTTCGCATGCCAACAACCTAATCTTGCGAGCAAGGATTTTCTGCTCTTGTCAAAAGTAAAAAACAGAAAAGAGAAACTCAATCAAGGACGTTGATATAGAAAAATCAACTTCGTGTGTAGCAAATTAGATATCACAGACACGAGCACACACTTTAAATATTACAAGTTTTACCATTTGAAATCGGCTGCGCAACATTCACAGCGCAAAAATCGCTTAAATTTTGCACTGTTGCAGTAGTGGATTGTAGTGCATGGCAGGGGTGTACAGGTTTTCGAGCAAATGTTAACAGTGTCTATCAATACAAAAAAGGTTGACAACCACTGTCTCACATTAGTGAGTCCAAAAAGCGCAAACACATCTGAAATAGGCAAAACAAGATTTTGTGCTAGTTTTCAACCCATCGCACATTTCCGTTTCATCATTTGGTGTAATTGATAAAAGACCCAAATGCATTGCCTTTCGGCTACACTGGTGTGTGTAGTAGGCGATCGTTTTGTTTGCTGCATTGTTTTGCAACGCACGGATGGTGATATAAAGAAAGAACTAAGACGCACCGCCCGAATTGCACGAAATCAAAAATTTGTAAGTTCAGCTCCATTGAAAGTGCAACCGATTGTCTTTCGTTTTGTCGTCCACTGTGGATTTTTGTGATTATTTGTTATATTTCAATAGTATTTGGTCCGCACACACGTTAGGTAAGGGGTGGAGAACGTGGGTCACTGTGGCCAAAAGAAGCCCCACTGTGGCCAACAAACATCTCATATGATCCATACCAGAATTTTGTTGCTCAAGATAGAGCATCGCGTCAGAAAACTACATGATGAGCAGATAAGTCAAAGTTAACAGCAGCCTCTTTCACTTCTCATAGTTAGGAAGACCAGGTCATGCAACACCATGATAGTAAATAAGTTCCCCCCACTTAAGTGAATAGACCAATTTATAGCTTTTGTCTATCTGTATAGTCCAGCCTGTCCAGGTGTGACCAAACCGGCGCTCGCGAACCGCATGCTGCTCTTTTCCCGGTTTTCTGCGGCTCTTACGTAATTACCAGAAGTCCTACAATAATAACATGCATAACAGTAAACGGCTTGTACAGTTCTGTCATTGTCATTACATGTTTGTGTGTGATATTCACAACAAATGTCGCTGAGCAAAGGTATGTGTGTGAGGAAGAGATGGGGTGATGTTCATGTCTGCCAATGTGTATGCTGTGGCTCTTTGCGGCAGCACAGTAAGATATGTGGCTTTTGGTCTATGACTGTTTGGCCACCCCTGGTATAGTCCATGCTATTAGATGCATGAACAAGACCCGAATGGAGATAGTAGTGGACGATTTCATAACATGTCTTGATACTTAATTTTCGGTTAACTGAGGAGAGTCAAACTTAAAAACCAGCGGTTTAGTAAAGAAGGTTATGTAAGATCTTTTTGCAAAATAAGTATTGCACACGCATCACTACATATGGTGCCCATCTTGGGCTTGGATCTGTTTCAATCAAATCAATGCAATGCTGCTTTGTCTTGCAGTGCAATTAGTTTTTTTAACATTTAGTTTACGACTGAGTGATAACAGTTTGACAATTGTAAGAGATAGAAGGAAGAACATACGTTTTGAAGTGAACAACATTCAGCTTGATTTAAATGAAAGTTAATCTCAACTATTTCCGTAATTTCACTCATTCTCTGAACTTCTGTATCTTTTTGCTCTGCAGCCGTTCATTCAATTATATTCATGGACGCTTGGTTATGCACACTGGTGCTTAATCACCAGGGCTGTTTGAATGGCAGTGATGCAGACAGAACCGTCGCCAGGAAGTCTTCACTAGGGGGCTTCACGTTCATGTGGCGGGGCTTTACGTTTGTGCCGGGGGGGCTTGATATTGAAAATTCGATGAAATCCCCACTGATTTGTAGTGTTTCATATTCCGATTTGGGGGAGCTTGGTACTTTGTTTGGGGGGGCTAAGCCCACCATAGCCCCCCATTGGCGACAGGACTGGATGCAGATACAATATTTTTTCGTGGAGTCCGCTTTTCCTGGCCGTTATACCATCTCACATTACGAGGTTTTTCAGCCACGAGAGCTTGGTAAACTACTGTAAAGATGAAAGGTCGACACCTGTGGTCTTTGTCGAACGATATGCTCAAAATCGTTTAGAAAGAAGGTTTTCGAGTCACCGTGAGCTTCAGGAAATGTCGTCCTGACAGTTTCTCAAAGAGATGATTATGTCTCAAGAGAAGTGTTTGCAGATGCAGCTACCATGAATGGAACATCTGTGATGCAACAATCTCCGTTTCCATCCTTAACGCTGATATAGAATTTGTCGTATTTAGGTTTGGACACGAACCGTGTACCGGAAGAAAGCAGTGTTTCGAAGGTTTAACCATGGTGTTGTCATAGCAAATCTAAAGTAATGCAACTAGTGAAAAAACATTGCACGCAGCAACAGTGGCGCAACCAGCTCTTCATTTCGGGGGGGCAATTTTCATGAACTTTCATTCGATGACGTCATCGTGCTTATTCAGGCGTCATACAACTTTTTCGCAAACGGTCACAGATATGTTCTTGTCGAAACATTTCCGAAAATGAGAACTTATTAGTCTTAATCAGGCCCGTATCTACGGGGCCGAAGCGAAGCCAACACTAAAAATGTTTTCGCCCCCTTGGAAAAATGTGTTGGACATAGTTTAAAAATTTGGGACCCTCCCAGAAAACTCTTCGCCCCCTCTGGTGTCCCTGGTTGGTTACGGGCCTGCTTTTAATCAAGATGCGGACCGAACGATCAGGACAGAATAAAAATTAGTAGCCTAATGCAAACGCCTGGTTCCGCATTCAACTAGTGCAGTCATGGTGTCAGATGTATAAGCTACTAGTAAGCCTGCCTAACTTTTCGTCTTGGTTTAGAAATTTCGTCAAATCGTTTATCAAGATTTTTGAAACTTCAGTTGAATATATTTGCTGTAAGATAATTTCTGCAGACGATACTGCGAGTGGCGAAGCTGTCAGATACAAGAGATTATTGTCAGGATATATTTAATCAATGATGCTATTGTTTTAATTGTAGATACGAGATTTCGTCTGCCAACTGAAATACTCTTGAAAGGAATGCAGCAGGAACAGGGCCCTTGAGAAGAATAAAATGTGCTGGTGCGAGAGCTGTTTTGGGCCCCCTTATACATTATAACTAATGACAGCTTCACTAGCTTTGCAATACTACGACTAGAAAATGATATACAGTAGAATTTGTCTAATTCGTCATCGTTTAATTCGTCAGTTCGCTTAATTCGTCACTTTTTCGTCGGCCCCGGCAGAATTCCTATCTTTTGTGTACATTTCTGTTCGTCTAATTCGCTCAATTCGTCATCTCTTCCTGTCCCTGATAGGTGTTTTGTTCGGCTAATCCGTCATTTGCAATTTCGGTTGTGATGTTTAAGCAGTTAACACGTGTGGGAATTTAAACAAATCAAGGATCTTTATCTGAGAATTGTTGCACCTCGCAATTTGTTTATTGAATTTATACACGAGGTGTGAAGGACGACCCGGCTCTCCATTGAAAACGCAGAAAGTCTTCAAAATTTATTAAAGGTTTCAAACGTGCTAGATTAAATGCAGGAGTCTAGACAGAGTAGAGTAGGGGTCACCAACACGGTGCCCGCGGGCATGAGGTCGGCCGCAGGGAGCACGTTGGTCGCCGGCGGGCCTGTTTTGAAAATAGCATTAAGATGATGAGTATCGTCACAAAGATTAACATCATTAATGATAACATAATCAGAGGTAAATTGAACTAAATTTATTTCAGAAGTGTGTATCAAACTAGTAGCCCTTAGTGTTAATCGGTGCCAAAAAGTAGCTCTCAGTTACGTAAAGGTTGGCGACCCCTGCTGTAGAGCAATTAAATAATATAATTTAGTAAACAACCATAACGTCATAAAGTTGTATTTTACTATGTACACGAGTTACTATGATAAAGTATACAAGAGCTGCTATGATAGAGTTTTCACCTGTTTGCATAGTTCGTCACTTCCCTTATTCGTCACTTTTTCTAATCCCCTTGAGGTGACAAATTAGGCAAATTCTACTGTACTTTACTTGGTATTTTACATCATAAACGTTTACCAATGTTATAACTAAATGTCAAAAGGTCCCAGGCTGATCTCAAATAATGCACATAACACGCAGTTGCTTTGCGAATTTCACAATTATACATCAAAGTTAACATTAACAGAAGGCTATAGTAATTCTCACTAGCAAAGCAAATTTAATACTTCTTTAAACCTAATACACTATACAGTAATAGGATGCGAAGAATTTCGGTACTCGCTTTGTCATGGATTCTAACAGTTTTTCAAAATTTTACTTGATTTACTGTCGCGATGTCAATTCAGGGTTGCGGAGTGTCAAGGAAGCGCAGGCTTTTTGGTGGAGTCGGATTCCTAATGACACTAGGGGTATTTTGTCCGACTCCGGAAAGTCCGACTGGATCGCTTTGACATCACACTCCTAAGCTGGGACTTCCTGTTGAATCGGCACAATTTCTTATAAAACTTTTGTTGAAACAGAGAATTCTTGCTGTTTACCTCGACTTCCACTGAGTGTTAATTGCTACAAAATTCTTGGTCGCCAAACTTCATTTACTTTATGTTAAGGAGTCGGGGTCGGAAATTTTGGAAAGGTCGGAGTTGGAGTCAAACATTTTACCTCCGACTCCGCAACCCTGGATGCTATACTTGAATGATGGCCTCTATTTGCTTGGTCATGGTGGTGCGATCGAATGTTTGCAACAGGGATTTTCTTATTGACTACAAATTCTCAATGGGCCTAAGATCTGGCGAGTTTCCAGACCAATCTATCACATTTAATTTTGCTTCCTGAAAATCGTCTTCACTTTTTCAGATGAAAGACACGGGACAATATCTTATTGGAATTTCCTTCCACCATCTGGAAATGCCTTTCTCATATCTGGAATGGCTTTTCTCTCAATTACATCAATGTATTTGTATAAATTCATCATACCCACAATTGGAATAAGTGAAGCTACTACTGAAAAACTGAAACTGCCCCAGAACATCTTTTTGGCTTCCTTTACTAGCTCATTGCAATGGGTAGGACTTAATTGCTCACGATTCCTGATCATAATAAATCTGCTGTGTTTCCCTGGAAGAAAAAATGACTTTCGTCTGAAAACTGCACTTTGTCCGGTTTGCAGACCAATATCAAGGCTATTTTTTACACATTCTTAGCTTTTCTACCAGCCTCCGGTGGACGGCGTCAGGGTGTACTTGAACTTCTGTAATGCAAGCATGCACGAAATCCTTCTGTAAATCAAACCTCGTCTTGGCATACCTTTTGCAATGGCTATTTGGGTATAATTTCAGTGTTACGAAAGAGACACAATGCAACTCTGCTTCCTAGGTATGACATCTGCCATTAAAAATCACAGAAATTCCAACATGTACAACTCTCAAACAGGGGTGGGTATTAGACTTTAGGGCCCGAGTGAAAATCGCAGAAAGCCGCCCCAAAACATTGTACAATTTGTCATATGTCATTTGCACAATATATGGCCTTGAAAAAGGGCCCATTGCCCCTATGCTTGTTCACGTAACATCAAAAAAGGGCCCCTATATTTTACACATGCTACACAAAATTTTTGCTTGCTGAAAGCAATTTAAATTTTTATTTTGTCTGGAAATTTGATTCTGTGTGAAAGTCCATTTCACATTGTAACATGTTTGAAGTCATTTGATTTTACATTGCTCTTTGTCTACACATTAAAGTTGTTGAAGGACCCCATTTGGCACATATTTTTGCATTTTTTTGGAACACATATGACTTGCTCCAAGCTTTCGGCTCCAGATTGGTTCATCAGCTTTTAAACAAAGCAATGCAAAAACTAAGTGCGAAAGTCTCAAAGAGGGGCCTCGCGACATCTCTGAAAAAGGGGGCCCTGAGACGACAGCCTTGTTCCTGCTCTCAATATCCACCCCTGCTCTCAATTGCATACAAAAGAGAGAACCGGCTTCGTTCTATAACTCTATTGAGCTGATTAAAGTCCTGTGTAACGTCATAAAAGTATTTTTCGATCATTGCGTCATGTTACGCATTACATAGTGCTTTGGGCTAACAATGAAACAGCAGCAATTGAGATAATCCCAACCACACATCAAAACAAATGGCGATACATTGTATCTCGACTAAAACCACGACTTTAGTCAATTAATTTGCACAAGATTGTAGGAATAAAGTTATAACAATAAAAACTTTGTGCACAATTGCCCATTTCCATTTTGAACATTGAGGTTCATGGGCCCCCTAGATTTCTGTGGGTCCCGGAGCGGCGCATGGGCTGCACCCCCCTCTCGTGGGGCCTGAGCAGGAATGCAACTTTAACTTTATTACGAACGGTTGGTCCAGGCTCGCCACCAGATGTGGGTGGGCCCAGCCACTTTTGCTAGGAGTACCTAAACAACACCTAATCACTTTGAGGCTCTTGTAAATTTCGAATTTCCTTTGCAACATTAGAGCTTGGCTGTGAAACCCCACAACGGTTAAGCACCGAACATAAAAGCAAAAATGCTTGAATAGTAGCCTACAGTAACCCAAGGCAAACCTAAAGCTACACCATGAATGGAAGAGTTTATCGCAAATATAAGCAGCGGAGATGAGATTTTTTCGAAGAATGCATGGTGTGACACTTCGAGACAAAGTGCGCAGCTGTTAAATTCGTAAAACCTGAATATCGAACAACCTCTCCAATTAGAGAGACTCCAGGTTCGAGGCAAGTCCTGTTGGCCACTGCCACGGGAATCAGTGGCGTAGCCAGCCCAGAAATTGGGGGGGGGCAAAATGTTTCATTTTAGGCGAATAACACTATTTTGTTTGGAAAA
>JGI24022J15233_10005762_pt1 | contig 13245 bp, 10 predicted proteins | sample Ectturendosymbi2_FD_15233 | JGI IMG/M metagenome (IMG submission 15233) | reverse complement strand
TAATATGGAAACCCTGCGTCCAGTTCTTCTAGACCAGTTTCAGAAGAGAAATATTTGCAGTAACCATTGAGTTTTGTCAATGCACCCTCGCCATAACTCATATTTCAGTATAAGTGCACGGTCAAAAAGCCACAAATTGTGCACTCCTGGAAAATTTTACTTTTAAAAAAAATAAACTTATGTTTAGTTTCAAAGTTGCTTGACGAGTATATTGAATATAATAAAAACCCTGTTTGCGGTATACCAGATAAACCCGTTTGCCTCATATTGACAGGTTAACTGCCTTACAACGTTACATTTTGGCACCCTGATTAGCATGCCTTCATAAATTCATGAGACAGAGAAAACATTTTCGGCTAATACACCAATATTACTGCTAGCACTGCACACTTCGTGCTCAAATTGAACTAGTTTCCATCGGGATAGAAACAAGACAACACACGTTTCAAGTTGCAGCCTGGTGTCTTTCTCTTAGAATACAGAAAAGGTCCGAACCTCAGTTGCTGTTGGCGCGGGGCCCCTCAAGGTGCGGGGCCCAATTTGATGAAATCGGTCAAATAGGCTTAAAACCGGCCCTGACCGGGAGTGCAATGGATACCAATTTTTTTTGCGAGGCTTTCTACAGCTATGTCTCAACCATCGTCAAACAACGACACTCACCCAGATCAACGTGGGCGTGTTGCTTGTTGAGTCTTCTCACTTGCTCTGTTAAAAAAATCATGAATAATTAACATAAACAGACTTGAGGTTCTTACGCACTGAACCACGATACGTAGTAGTCGCATACTTGATGCTGTTGCATGTTTATGTATTATTTGTTAATTACAGCTTGTGTTGTAATAGAAAAACGGTGATCTGAGGTATATTTTATAAAAAACATTTTAATACATTTTCTGTAACAGAGGTCTCCAAAATACGGCCCGCGGGACAAATCCGTCCCGCGAAACCGTTTAGTCAATAATGAAAAAAAACACCTTCAAGAAAAATTTGTTGATTTGGTAGAATGTAACATATCCCGCAACAATCATTACGAAAGATGTCCGACCCTCAAACTGCTGTGTGGTCCTCTGATAAAAAAGTTTAGAGGCCCCGTTCTAGAATCTAAAGTCTAGACTCTAGACCAAATGAAGGCATGGCACATCCTATAAATTTTCAACTCAGCATACTGTATTTTACCTTGAACAGTTTGCAGCTGAGATCTTAAATTCTCGAATTCTTGCGTCGCACACACGCATGATCTCGGTTCCCACTCAGCACCGTGTGAAACAGCTGGGCCTCGATTTCCTGGGCGTCCTGGCTCGCCTTGTCCTTGGTGTCTGTGGGCTACCCATGGTATAGGATACCATATGTCAGTTGAGCAACGAACTTCTTCAATTAAAACTATACAGACCGTTGTCAGAACGAAGGCTATGAATTCTTTCATTACGATTAAAATGGTAGCGATGATGGAACTTGCCGGTATTCCTGCAACAGAACGAACTGGTTCTAATATTAATTATATTTCGTGTAAACACATATGCGCAAAAGCGCTGCATGGGCGAGAAAGTTAACCTCCGTGTACCTCGTCAATCAGCAAGTTTTAATCCGCTGCTTTCGATTTGTCTTTAACTGAGCAGTGTTTACACTCTATCAGGCAAAATAGAGGAAAGCTGCTTTGGAAACCCATTGTAACCGGATGTTTCCAGTTATTTTGTTTAAAGTATACCTTAGCGAAGAAAATGACAGCAACGTGTTCCGAAGAACGATAGCCTTCTGGACGATTATTGTTTGATACCACGTGCGCTTAAGGTCAGAACTAATTTTTGGTCTTTTCTGAATTTCCTGGCTTCCACCGCAGCGCAAACCCAAGCTTTGCAGAATCCTCTGCAGCACTTTCCGCTCTTTTGCTTTGTATCTTTGGTTTTGTTTTATTCCTGACAAGGTTTGTGGCTTCAGGTGATTAAGACGCATTTGTGAAACAAATTGCGTCATACTATGTTTGTTATCGAATCTATTTTTCCTACGTGGCAGCATGATCGTCTGCTCTAGGAACAGTTTCCATAAACTCACAGTGCCCAGGCAAAGAAGTAAACCAGCGTTTCTTAAACATTTGTGGGTCACGGACCCCTGGTACACGCAAAGAAAGTTTGTCTCTCAAGAAGAAACGCTGCAACAAATATTCGAAATTAAGTTTTAATCATGGTAATAGTAACCGAAATGCCTGCAAAGCCTATTAACCGTTTCGAAATATCGGAACAAAGTTTGTTAATCTTTTGAATCACATTCACGGACCTCAGGTTTAAGAACCCCTGCACTAAACAATTGTATTCGCCTGCTTTCGGTGCGAGTTCTACTCGTTTACACTTCTGCTCGACTCGCTGCTATGCCAACAGAAGTGATAGGCGTGCATCTGCCTCTGTATGTAACACGGTGACCCGAATTGCCTTCACTGCGTGTCGTTTGCAGAATCAGTGGTGGACGTAGGGCTGGGGGGGCGAGGCAAGGCTGAAAAGGGGGCCCTCTGATGTTGTTATCATACTCAGCCAACGTGATAAGACCTTTTGGTCAAGACTAGGAAGGGGATAGGCGGGCCACCTAAGGACATTTTCCTGAAACTACGACATGACTGGCATACTGTAACAGAAAATGAGCAAAGCTAATCATGATTCACAACTTTAAAGTCACTGAAAGTTGGGAAGACAAAACTAGCAACACATAAAAGTTACAAGAAAGCAAGTTGGCATCGCCCCCCACTTCTCTATTTTTCCGTTCCATTTCTCTCCATTCAACATCAATAAACTAAAAAGTATATAACGCTCTTTCCCCCTGAAAAATTCTTGTTTTTCCTGAATTTGTTGGCAGCCATGTCCTTCAGGAACCCCATGAAACCACAGGCAACAGCCAGGCAGATTAAAAGCACATAATCTGCTTAAATTTTACCCTTTTTTTAACTGCATTCAAGAACATGGCATGCATACAAAAACATTCAGCCTGAGACTTGTTTTGAGAAGCTTTGAGGCTGGATGAGTCATTACTGCCCTCATCTGGTATTGACACTGGTTACTTGAAAAATGTGCAAAAGTTGCAATAAATTCATCATATACCTTTTCGCAAACATTGCTACACTACGTTATGAGAAGCTTCATTCTCTGGCAATGAAAAAAAACTATCATTTCGTATAAAATTTTGTTCTTACTTGATAGGGTCTTTTCAGAACTTTTGGGAACAAATTTTAACCCCCAGTTTTTTAAAGTATTGAAGTTGGTTTGAAGCTTTTCCTTATTTACACATTAGATATGCTGGTGGCCTTTGAATGTAGAGTATTTACACATTGCAATTGCTGTTTGTAGCCACTTTGAAAGCAGAGTATTTACACACTGCAGTTGCTGTTGGGGGCCTCTTTGAAAGTATTGTGACGCAGTGTCGCAATATGGATTAATTTATTGGAGTTTGTTAAACTTTTGTTCAAATGATGCAATTATGCAAACCAATCTGTGCAGCGCGGACTTTGAGATGTTGTTTTGAACGCTACGAACTTGTGCGAACCACAGCGAGAGCTTTGTGACATGAAGAAGACATTGCGCTTGATGAAAGATCTGTGACGTAAAACTTTCCGGCAAGCTTACCGGCAACGCAGCTTTGCAGAACCTAAAAAACACCTGCTATATACATTGTGCTTCTCTTCCAATAACGCACGTTTCGAATAAGGGACTCTCTTCAGATAGTCTGCCTTCGAATCACCGCACCTTTTATTCTGGAATCAATTTGTTTTTCAACTGTGAAGTGATTAAAACAGAACGTTTTGACCGGTAGTAATATTTCGCGAGGCCGCATGCCATGGCCTTGCGCTATTGACTTTATGCAGTCGACGACAAAACGAGAAAACATTCGAACTTTGAAAAGAACAAGTTTTTCTCATTCATATGTTCGAACCCTAGCCCGGGGGTCTGCAACAAAAACAAGAAGCAAAGTACTTACACATTGCAGTTGATGTTAGGGCTCCTTTGAAAACAGAGTACTTACACAATGCAAAATGCTGTTGGGGGCCCTTTCAAAGCGGAGCACTTACTTATGATCTGATTCGGAGTATATTAATGAGTGTATGATATGTTTTTCACCAAAATTGAAGAAAATTTACGCCCGAAACGCCTCTAAAAGGGGGCCCTTGAAAAGGGGGGGCGAGGCAAGTGCCTCGCTCGTCTCCCCTTACAAACACCACTGTGCACAATCTTCACAATAGATATGTTTGTCATGCAGGCTGTTTTCAACGTTTTTCCGTCGAAAGCGGTTGTTTCTTAACATAACTTTGATTAGTGGACATCAAAAATGAAAATTTCCGGCTTTGCTCTCTCTCAGGCCAGCTTGAGTTCGTGTTTCGGAGTAGCCTAAATGAGACTGATTTTGCCCTTTAAGAAAAAGCTGCAATTTAGTTGTCATACGATTTTCAAAGCACTCATGCCAGCGGCCGTTGGCTTGTGTGTTTGCATCCGTTAGGTGACGCAAAAAGAGCAGCAGCTGGCGAATGAACTTGCCAAAAAACGTGATTTCGTTCGCGAAATAGATACTAGCAGAATTCGTATTGCTGAGTGTGTAAATCAGTTGGATGATTTTTTACTTTTTTGTGCCAGAATAGCTCGTTTGATACTACTGAAATCTTCTTATCAAACTTTTATCTGCATCACAAGATTCTTTTCTACTGCTGCGTGGTTATTGCTATCGCACTGCTTGCGTTAGTTAATAGCATTGAATTCAACCTTTTCCCAGACTCGTCCAGAGTAGCATTTTTTAGTATTAGCTACGTTTTCGGTTTTCCTTGGGCAAAATAAGAAAAGTCAATGTGAGTTAATAATGACTTTTCTGATACGCTCAACCGAACGGGTGATATACGCGAATGTTTTAGCTTTCTCAAAGCCCACTGACGTTACCACGGTCTTGCAAGCATTACTTGCGTACATGCATGATACCAACCTAGTGAGCGACGAAGTTAATCATTGCTGTGATTTAAACAGGAATTTTGGGCAGACGTGGTTATTAGGTACCGTGTGTTTGCTGCATCTTGTGAACTTCTTCTTGGTAGCACCAGCGAAGTGTTTTATGTTTAACCTCTTCACATCCGCATAGTACTAATAAGTAAAACACACGCGCACATGGCGCTAACAAAGAATACACAGATAGAAGGAAGAAAACGATCTTAAAAATGTGGCGCCAGCAAAAAGGACACACTCACTGATCACGCCAACACGTTACTCTGATTCCTAGCCCCTCTGCATGCTGCTGTGATTATTTCTGAGCAGACCGATTCATAGCAATATATGGTCGAGTGGGAAGATTCGAAGGAACAGGGGTCATTTGGGCTGTAGAAGGGCGAAGCTACTTGAGTGCAAAGGTAACAATTGATCATAGGCGTACGGGAAGGCATTTTACTTGCAGGGCGGAAACTTTTGCCCTGAAAATAACGTTTGCCCTAAAAACAAACAATTTGCCCTGAAACTAACTTTTTTACTTCAATTCGAATGGGGCCTGAAACCTCTTGTAAATCTGTTCTGTACAGTTCAATTCGTTTNTGACGGCTTCGTCTATAACGTCAATTCGTTTATGACGGCTTCGTCTGTNACGTCAATTCGCCTATAACGTTGCATTTTGTTCGGTCCCGATGGCATCTTTTACATGCTTTTCAATTCGCTTATAAGGACAATTCGGCANTAACGTTCTTTATGCAAGCCCCTAGAGGTGCAGTTACAGGCAAATTCTGAAGTTACCTTGCNTGTTAACTCAAGTGGGTAAAATTCCTTGAGTGTTGTGTTCGCCTAGACAAGAAACTTTACCGTATTTGCCTTTACTGATGCAAATATGTACGCGTCCGACTTCGATGACGCAACGCAATAGTTGAAAGCGACCGGTCCGGATCGAAGGGTCTGACTTCCTACACCTGCCTGTGAGCTTGAGCAAGGCACTTAAAGACGCGCACTCAAAGGGACCAAGCAATCTGCACGTCCGTGCGGCCCGCTTCTACAGAAGATTGCACCTCGGGAAATGAAGCACGCACTCAAAACGCATGTGCCGGTGTGCCTACACGTATTCTATCTTATTCGTATACTGTAATTGTACCATGTACAGTACTGTATCACCTCCAAGTGAATACGCACTGAATACACTGTATTGAAAATTTGTTCACCGTTCAGGATTTTTGAGCAACTTTACGCTTGCCCTCGAAAATAGAGTTTGCCCTGAAATTTTTCACTGTATTGAATATATGTTTTACCATACAGGATTTTTGAGCCACTTGCACTTGACCTGAAAACAGAGTTTGCCCTGAATTTTCACTGAATTGAAACATTTTTTATCATTCAGGATTTTTGAGCAACTTGCGCTCGCCCTGAAAACAGAATTTGCCCTGAAATGTTTCAAACCTCGGAGGGGGCTGCGGCCGCATGACCTTGTACGCCTATTGTTGGGGTAGCTTCGCACCCACAACAGAATCTTTCTGACAAAATATTGAAAAGCAGAAGTCCAGAAAAGGAGAAATTTATAAATGAAGAAAGCAGAAGTACTTTGTAAAATACAGACAGTTATGAACGCAAAACTGAATAAAGACAAAGAAATAGCTTGAAAGAAATTGCCGAGAAGCTCAGAAGCAAAATCGACGCGAGAAAACTTATAGAGCAACGATTACCTCATCGGCATGAAAACTGTGAAAAACAATTTGCTCATCGGTGCAAGCACCTGAAAACAACAAAGATAGAGGCAGCAATAAGGAGCAGATACACACCCACCTAATGAGTGGGAACCCACATATTTCTCCGACGCATGAGAGTCATAAGACGAGTCGTGTTGGACACCAAATATGGCTCGTAACAAGCCGTAACACAAACACACAGCTATAACATCAACAGTAAATACTGTCAAAAGCCCGCGAAAAGTTAACCATAAACAGACGAGCTCAAAGAATAATGAAAGAAGACACCCACGGACTACCACAGCTCAAAGGAGGCTGAATAAAAGAAACAAGGACTATGAAATGCGACACCAAAGCTAGATGCTTTGCGCATCCTCGACACCGGAAAAACGATGCTCTCCGCACCATGGACACTTAGAGAAAAGAAGGCTGTTATGCGCATCCTCATCGTACGGAAAGTTTGAGGCTGCTCCGTGCAGCGCAAGCATTACAGATCGCACTATTTATTGCCTGGAGAAAGCCGAGGGTTATGGCTTATGTTCAAACGCTCAATCTAAAATGCAATGATATCGTGCTGGACTCATATTTGGTATGAAATGAAAAATTGATCTAATAGTACTATATTGGTTGATGGACGGTTGTTCTTGTCATGTGGAATTCATTTGAAATGCATTCCACACAGACCATTAACATCATTAATGCATTTCAAAATTTTATAAAACACAGCGCATTTTTACAAAAGTTATGCTGCTAAATGTTTTATACCATAACATTCTCGACTAATTTTTGAACAAACAAAAAAAATATCACTATGCACCAGTCTTCACTCACACACCAACACCTACTTCAATCTCGAACTAGCTTCCTCTACCCTTGACTCTTGTTCTACTATCATTTTTCTTGAAATTGGGAAATGGAAATTGGAAAAAATAAACAAAAATATGATCATTGTTTACATGGAAGGAAGGAGGACAACCCAAAAAAATCCATAACGATTCAATCACTCTTTTACCACCACAAATACTTCTTGAAACCACAAAATTCTTTACTTAAAATAACAACGATTTTCAATTATCCCTCTATCTGCAAACGTTGCCGTGTTGCGTTGGGCAAAACACGAGTGTGTGGGAATCACTGCCCTGCGCTACTTCACTTGCTTGCCCTGACTAAGCACGACGTTGCCCCTCCCAACACGGGTTCTTTTCCTCACATTAGTTTCGAGAATTTTTGGGGTAAACCCATTTACTTCTTTACAAGCTTTTCTCTTCACTTTCACTTTCCTGTGAGTTGGATAGCTTCATCGCGCCTAAACATTAACGAGGGAACAAGTAAAGGACTGGAAACGCGGGCATGCCAACCAAACATTCTATTTACATGGAAAGAAATGGATAAATGCAAAAGTAAGACGTTACTTTTATTTGTTTTCTACATTCAATATTTTCTCTGTACTTCCTTACAATTTCTTACACCAGCTTATCTGCTACATTTACAGATTAATTTTTAACAGCCTTTCATCTGTAAAGACGTCGCTGAAAGCCCAAAACCCCATTTGTTTCACTTTGACCCGTCTTTCTGCTGCTACAAATTCCCTTCTCAATTTACTCAGTTAATTAATCTTCAAGATAACATATGCTTACAATTAACCAACCGTAACCTAACCAATATGCTCAAGAAATAATTCGCATCTCACGCCTCATTGTTGTTCCTTTTCATAAAATACGAGTTTGGCGTTTTTCTTTCAAAATATTGTGATTCATGCTAGTACTTCTGAAAGCATTCTAGACACAGCATTTTCACTGCTATTTAAAGAACACTAACAGAATGTTCATTCATCATGCAAATTAAAGTTCAGGATTGACCTCGAACAAACTATTTCAATAGATGGTCGCCGTTTCGGTAGCTCTTGCACATAAAATGTGCTTTGGTTTTCGGCAAATTTAACCAAAATATCGCTATTACGACAGCTTTTTTTCCAAACAGGTGGTACAAAGCTCAACCTATTTACAAAACCTTTCGTGCAAAACTTCGCTAACATACTAGCAACGACACCTGCAAAAAATTTCTAGCTACTTTTACCTCTGCTCAATCGCTTCGCGCGAAATAATCCGCGCTGGCCGTCCGCTCAGCAAGCATTTGCTTCCTATTGAGCGGTTTGCTGATTAACGCTCACCGGCATCAGTCAGCGCAAAATACAGGCAAACTGTTGAAACGTTTTGTTTATCAAACGCTGCCTGAGCAAAATAGCAAGTCTCGCATTGACGATTTTACTGAACAAAATAGGTACAGCATTATAAGCAGTTATACAGCAACTCTAGCTAAATGCTTTGTCACTGCATGCAGCTAAAAATCCATTAGCTTCCCTCACATTGCATATTTAAATGCACTTGAAAAAGAATTAGCTATGCATTATACTTCGCTATTCCAGTGATAAGCTTTGCTCAAAAAATGCTTTTCAATCATTACAGCTACCTTCTCAATGGCAGTAAATATCGGTTAACAACTTATTTTTTACTTAGGTTAACCTCGCATCCCCAGGACAATAACAGTAGCTTCTTTTGTTTGTTTATTCGATGTTAATCCTTTTACAAATTGACCCAAATTAGACGGTGTGACCAGACAATCGCTATCGCCGCAGCTCTTGCGTGTGGAGTACGCAGGGGCGGATTAAGGTTGTATGGGGAGGGCCCCTGGCTGAAACTTAGAACGGGGTCCCTTTCTATATATATATGAAAAACTGAATGAACGAATTGAAGTACATGTATTATTGAAACAAATGAAGCTTGAGCAAAAAAACGAATCATTAACTAGTATCAATCACAATATGAACGAAACTCACGGGTTTAGCAAACAATATAATGTATGTATAAATGAAATAATAAGCATTCATCTTAGAGTGGTGCTTGGTTACGCTACATGGATTTTATGCAAGCGTTTTTAAAAGCAAAGTCGCTGATCAAATCACTGAGGGTTAGTGACCAGTGGCATGCAGAGGTCGGGTGATGCCCGGGGCGACTGCTTGATTGCATGCCCCCCTACCAAATTCCAGTATTGAGTATCAGCGTATGGTGGTCATTGTCACTGGATATACGTTGCTTGCAACATCATAATATAACGTCATATTTGCGTTTGCAAACCAACGTTTTGGCGAAGTTTGTTGACGCATTCTGCATATTATTCTACACGCACTCTCCTTAGTCGTTGTTGTACAATGTGTCTCTGGAATGAACATAATTTATATCAGCGCTTCAAGTTAGACCAGAGAAAAACAGCAATTAACGTTACCACGGAGCAGTTTATACAGTAACTGCAAAAATATCCGGCAGCGCGTTAAAACGATGGGAGTAGAACCAGAGATAGCGGGCTGTCATATTTTGCGCTCCTGGTCCAGTCTTGAATTCTTGCAACTCAGTCCAAGACCAACCATAGTCCATAAGGTTTAAAACTTTTGAAATCCAAGTCCAAAAAAAGTCCATAAAATGAACAATATATGACTTTTCAACCACAAAAATTACGCAATTATTTCCCATTGACTCGGTCCAAACCCGGTATTAATCCTAAATTTTGAGGAAATTTACAGTCCGGATCCAATCCAAATTCAGCAAAATTTGTCATAGTCTGGATCCAGTCCAATTTAAGTCCAGTCCAATGCTCATCTCTGAGTAGAACCTAATGCTACGTCAGCGCAGTTCACATCTGCAAAGCTGTAAGTCTGCGCGAATGTCTCGTCGAATAACAATAAGCACCAATATAAACAATCTGACTGCATCAAAGCACGTAACCATACGTTGTTAGATATTCTGCATCTTTCGAGAAACAGGTACCCTTTTTCGTAATTAAGGCCTCGTAGGTAGGAATGTTACGTTGAACCTGATGACTACTAACATTCGCTCTCCAGGGCAGGTTGTATACAACTCTGCATCCAAAATTATAGGCCACACGCAATCTCTGCATGCATGACTTCCTGAAATTACAATATAATTGTGATGCATACACGTTTCAAGCTTAAATGTAGTTTGGTGCTATAAGCAAAATCAGGCAAATATGTGTGCGACGAAGAACTGACCAGCAGCGTAGCCAGCCCAAAAATTTGGGCGGGGCCAAAACAATTTTGGGGGTCAAAATATTTGATTTTAGGCGACCAACACTATTTAGTTTGAGATACCGCCTCCCAAGGCACAAAATGACTATATGTTCTAAAAATTTGGGAGGGCCATGGCCGCCTAGGCCCCCTGGCTGCGCCTATGAAATTGACATTAATGTTTTACTCAATGAATTCTTGATTCTTGTATAAAGGCAACCGAAAAGGAACACTAACACCAGAGATGTAGCTTTTATTACTTAGCAAAGCTGTTTTTGATAGAAAAAAATTTTTTTTTTCAATTACGTGGTACTAAAAGCGTCTGTACCAAGCTCTTTGATATTAATGTGAAACCAACGTGAGTACCAGCGCACATAAGAAGCGGGTTAAACAGACATGCTCTACTTCAAAACAAGCAAGTTGCTTAAAGAGGGCGTGGCATCCTTGCGCTACTTTCTTTCCACCTGAAGCAATCTGTTCTTGACATTTTGAATTGAAATCGACTAAGGTGCCTAAGTTTTTTGCTTCAGTGCAGTTGTTCTGAAAGTGGGCGGAATCGCCCCTTGGGGACGATTTTGAGGGGCAAGAAGGAGAACAAAACAAAGAAGGAGATAGGGGGAAAAACAACACAAAGGGAGCGAGAACGCTCAGCCACTGCCACTAATCGATCACTGAGTTGACCTCAGTTAACGATCATTGACTTGACTTCGGCTGCGACCGTAATGTTCTAAATTAAAGAAACCACTTGTTGACTCATAAACGAGGTGATCTAAGTCTGTTCCTCACTAAAATTTCTCCCAACATTTCGAAGCTTTGTAAAGGCCGCAAAGCACATCCATCACACTGAACTGGGGACCATGGTATGTATCAATTTCTTTAAATAGAATTCTTTAAAAAGACTACCTTGTGTTTGCCTTATCAGCCTGGGGGGCAACAACGATGTGTCGAGAGTGAAAAGGGGACAATGGAACAAAAAAGTTTGAGAAACACTGCTCTAATGAGACGTTATTTTGTATTTAATGTTCAGAGCTATACGTGCGTTAAGATTGTTGAATGAAATTGTGGTTGTTATTTTTTGCAGCCAACTGTATGTTCTGTTCAATTCAAACTTTTATTTTGTTTTGCTCCAAATGATTATAATTGTTAGGAGAAATAAGTAAAGCTGTGTCATTACCAAGTATTTCAAAACAATCTGGAAGACACGGGGCGATCATTTTAGAGTAGAACATGGTGGCACACCACAAAGTAATTGACATTTTGAACACCATTTACCTATAGACGAATTGATGTCTATTTTGTAAACATGATGTAAAAGCATCTAAACCAGACCACGAATTCCATGATGCTTGAGTTTGTCTAGTAGTAACTTATGATTAATAGTTAGTAGGAAATGTTTTTAATAAATAAAAAAACATGCCACAAGTGCGTTGCCCAGAGTCATTTCGATGTATTTATATCTACTTATTTGTTACAACATAGCACAACATTGAGGTAGTAAATATTGTGTANTTTTTCCAAGTGTTTTTTCAACTTGGGTCCCCGCGGTGCAGGCCCCGCGATACCTTAGTCCGGAATTGGCAACGACACTGGCACGTTTCATAAAGGAAACGACGTTACATTATTAATCAATTGAGATTTCCAATTTGCTCTTACTGTCAACAATGAATAATAATACCTTTTATGAGCTGCTGTGTCGTTATTCTCTAGGAAGAGATCTGTCTGGTTCGCGAATTGAAATTGCATATTTTGATTTCTGTACCTTCCACGAAGAACTCCGCATATGATGACAAAACTATATGACGTCTGCTAGAAATTTTTCGCAATCCACGAATATGTACTTAAAACATCATTCCTACAAACAACTTTGAATACTGCTCCCCAACATGTCTAGTGGTGTGGTTTAAACGTAGAATTTATTTGCACTTTTCCAATATTTGCACGAATTTATTGTCAGCTCAATTGCTGTAGCTCCTGTGACTTCGCCGCTCTTTACTTGATCAGCAGATCAGATACTCCATCCTCAGACTGATGTTGTTATACCATGTGAGTGCCACGAGACGAACGTAACGAGCTGTGATTGGTTGAGGGAACATGTTGATCTTGTACGTGTTCTTATCGAAGTTACCTTGAAATACCTGGAACCAAGAGCAGAGCAAAATGTTGCGCTGGACTTTTATCAACCTACCATTCGAAATTTAGAGTTGCCCGGAGAAGTCAATTGAACTGATTAGTCCTTGATGAAAACAAGTTTTTAACTCAAAATAGTCTGCGTGAGGCAAACCTTTTTAATGCGCCACCTTGATACAGCATATCACTTTACTCCGGTCAGATTCGTAGTGACGAGTTTATTTCTTTGAAGAAGGCCCGCACAGGAAGGGGTGCAGCCGGTGTACCGCACCGGGACCCATAAAAGTCTAGGGGCCCATCAACCTCAAAGTTCAAAATTGAAACGGGCAATTATGCACAAAGTTTTTATTGTTATAACTTCATTTGTACAATCTTGTGCAACTTA
>JGI24022J15233_10005759_pt1 | contig 13246 bp, 5 predicted proteins | sample Ectturendosymbi2_FD_15233 | JGI IMG/M metagenome (IMG submission 15233) | reverse complement strand
GGAGCGATTTCAATAACATTTGGTAGTCAAGTCTCATAACGGCTTCGCTACTGTAAGAGCAATTAAGTAAGCCTCACAAAACTGCTGTGACAAAACATTGGACGACAAAATGGCCCTGTATCGCGTATGCTTTTTCCCAAATTGTGAAAAGTCATGGTGAATAAAGTCACTGTAGTAGTGTTTAAGGAATCAATTGCCCCCCTGGATCCGGCCCGGTCTGCATCGCAGATATGTGGCAAGTCGTCTTTACTGGATGAAGATCCTTCAACTTTTTCTTCGTCTTGTATTTTCTGGAATGTGACCGATGACTCATCAACTGCTGCGCAGAGGCTACTTGCCAATATAATGCACGCACCTACGCGGACACGCGTAGTTTGTAGACCTGCATATTTCCGCCTGTGGTCGCCTGATTCCTCTCTTCCTGTATATTAATGTCAGTTTGTGTCGTTCTTGTTTCGCTCTTCAGGATCTGGAATTCCGGAACTTTGAAAATTCATTTTATCCAGTTTTTTTTGCACATCCTTCGTTTCGGCTTTTTGTTGTATGCGTGTTGTCATTCGTGAGGTGCTTTCCAATAGTTCTCTAAGACTTTCCAAGTCCGCAGCAGACTCTTTCTTCATATTTATTATAACCTTTCTCACACGACTTTCTTATACAATAAACTCAAGGAATAAATATATCAGGACATAGCAAAATGAAAGGAAACACATCCATCTTAACTCAACGCGTGCAGACCAGTTCGCATCGTGACAGTCTGAGTGTATCGTGTTCATAACAATCCTAAGCCTTTTGTTACGTAACTGCACAAATGCCTTGGGCAGGAGCTTCTATGCGCAATGGCCATATTGGTCGGTAGTACACCAGTTCAGTGTGGATTACTCTGACGCAATGGTCACACATTGGTATAGCTAGAAATTCTTTTTATTTTAAAAAATATGTGGAGTACCACAATGTGCGTGAAGGTTATATCACACATTTTACGGAGTCGACTTTCCATGTCCCACGAAATGTTCTTCCGTCACCCACCGCCTCGTCATGACCCACAGGTTAAGGATCACTGTTCTATACCAAACCATTTAACGTTGCGTTGCTCTCATTTCGCATACAAGTACAGTACATTGAAGAGTTTTTGTATATTGGTGTATCTGAATATAATCAAAGGAGGCAGTGAAGGCTAGAGTGATACTAGAGAGTTTCAGCAGATAAAATTTTGACTGACCTTTTTGAATTCGTGCAAAGGAGAGTTTGTATAAAATGCTCAGAAAGCGCGTTTACTCAAATTTTATTTTATGAGAAGCAAAACATTGCAGACTTTGAACATATCAATTGGTTTGCCAACTTTTCATTGTCAGACGTGTGGAAAAACATAATAAAAAAGTCTTTGATGGGTTTTGCATAAAACACCACGGGAATTGAAACCCTTTTTCGTTTTGTGATAAGTGATATTGTGTACTTTATATAAATTAATTCTTTATTTTTCCCCTTCTCCTCCCACCCCAGTATAAATCTTGAACACTGGTTGGGCAAAAACTAACACACATATTTTTATTTTGGTTGCTGCAATTGGCGGCAGGCCGAAGCCTGAAATTTGCATTTTATCGGGGCGGTTGAGGTGAACGCCCTTGCCCAAGGAGCGCTAGAACATTACACGCATTTGCTAATAGCATTTCTTTCACTGCATGTATGTAATGACACATTCATCAATACGTAGCGTCATTTAATCTTTCGAGCTCCCATGCGATGTTCTGAAACATTCCTGAACTGATTTAGAACCAGGTTGCAATGTGAACTGTGTGTTCGTTTCCAAACCTCTCTAGCACCATCTATAGCTAGGTTTGTTGTGGATTTGCAGAGACAGACGTCAAATAGCAATAAATACTAGTATGAATTACTTGCGGCTTGATGAAAAAGGGTGGACGATCATGACTCGGATTCGGTAAACGGCAAAACAAAATTTTTCATCATAGACCCAATCAACTGTTACCCACAGCAGCTAATTCTTAAATTTATTTTTTCATCCCTGTCTTTGTTACTCGATCGTTAATTGGGGACGTGCTTCAAATGCAACCATTGAGCCTATCGTTAAACTTCAAAATGAAGCTACCAGCTAGCCATATATTCTTCGAAGAATCTTTTCAACACTTAAGTCTTTTTTGCCTCCTAAACGTTATACCTTATCAGAACATAAATTCACGCACCCCTATCATAACAGACTGCTTCCATAGCATTTCGCAGACCACATGATTCCAATCACTTCTATTCATTCTCACTCCACAAGACTATTCACTTCTAATAACCTGTTTTCACATACCGTTATTTCCTCTCAAGGCCAATATTACCATTCATTTGTTGGTCCAAAAGTGTGGTCCTCAATATCAGACTATATCAAATCTTCTGCCAGCTTATCTTCAAATGGCAATTTAAGAAACACCTCGTGCATGAAAAAGATACATAATTATGTGTTTAGCAACATTTCAATCAATGCGCTACACAATGCTGTCTTTACTGGTTTTAGTAATTTGAATATTGTAAGTTGTTGTTCTCCATGAATTTTTATTCTTTTTGTTTATGATTCGTTACTGTGCATGTCTCATTTTTACGGATGAAATTACACTCCTTAGTTTTTGTACTTCATCGATTATTCTTTTCATATTGTGTTTCATATTTTTTTACAAAACCAGATTTCCTCGTTTTGACTAGATCCGCTCCTATGTGTACATAGGCATCCAGTCTTCATCGGAAAATTTTCCTTACCATGTTCTGTGTTTGTTTGTTTTCCTAACTGTGGTTGTTTTATTTCCACCTGTTGTTGTCTGACACTTGCCAGAAAGTAGTAAACGAATTTGGTTGACAAAATGACCACTGTGGTCTTTGACCAATCGAATGTGACACAGATCAATATTTGTTTACATTGATCAATTATCTCTTGTTATTGTGTTTTCATTAATTGTAATCTCCACTAATAATAGGTTACCCTGTTGCATGATGGCTTTTTGCATTATTTCGGTTTATTAGCTGAGTCGTACGAAACAATAAATATATCAATCAATCATTTAGGATACTACAGCCATTATCATGTTTGTCACTGCCAAAAATCGAATTTGAAGTGTCTGTGTATAAAATAACTCAAAAACTTGTTTAAATTCTGCAAATTAATAGCTCGGGCTTTTTTCCAGTTTAATTAATTTTACATTGATCAAAGTGATTATCTACATGGTTTCTTTGTTTTTTTCCTGCCGCATTTTAGGGATGATTGCTCAAGAATTCCATACGTTTCCAGGTGTGGAGTTCATGGATTGGTGTGTCATCTATTGTAAGTTGTGTGTAGCTTACAATTATCGTTGCTAGTCGAGGTTGATAAGTCGATACGGTGAAAACGATCGAAACAGCAGCTTCTTTTAGTATGTGACCTCTTCATTGGTTTTGAAAGTTTTTTCACAAGTCCCAATTACGTCACATAGTCAAAGTAGTGACTCCACACATCCTAAAAATTTTCAAATGCCAATTTACCCATTTTTGAAGAAAGCACACAACAATATGCAAATATGTTTTTTTCTTTGACCCTCTAGCGCGATCAATCGGCGAATTATGAACGAAATTGCTTGAAAGCCACAACAATGGCGCCCGCTGTTACTAAAGGGCAAGTTACAAAGACATAGAAAAAGTTATCGGAGTACCACGTGAGTATTACCGAGTTTGTTTCAGAGCATTTACTATTTGTGGTGTAAAATGCTTTTTTCAAATCAAGAAAAATGCGACAAAGGTATTGTCGAGATTCTTTTACATGTATTATGTAGTTATGAAACTGATTTGAAACCAGAAATGTAGAAATCCCGGAACGAAAACCATAATTAGTGGTTTGTATTTATATGGTTAGAATCTAGAAAGCTAACCAAGATCTTATTCGATAACTTATTATATATTTTGGAAAAGTGAGATAAGACTGACTTGGTCTTTCATCGGATACAAAATCTTTAGCTCCACACTTAAAAACTGGACTAACATTGGCAAGTTTCAATTCATCACGAAAGGCTTCGTTTCGAACACAATGATCAAGCACATTTGCACATATAAGCTCTTGGCTTACTGTAAGTTTTTGAGGAATCAGCCGACTGGGCTCTGCTCTCTTACGTTTGCAATGATTCAAACTTGAACATATATGTATTCAAGTAACTATACTCTCCACAACGCAAAAGCGACAAATTTGAAATAATTAGCGAATTTTTGTAATGGGAAATCAATTTCACGCGACACTACCCATCCTCAGTCCTCAAATTTTATTCTGTTTGAATGACTGAAAAGAAAGCAGTATGAAGGTTACAAAAATTTTGAAGCTCTCCAGAAGAATTAGAACTTATATTGATTCCTCGATAATATTCAGATTTATAAAAAACTCACCGACACAAAAGAACGTAAAGACAGCGTAACGTACAGCATGGAACGGCTCCATACAAGAATAATGTTAAACAAGCGTTAAGCGTTGGAAGTAGCGACGGTAATTATGCACTCCCCACCATACACGATGTCGGTTAGCAGGAATCACCACGTCAACTGTTAGACTGGTTTAGAACACGAACGTTGCACCGAATCGCAAACAGAACAAGAGTGAAACCACTCATGAGAAAGTAACAAGGCACGTTTACATCCAGGGGTGGTATTAGAAGTTAGGGATCTGAGGCAAACTCTCAGAAATGAGCCAGTGGCACCTATATTTGTTCAAGGTACTGTATATCAAAAAAGAGCCCCTACATTTTGCGCATGCTGTACAGAAACTTTATTCATTGGAAGCAAGTTAGATGTTTCATTTTGTCTGGGAATTTGCTTCTACGTGAAAGTCCGGTTCATGTTGCAAATTGTTTGAAGTCACTTGTTTTTGAAATGTCCGTTTTCTGAGCATAAAGTTGTCGAGAGGCTGTTTTGCCCCTTAGAGGTTTCTCCAATTAATTAAACAGCCAAGTGCGTTTTTTTGGCCCAAACGTTCTGACCACTAACGGTTGTCGGTAGATGTCCAATTAAGTGCTGTTAGAGCACTTATTTTCGCTTAATTTATTTTGGAAGAAGAAACGAGAAATTTGCCACTTGAACTTTTCTCTCGGGCCCTGATGACTTCATCTAGAAATCCTGCGGCCCCTCTAGTTTTACGTCACACCAAAGGAGTTCAAACCCAAAAGACTCCGTTTTTCTGAATCGAAGCTAGGAGACTAATATTCAAACCGAAGATTAGAGGTTTCTGCATCTTTAGAGGGTTTGAAGAGCACTCTAGCTTTATGAGTAGAATATCATGATTCAAAAAATCTGAGCCGATATATCGGCGTTTGCGCTCCTTCGTGGCTTTGCACCACAGCTTTTCGTGTTGGGTTGCGGTTACGAATGTGCTCTCTCTTTCAAAAACCTACAACCTACTGATACAGCTAATTTGAAATTGCCATTTTTGAGGAATACTTTCGCAAATGAGATCTCATTAGCTGATTGAAGCCACAGTGTCAGACAATGACACCAGTGGTGGAAATTGTATTTCAAAGCGGTACGCTCTCGGCAAACTGAAAGATGCGATTTGCTTTTTATGCTAATGAGGTTGTAACCACAAACGTGCTGTTTTGAAAGGATAGCTATGAGATGGTTTGGTTGCTAATTTACTGACATTGGCGAAAGAGCAGTTGTCACAGGATTTGCAACTTTGTTCTGCACCTACACGGTCTAACACAGTGGCACAAAGTGTAACGAGAGTGGACCTAACTTTGGTTTGAACAGTTATTTTGTTATCAGCAAGGTTCTTTTAAATTCTTTGTCAATATGTTCGATCAAAAAAATTTTTGTTTGATTTTCGCCATTGGAATTTTGTCCGTGATCTTCGCAAGATGTACAAAATAAGTTGAAACTAAAACTAGATTAAAAGAGTTTTATGTAGCAGCCCATCCAAAGTAAATTAAATTTTGTACAGGATCTCTGAACAACAAGGAAACTGTGTAAATAGTCGTTGTTTAGTGGTTTGTATTGTTTTATTACAAATAATATGGAATGCAGGAAACTGCTGGATATTGAAATGTATGATAATTAATTGAAAACACAGCAATTGGAAATTTGACCTGATCAAATTCGCCCAACATGAATTGTTTGTTTCACATCGGCTACTCGTGTTTGTAGTGTGAACGTAATCCACTTTCTAATTCCTTGGTTACATGGAACATTTTTTGCAGTTCATCTAAAACTTTTTGTATTCACAAAGATTTGTTTGATTCCAGTAACAGTTCACTGGCATTGATTGCGTAAGTAACACATATCACAGGTGCGTATAATTTCACTTACAATGATTCAGGTTTTTCTAAGGTGTTTAGAGACCCGATTCGGGTCCCTAGAATTGAAAATCGAGTCCCTATAATTAACGAAATTGCATCCCTGCAGGTCTATACCTGGTACCTAACATTTTCCTTAAAGAAACTGAATGATTTGAAAATTTTCTGCAAACAAGAAACAAAAGTTGCAATTGCTCAAACAATCGCATAACTTCACTTGAGTATGTTATATTACTGCGATCACATACATTGTTGCACACATTTCAAAAAAATGGAAGTTACGATGTTAAAAGTATTTGTAACATTGCAACGCAAACACGTCTGGTGGGAATAAGCACGGGTCGGTTACAATGTTTTGCAATTTAATGCTCTTCTCAAACACTCTCCATGTAAGCCACAGGATATAGACATTTTTAAAAACTAAGCTCTTTAGATAAAAATCGCACACATGGGATTTTTCTGTGGAAATCATTATTTTTATGTTCATCAGAGCGAAAAAATGTTACGCTCTGAGGCGAAGCACAGAAGGCTCTACTCATTTTTCACCAGGCATGAAACGGCCATCATTTGCTTCGCTTCGTCGCCGACCACTGAAGAATTTCTCAACTACAGCCTAGTTCAGGTTCAGTTCATAGCATGAGGTGCCGCGCCAGAGTTGTCATCAGCAAACGCAGTGGCGAAAAACAAGGCTAGAAGTGAAGCTAAGAATTTTCCGCAAACGAAGTTTAACACCGACAGGTCGTAAGATCTGAGATATGTGCTTGAGGATTTCAACGTTTTCATTTGTGATCGTAAACATTCTCACGACTCAAGGACAAAGTAAGTTGATATGTTCCATTACTTTCTTGATTTTTTTTGTACTTTACCTGCTGGTTTTCATCCAAAATCTTGCAAATTATGACCATTGAAGAACGTTGCAAGAGACTAAGTACAATACTGTTGCAACTTCTCTGTTAGCGTTGCGTTGAATGTGTGAGTCACCACGAATGGGATGTGCGCGAAGAATAGCACCCATATACATGTGGCGTGAACAAGCAATAATGCTGTGAGCACTATGTGTAATCTCTTTTGTTGCTTGCTGCCACAGTGTGAAGCTTTGCGTACAAGCCGCTCGGGAGTTCCGATCGCAACAGTACAAATGAAAACTGTGCAAATGTCGTTTAAAAGCTGCTTTTAATAGAGATGGTTTGAAACAAAAATCTTTCGCATCTGAATTTTGCTTGCAAAAACGTAAAACTTTACAGCTTTGATCAACTTCGTTCATACGCCACTTCCTCAACCACTTGGCTCAACCATTACATTTACGTCCAATATTTGCTGTGCGACTAACGGTAACACACTTAAACCTGTGTGGAGGCTGTTCAAAGTAAACACGCAGGTAAGAAGCAAGCGTTCTGTGTAATTCCATTGGTGCAAGCATTGGTTGGGGGCATGTCAGCAACTGATGTTCCATATTAGTATAGTAAGCAACTTACACGAGCCTGAAACCGATTCCCCTGAAAAAATATCTGCCGAATTTTAGGAAGTAGGCTATGACGTTTTCGAGCGTCATGAAACAGAGCAAAGATCTATTCTATTATCTGAATGCTAACGTCAATGAAAAGTGGCAGCACCCACACTACGTTGATAAACAGTTTCCATTTAATCCGAATTAAACATTGTGTTGTGCTGCTGCCGCAAACATGACTGATTTTCTCGTTTTCCCGCGAAAGATATGTATATATGTTGCATGCAGAAAATCTGAGATGCAAAAATTTCGTGAACATATCTGGAAAGGCTTTTATGGCGAATGACAAACCTAATTCGCATTTGCGAATAGTGAAGGATGATGGCAAAATTATGCTAATTAATTAATGTAAAGTTAAGTTAAAACTCGTTTGTGAAAATTACTTTTGTTTAAACAATTATTTGCTCTGCGTGACAACGTAGTTTGAATGAAGTGGTGTGAATTCCTTCGTAATAAAATGTGGTTAAATTCATGCGGTGTGGGGAAGTGACTACCTGAAAAGAAAAAAGTAGCAAGATACGATAATTCAACAGAGGGAAAAAGCACAGCATGTCTTCTTTCAGATATTCTACCACGAGTTGGCGATCACAGAACAGTCCACTTTAGTTCAGGAGGAAGAGGTCAGCGAACTTCTCAGGGTGAATCCTCCGGAGATCAGGTTATTAACATCAGCTTTCATTTACATTAAATTACTTTTTCTTATATCAATGCAGTGAGAAACGTAGATTTCTCTACGAACTCTTCTTTTCTACATAGAATGTTCAAATCTGTACGAAAATATTTGGATCAACTAACGCATAAAATTTGCCAGACAATGCCATGATGGTTTCATGTGAAATGGGTCGTTTGCAAAATATGTCTTTCAAAATGCTCTTTTTTAAATGTAACTATTACCATTTTGTACCTGCAAATGATAATGCAATTTACATGGGAACAAAAATTTCAAAACTGTTCAATTTCAAAAGAGAATTTTACAGTTGCCTCTCAAATGAAAACCTTTTATGATCGCACGGAAGCTTTATGACGCAAAAAGTGTTATTTTTTCTTGTCACGTAAATTGATGTTTTCATTTTAAAATTAGAATTGCATTTCTCAAGCTTCTTAATTAGCCATTTTTGGCGTAATTACATCACGCTTTTCAAGAGACTTCAAAATTAAAACTATACCAAGCCAAAGAGACGTCTGATGAGCTTAATTTACGTTAGACGAATTATCGAATTTGCTTCGTGCTTTGTACTAAAGACGTCAAGTTTAATAACTTTTGGCTGTTAAAACCATCAGGGCTCTCCCAAGTTCAACCAGCAATGGAGAGTTTCAAGTCAATCTGAGTATCTTGAATGTGACGAAGATCTACGACAACCTGCGTCTGAGGTTCCATTTCCAAAACCAAGCGTATTTGGAGACTGTTGCAATACAAATTCATGGTGGAGGACATAACATGCCTTTGTGAAAATATTGGATTGTTTAAAATCGGCATAAACTATTTAAATTTGCTGTCTACCAGTCACATTAAGCTCACACTTGTTCGAAAAACTTGGTTAACATTTTGACATCCATTATATGTTGCGCAGAGTATGATCTTTAAAATATTTTTCAAGAAAAACCCGCAACCTCCTCTAATTTTGTTGAAATCTCAGTTTGTTTTTTATTTTAGTTTGTTTATAACATGTGATAGCATTAGCTTTTTATCATTTAATGTGAATTGTTGATACATCCTGTCTTTTGAAAGTTGCATCCAGCATCAGCGTAACGCTTCCCGTATCTGAATTACACATCCTTCTTCACTAACATATACTTATAGCTCAGTTCTGGTGCACTTTGCGAGTTTTGGGCCGCTGCACCCAAAATCAAACTGTTGCACTCTTAGTATAATTCAAAAGGAAAATATGGGATGGCTTTTTAATTTTTTAATTTTTATCTTGTTACCAGCCAGGACGTAATTCTGTGCTTGATAAAATAATTTACCACACTTTTGAGCCAATATTTGTCTGAGAGTACATCTGTGTATACAGGAGTTGATTATGTAAAATTTTTAAAACTAAAGCAAAGTGCAAAAGTGATATGTCTGCAAAGAGTTGCACATACTCTCAACTCAAAATACCTCCAAAAATCACAATTGTTTCAGAGTCTGAACTACTCGTCTAAGCAGACTTTCGGAAGAAGTGGGCCATTAATACCTCTTTTTTCCAACCGGAAATACTGAAAATTCTTTCGAAAAGGTTTTGGAATTTGCTTGCAAGGAACCTTTTGTTTAGACCACTTTTGTTAAGATGTTAAGATTTTGTTAAGACGAAGACCACTTTTGTTAAGATTGCCTGGAAAACATCACACCTTCACTCAGTGTGAAAAGCAATTCATACACCGTTGATGGATTGGGAGAATTCTACTGCAGGGAGAACAGTCTGCTTATCTATTTTAATGGAACAATCGCAGACAACAATACAATATGTGTCTCCAGCGGCCAGTGGGAAGGTCAACGTTTTGTGACGTGCTCCAGAGGTACGTTCGGCGTTCAGTGACTGATTGTTTAGATTAAATTCAGCTCAGTTTATCAAAAACACTTTTTGGAGAACTTAAATATTAGTTATACAATGATTATGTTTTTGTTTGTGATTATACAGAGATGTCGTAGATATATTTATTGTCATCACAGTGTTGATAACATTGCTTTTATAATGATTATTCGCAACGATTCAAAGCACTATGTTTCCTGCAAATGAATCAACCGACTGGGCTCTGCTTTAAACTTTTTGCGAAAAATCAAACTTGCCCATATCCAGTGGCGATTCTAGGGGAGACCTGGGTGGGCCATGCCTCCCCAGATTTTTGTTTGACCCCCCGTTTGCCCCCCAGTTTTTTTTCTAAATTTCCCGTTTAAGTTCATTTGGTTGACACATGTAAGGTTGCCAAAGGCGTTTTGTAAAAATACCGGCCATTTTGTCAACAGCGCCAGATCTAAGCTGTGTCGTAATTCGTAAGCGGCACAGGGAAAACCGAGAATCAATCAGTATTGTTAAGCCACAATTAATAATTTGCCCGTATTTTAGCTGGCTCGTTACATTTCCTTGTGTGTGTGACGTGACAACCGCAACAAGGAATGCGTCAACAGCAGCAAATAAACTTCGCCGAAGAAACTGCCCTGACAAGATTCCCTACAAGAGTCATTATAATTTGAGAAATTCTGCGTTAGTTCTTTTTGAAGTTACGGCAAATTATTTATTTTCACAATTCCGGGTTCAGACGCTGATTTTCAAAATACCGGCCTTTTGCCGGCCTCTGTGAAATTAGCAGTAAAATACCGGCCAGGCCGGTGAAATACCGCCCATCTGACAACCCTAGACATATGCAGAAGATCACTTTCCGCCAGCAATATTTTAAACGATAATTTAGAAACCCTCTAGCCTGCATTCAATATTTCCCAAATGCATGATAAGCTGTATGGTTGTTTTTGACGGTTGGGTAACTAGAGTTATTTATGATGACACACACCAGGTATTGCTCGGATGCTGCGTAAAATTTAGTCAGACAGTGGTCGTGGTGTTGAAAACTCATTTTGAAACTAAGAAACAGCCACAGAAGTGGAAAGGTTGATTTTTCGTGCATTTCAGTGTGATATGGAGCTGGATGATATTACTGTCAGCAGATTGTTTCTTGTCCTAGTAACAAAAGGTTTGTGAAAGCATCAGGAATTGGTTTCGGTTAATTTATCTCAATTTATCCTCGCTGTGGTATTGAATTCGGCTGCCTTGTTTATACGACTTCGAAACATTTTACGTAAGTGGTTCGTGACTAGAGTTTAACCTCATAGAATTTTGTACGGATTTTCTGCAATGATTCTTTCGCTTATTTCAGCTCTTTGTCCCGGAGATCAAACATTTCCATTAGAAACACACTTGAAAGAATTCACGGTTCATATGCATTTAGTGAAAATGATTTAAAACGTGAAATAACTTTGGCAAAGAATTTGAAAGAGTCGAAGCTGCGTATATCTCTCGAACAATTTTTGTCATTTATAGCTACTTAAAACGCTGCGTTTGATTGTTACTGGTAGCTGTAACGCAGTGGTTCCCAAACTTGTTCGGGTCGTTGCCCAAAGGTAGCGATTATGTCTTAATTACCCTCAGTATTTCGCAGTGATCTCTCATAATTAGGCCAACCAATTGTTTGACCTAAAAACTTATAATTTTGAATTTATTTTTACCTATAAATTTTATACGTTAGCTACTGCAAAATAGTTCAGCCTTAGGTGTTGAGGTTAACCCAGAAACAAATTCATGCACTCTATGTTTTGAAATAAAAAAAATTGGGTGTTTAACTTTGGTGATGCATGATATATTGATTAGTACATTAATAAATACAGTAGAGTCAAACCTGAGAACATCATGAAGTTGAAACACTATATGCATAATGCATTGAGCATTTACCGAACGAAGTACTGTGAAACCACGTTTCTTGCCTTGCCACACCTATCCAACATAATATTCAATCGTCCAGTAGTGGGAAAAACAAAATTATTTCGTCAGAAATCGCAACAAACCCATTACTATTGCAGAAGTGCAACAAAATGTGCAAACGCATGTCAATATCCGTTGTTGTGGTTTCAATAAAATATCGATAAAGAGACAAAAAGCTGTGCTGGAAGAAAAGTTTGACCCATCGATGAATTTTGACCTAATGATAAATTTTGACTTTTTTTGACCTAATAACTTGGGATTCCCTCATGGTATGAGCATGAAACTTGGTTCGTTGACGTTTCAGAAGCGTTAAAAAAGGCAGAAAAAATCTGACTTTATTGACTTTTGGTTGCCCTACTTATAATACCGAACAAGTATTGTGGTTTTGGTTCTGCATTACCCCAAGACGAATTGCATATTCCCCCGAGGAGTAATGTACCCCCAGTTTGGGAACCACTGCTGTAACTGTTCCTGTCACCAGTGCTTCATGCGAGAGAAATTTTTCAAAAATGAAATTATTGAAACATTTCCCAGAAATTCCATTACCAGTGAAAGATTGGGTAACATGGATATACTTTAAATTGAAAGGTATTAGCTTTAAAACAGATTCAGATGATTACGTTGATGAATTTGACAGTCGACATGATAAACGAAGGTTTAAGTTACGTTGTGGTGATGATGATATAAAATTTGAACGTAGCCTGTGCAGAAATCTGTGTGAGAATCATATTGCTCATTGTCTATTTGTCTGAATCTTTTCTGGTTTAGATGTAGTGCATGTTTCGCGTTTGACAAGACAGTCATAAATCAATGCAGGCTTGAAAAGTCAGTTTTTGAGGATCAGTCAGAGGAAAAATGAGTGTGGCAATGACCGACTTTGTTGGGAATATTTGCAAAATAAGTTTTTCGCCTACTGTGACATCTTGCTATCAGGTACATACCCATCTGCGGCGCTGCTATGCTATTTAGGTGCAACAGGTACCGAAACCTCG
>JGI24022J15233_10005749_pt1 | contig 13251 bp, 5 predicted proteins | sample Ectturendosymbi2_FD_15233 | JGI IMG/M metagenome (IMG submission 15233) | reverse complement strand
TCTAGTTAAATTTTCAATAAAAATAATATCACTTCATCAGTCTTATCGTTTACGCATACGTTTGGCATCCGTTTCGATTTGATCGTATGGTTTAGAACGCATCACTTGGCATTTAGTGGTATGGCAACTGAAATACTTCCATGATCTTTACCTCAGGTCTGCTTCACTGTTTTATGCAATTGTCTTCNTTTAAACTTTTGGCAATCGCTGAGATGCTTCNCTGTGCTGAGGCACTTCGACTCGATAACNGCAAGGTTTTTCGGTGTCCCGGCTGCAAGGTTTCACTTGTTTTTTTTGTTTTATGAATAAGTACGACTCTNGATTGTTAAAATGCCTGTTTCTANCCACGTCGCCGATANCTTCATCTCGTGTGTATTGGGGCGTGCATAACTGCCTCTAGTGTGTTGAAGTTACGCAAGTGTCTTACTTTGTTTTATATGTGAGCTTGCCGTGTCTTGTGGGCCTTGTGGCTGAAATCAATAAAACTGTCAAAACTGTCAAACTGTGAACTTGATTCGAGAGGGTCCGTCTGATTTCATGTGTTGCCGAATTGGTAAGTGGTATAATTTACAGTTTGCAAATGTCTTATGCTCAATAAAAAACGACTTGGTTTATACCATCAGTGTGTTGGTTATTTTTTAAACAGTATTTGCTAGCCCTCAGACGCCTATTTAGGGAGATCAAGCAAGCTTAGACTTGTGAATATCGTCCTTGATGCAGCTATGAAGCGAACCCACGAACTGAAAACGGTTGCATCTAAATACAGTCTTTTGATTTCGTTGTAAATCGAAAGATTTGTAATACTAGGTTTTCAACCAACTTTTGACACAGAAATGTGTCTTTAGTTTCTTTAGGTATCAAGCTCTGCTAAACAATATACGTGATTGAAACCTGCAAAACAGTATGCACAAAGCAACAAGAGTGAAGTAATAAGTTCTTAATCACAAAAAAACACAATGTTGACTGGAGTTGTTACAGTAGGTGCATTTCCTGGAACCTAACTATCAATTCGAAGGAGCAGCTCAAGTTCAAAGAAAAAAGTCTTACCTACTCACTTAACGGCAGTTGATCTACTTATAGCCTGTGAAAAGAGTTTGTTCATGCAAATGTTATTTCGGGTACACTATTTGTATTTAGTGAGAAACAATTTAAATCTGGCAAAAGTTACACAAGTTCGGTCGAACATACAATGCTGAAGAGTTTCACGTATGTTTCACGGTTTTCGATAAACGATCGTTATTCACATTATTCTTCTGAGTTCGTCTGAGTTCGAATAATGTAGTTAGTCACATAATCGCTGCAAAATTGCTTAAAAATATAAACGAAGAATTGAAACAGAGATTTGCCTTTGAAATTTTTTAATTTACATGGCATTTTGTTGCCTTGCTTGCTTTCCATTTTTATACTTATCAGACAACTTAGCGTCAATGCCAAATTGAAGCACAGCAATCCTTTCTAAGACTATAAACTGAATTAATTTGAAAATTATATATGAGTTTGAGTTGAAAGAACTCACCTGCCATCTCCCCTCGACCCAGTTTCCCATTGAGCTTGTGCTCCTGATGAAACTGCTATGATGAAAAAAATCGCTGCAAAGATCAGCTTATTCATTTTGAAGAACGCACGTAATTAGTCTGGAAAAGTTCATAATAGGTTTCACATGGGGTGCAGCATGCTTAGAAGTTTCATTGACGCAAAATCAAACTGTTGATTCAATGAAGTGGTGGTATTCAAACCTCCGTGCCACATCAATGAGGTGGACAACCCTGCTCTTTTGGAGTATCTTACCCAATCAAAGTTCTGACCANCATGTGCTCCTGTTCATGTATACGAAAGAAGAAAGATGAAGAAACTGTTTATTGATATATAAATGCATTGCAACTTAACACCTTCCCTACGTACGGGTTGACGTACGTTTTTACCATCAATTACCGACTTACAACCAGGCCCATATCCAGGGGGGGCGAAGCCCCCCTAGAAAAATTTTTCCCCCCCTGGAAGAATATGTTGGACATTGTTTAAAAGTATTGGACATAGTTTAAAAAATTTTGGCCACTCTCAGAAAACTCTTCGCCCCCCTTGGTGTCCCAAGCTGGTTACAGGCCTGCTTACAAGCCGATGCCAACAGGTGTCTACCGGTCAGTGTTTCCTCTGAGGTGCGCACCTGCACAAATGCGCAGTACCATCAGACCATTTCCGCAGTGAAATCTCATTCTCGCGCACTTCCAACATTCTAGATTTAATATCATATATATATCGCATAGCCCTTTAAACGCTTGAAACGCTTCACTGTTTGTGCGTCTACATGTTTGCGCAATCGCATNCGCACGAAAACAAACATTTGCGCAGTGTAAAATTTTCTCAGAGGGAACACTGCTACCGGGTACGAACTCGTGTTTTCACGGCGGTATGACAGAGATTGCCTCCAGGTGAACACCAACTCACATATTTACAATCAAATAACAAGTAAGTTTTCTCCTTTGTAAGTCTGAATATTTTTCTTGGCCACTTTGGCCAAGGTTACCAACGGTGAAAGTTTTGGTCATTTTGGCCACGGTTACCTTTCAATGGCAACTTTGGCCATGATTACCAGTAAATTTTTCCCACCACAGTTGAGTTGGGTTGACACCGTTGGTAAATTTTTGCAAGCGATAAGCATAGTGCGATTTTTCATGCTTGCAAAAATCGAACTTATCAGCGTTATCAATGCAGCTAACTTATCGTCATATTTTTTTCAGAATTTCTAGCCTAGCAATAGTCTCAATGATGCTGTGTTTCATGTGCAGAAAAACAAAAATTGAGAAAATAAAAACATTAGTGCAGGGACGCTCAACCGGGCCCCACGACCCCCCTTGGCGGGCACGGAGCGGTCCTCCTGGGGCCACGGCTTTTACGAAATAGCTCTGCCGTGATATGGCAAAACCCAAGTGTAACAGTTAATTCTTTGACTGTGATTGCATTTATTCTTTGACTTTCGTTTGTTGGCTTTTTATGGCAAATAAAATATTAGATAGAAACACGTTTATGATGAAGCTAGGTATTTTCATTGATGAGCAGGGGGCCACAAGTGTTGAGAGTTTTGGGACGAGGCCACACTGCATTAGTCCAATCCTTATTCCTTGCAACATTGTCAATCTGCCAAGATTTTCAGTAACGCTGTATTTTTGCGATTTTTGCTTGAACAGTCAAAACTAGCAGCGCTAGGTTAACGAGGAGGCTAAATAATTTGCTGAAAATGGCGGTTTTTCAAACTTCAAAGCAAATCCCGAACATCATGAAACATATCTAAACTAACCGACAAATTTTCCAACGGACAGTTGGCTGTTCCGATTATTTTAATAAATTCGTAAATGCTGGATATTTCCTGCAATTATAAACTGCTTTTAACTAAAAAACGTCCCAGGGAATAATGTTTATTATGCCGATTTACAAACGTTTTCTAAAAATACAAATTTACTTTCAAAGTAAGTAAGTGTATTGGTTCTTCGCCACAGTGATGGTTCACACTGTCAATAGATCACACAGCATTGCGTAGAATATGGGCTAATGCAGAAGCTATAGCATAATTTGAAGCAGATTTCTACACAAGCAATGAACATTTACTGGTCACTTTGTCACAAAGGATTGGTGAACGACCATGCGGTCATCTAGTCTACCATCCCTGCAATACAACTTTCAGTAGTATCATAAGCAGTCAGTGAAGTCGAAATATAGGCAACAACAATTTGACCACCATGCTTCACACATTTGTTAAATCCAGATTCATTCCAATTTCAAAAGTTCTTGAAACTTTGGAAGTTCTTTTGAAAATTTTCAAATTTGTCTCAAATAAAAGAAACTGTAATAAAAACTACAGCTCTATTTGATTCCAGATATTATTAGCAAATCCACAGCAAACTATATTATTGAGTAAACAAACGAACAATGGCTTATATTGAAGTAAGTGCTACTGTTATTATATAAGCCACGCAAATCACGCAAGTTTTTAATAACAATCTGTTATTAACTTTTCATCAACAATTTACTGCCATATATTTCAATCATTTAATTTCACCACCAACAATGACTAAGAAGCATTGGCCTTAGATCCCTCCAAGCCGCTGACTGGAGTACATTTGTTCAATATATAGCCGTATACAATTGCGATAGCCATACGGATACCACCATACGGTAGAGAGACGAGGACTTTTAATCTCAAACCATCCAACGAATAACTTCCCAATATATGACAGAACGTCCCTGATGTTTATAACGTATTACCATGTGCTTGCCGCAGACTGGCTTTTCAAACCCAGAAAACTAACTGTGATAAAACACTGAGTAGAGTAGCAGTTGCGATTGCAACCTTCTTCAAAAGAGATTTGACTGTTTAGAGAATGACATAGATTCGAACAATATTAAAAAATATGATGAGTTCCACATGAAAGGACTCCAGGTACTTAAAGGCAAACGCCATCTCAGCCTCGCAGCTATTCTTACGAAATACAAGAAAACTATAGTAAATATTCCAACCGGAAAATGTGAAGAGATAAAATAAAGAAAATGATGTTTGAAACCAGTGTTTGTGAAGGAGAATCGTAGATTCCAGTAACCTACAATCAGAAATTTGTGGACAAACTTAAATATGAGAAGTACACGTCCTAGCTTTAGGTCTGATAGAAATGATGCACTATCTTGGAAAAGCTGGATGTTGATTACGACCTCGCAAAACGAGAGGCCCCATATGTGAAAAAAGGAAATGTTTCTCTTAGACAAGAAAAAAATGTTTTCATTGATTTATGACGTCAATTTCAAACCGTCCACCTGCGTAACTCTTCGTCAGTAGTGGATGCGAGCTGGATTAACTCTGTTTTAACATCCTTCAAAATGTAGAAGGACAGCATGTATGCTTTGTCAATCACAAAAGTGTGTAGTCTCATTCAACATAGTATTTCTGAAACGAAAGTTTCATTATACTCGCTTTGTACTCTCTTTGGAGTGTCACGAGTGGTCTGCGGGCGTCCATTGTCGCTTAGGCCAGTGGTGCTCAAACCATGGTTACAGTTGTGCTTTCTTGCAAAACTAGAATATTTGATCTGATGGAAGGTTTGTTCAGCGTGTCTCTGCGAGTTTTATCTGGTAGCACGGGTTGTGGCACATATTTGGAAGGGATGTTGGTAAAATCTTGATATTTGACACTTGCACTGCTAATATACTTGTGGTTATTGTTATGACAATTACGTTGCCATTGTGTACTGCCGTGTGCTGTGCATTGCGTACCGATGAAATTCAGATGCATTTATCAATGTAAACGTTGATTGTAGTCAATGATGAAACAATTGAAAATATAACAGTTTGAGTGGTAATACAAGGATATGGAACTCTAATTCGTGATAAGCAAGAACAAATGTATGTTGTTTCTTCAAACGTAGCATTTTACTCAAGAACGCTTCGTGTCTTGGTGAAACAAGGTAGGAAATATCTTTGATAATGATATGTTATATATATGTTTCTGCTAGATTTTGATTCGAAAGAACTGCTTTGCAGAAACAGAGAAATGATTGAGATAAATGAACAAATTTAAAACAAAACCAGAAAAATCGTTTGATAGATCCGAATGCAAAGAAATCAGTAAAGATGTTAGATTCACGTGAGGAGTTGGGAGCAACAAAAAGAAAAAGTCATTTGAAAGTTTTTTAGCTAATCGTCAGTTATTTTTGCTCAACCGAAATGAGTATTAAGAAACAAATCGCATTACAGTGAAAAAGTTCCATTTCTGAACAAGGAACACAATGAATTACATGAATTAAACAAATGTCATAGATTTTCCGCCATTTTTAGTGAAATTGGATCCAGAATCGCATTACCGCTTGGTTTCCAACGCAAACATACGTTGATGTGTTTCGCTGAAAATGACTTTCTCTTGCAGCAACGCAAGCAGAATCCAATCAAACGCCAGTTCCTGCTAAAAAGCTTAACGTATGTTAACAATCGATAGATGACCATATGTTTAGTGTGAAGCAGAATAACAGATGACTATTGTCATGACAAAGTAAAGTTCTGATTAGATGAATGTTGGGTATTTTGCGTTTGATGATAAATCCGTGAAAAACAACCCCACCATACAATTCTATGGCGTGGTTTAACATATTTAAAAACTATCTGGAATGAAAAGGATTTCAACTTGTTTGATTTTAGGATTAACAAGTTTTTAACAGAATCTTCTCATCTCATCAAATCAAACTTATAAAAAGTGTCCTCTTTTCTCAAATTTATGAAACAGTGCTCTGGTATCGATATGCAGTCAGTTCAAATACGTCACAAAAGTATTAACGAGTTTGGGGCATGCCAGTCTGCAGACCTAATCTAAGAGATTATTGGCGGTCTTTCTTCTGCAAAAAAACTGTGATGTTATAACGGATTTATGATTGCCCATGTTATAAACCGCTATATGTTAATTTAGAGCTGCTGTAATTTATTTAGTTACGCCGTTTGTCTAAATTCCCAGTGATGGATTCTTTTGACTTAGCCAATTCCACCTTAATGACTAAGTTGCCATAGGTTCTAACTCTGTTTTTGCAATTCACACAACGCTAGCACAGTGACTAACAGTAATTGTTTTGATGCAATCACTGGAATCTCTGTGGTGGATTTAACTTTTGAGAGCATTTTATTCTTATTGACCAACGGATATTTTACACGCATTTTAAATACATGATAATACTTGTGAAAAATTATTCAAACAAGAATATGTGCATAACGATGTAGTACTTACGTTTTACAAGACAAATCAGTGAGTCAACCGCCTATAAAATATTCTATTGCTTTGGGTCCTAAACCTATTTCCTTACATTAGTTAGCATTTCGAAAGATAGGTCCAAAGTTAGTTTGATTTTATCCGTAAAAAAATGACTCTGTAATTTCATGACATATAAAACTTTAAGGCCTGGATATTTCTATTTCGTGTTTAGATAGCAATATCTTTTCGTTTGAGATGCTCTACTTGCCCTAAGAAGGTTTTTGTAACACCAACTCCGTAGCAAGTTCGAAACATCTGAAGTTTTCGAGTAGGGTTGCGACAATTATAGGCTTATTTCCGGTGCTATTCCCTGGTACTGACTTCTTCTCTTGCCTGTGGTGTTGTCATGCAGTTGCAACTGCTTGGTTGCCATAAATTGGTGGCGAGTGAACTCATGTCGGATTTCTCGAAGATTCCTTCTTGGTTTATGCTATAAAGTACTCGGTGAACAATCCCCAATTAAATGGTGAACTGCCCCCTGCGTTCAGTCTGAGACAGAGTTTCTCATATCGTGTGGAAGCAATAAAGGCGATTCCCCCTTTGTTCGGCGATATCGAATGTTTGAATGCGACTGCTTTACAGGTTGCAAGAGCTTGTTTATGACATCATTGTCTTTTCTAGCTAGCTACTTGTTTGCTCGGGGTGCTCTAGGGTATTTTTGGTCATGCCGAGGCGTTTGACTCCTGTAAAGTACACATAATACATATCAATGCGTTCATAATCCATATACAACATACATGCATTGTAAAATTCACCACGTAATTGTTAAAAATAACACTCACAACCAAATGACACGCATAATTCACTTTGTTAATTTAATAGTTTACATTACTTGCAGTTCGCCTTTCATGTTGATTATTTTTACCAGATATTTTAGTTCTTCTACGTTACTTTTTATTTTACTTCGCAAATAAGTCTGCTTTCTGTTTCAAACAGTTGCTTTTAATGATCTTGTCATCACAAGCGTATCTCACTTGTCGCAGCCCTTTCAATGCATTGATTTCGCGTGCGCATACGGATTGCTTTTCTCGCTAAGGTGAAAGCGTTTAGCTTCGCTGCACATGTACTTTCCTTAATGCAGGATCGGTGGTGGTTTTTATTGTACCAGCACTTATAATTCGCATTCATTCTTGCATCTACTAAATTTATAATGTACGCGATACATTTGTTATACTTTGCGTGTATCATTTCTTGTTATATTTGTTTTTCATTATCAGTGCTTTCAGAATAATATGAGGTTCCGGTAATTTCAATAACACTGTTGTAATTTCGTCATTCATAAGTGAGAACCCTTTTGCGTGTGCAATGATTTTTTTTGCAATCCCTCTATTATTTTGCCACAATTAGAGGAATGATAATTTTATTTTTCATCGTAAAGATTCATTTGGTGTCTATAAGCAACACGCAAGGATAACAACTCATTCATTTCCACTTTTTCTATACATAACAGAATACGGTTACAACGGTACACTCACATAATACAAGCGATCACGAATCACATGCAATTGTTCAGTCCACTTCATTTTAAAATACTATCAAAGTTGTGCTTGATTCGGTGTTATTGTCACTTTTATTATCATTCATGTTATGGTCTTGTGGTAGCATAACAATGTGAATACTGAAAGCTTTCTAGTTTTGCCTGAAAGAACAAATAGAAAATAGCAGAAAACACGTATTGAGTGAAATGCTAGCAATCTGTTTAGAATTGCACATGGCATGTGTTTAGTTGAAATATTCCTTTTACAAATATTCGTCATGGCATGAGCGCAAAATTGCTTATCAATGAAATGTGTTCATTTGTTGTCTTATAACAACAGATGCGAGACTAAACATGTTTGTTTCTAGATCTCAACTTTGGACAGTCTATATTGCCTTTTCTGTGCAATTTAATGCAAATAAAATCCACATTTTTAGCTTCTTACTGTATGTTATTTCGGAACACAACATTTCTATCAAATAAAATGTTGGGAAAAGGTCAATTACAACTTCAAATAAACAAGCACGTAGTTATAGTGCATTGTTCAAAGTTTAGTTTCTTGATCGAACAGAGATGAATTAAAATAAAGAAGGCTCAAAGATAAATTGACAACAACAGGACCGGCCTTTAGCCGATTGGACCGATTGCTTCCAATCGGGCCCCGCGCTACGCCTATTGACCTACGCAAGCTTATGCGAACCCACAGTTTATTTAAGTGTGGGGCCCGATGCCAGCGAAAATCAAAGTGAACTGCAGTGTGCAGTATTTTACCATCCTCATCATAATTCGTGCTGGAATCGTAACAGTATTCATTGATTTTCAATGTGTGGTATTGTCTTTTCAATAGCAGCTAGGTAAGGCAGAGAGGGTTTACGTTTTGAAGCTGTTTTCTGTTTCAGTTGTAAGTATTTCGTACTTGGCATGTTAAATGTGTGCTGCTTATTCGGTCTTATAGCGTTATGCATTTCCCCTCGTAATTTGTTTATTGCCCTCAGGATTTACAGTTGGCCATTCCATTGACCATGGCATCCCAAGAAAGAAGTTTTCTAAGCTGAAATGAATTAAAACCTATTTGAGATCATTAATCCAGCGATAGCACTTAAATGGTTTAGCGATTATGTCCACTGAATCTGAAATTTGCAGAGGCTTAAACTTGGGCAAAATTCTGAAGTCTTTTTGAAGAAAAGAGGTAAGTTTCTCTTAACAAATGCAATTTTTGTATCATAGTCTACATAGCCTAAAGCAGGGCTGTGGAGTCGGAACTGAAATTTCAAAGCTCCGGCTCTGACTCCAGACATCTAAGCTTTTTGGCTCGAGCTCTGCCTCCAGTGAATTGGTCCATTGAAAACTGAAAACCATGGTCTTGTTTGTACAATTGTATTATTACACTTGCATATAGATGAAGTATCACGAAATGATAGATTTGATGGTTACAGGTACATGTGCAAAACGTTTGAGAAAATCTGATCTACACACAAACGAGCTTGGGCATCGGAAGGATTTTTTTTAGCGGGAAATAGTGGATTTTTCCAGGTGGTCAGGGGCAGCCTTCAGCATGTTATTGTGCAGCATTATAATAGAAGGTTGCAGTGTAGTTTTGTGTGATGACCTGTTGTCACATTTTGTCGTTTGTTGATGCTTTGTTGCTAAGCGTTTATATCTTATATCTTCTGGCTGATTATATCAAGTAGCGTTGCTAGTTTCATTTAAAACATGACCAGTTGGCCTGCCGTACCCCAGGGTAGGTACCTGGCCAGAGAAGAGGTATTGAGTGTAGCAACTCATGGATGCATTAGGTGTTATGGACATGTGCGTCGAACGAACATGGAAAGTCTCTTCTGCAGAGGTGCAACTGAGGGGCATGCTCCCAGACACCCATAGGGGCAGCCAGGGGGAACAGAGACCATGGTCCCCCAAAATTTTTAGCATATACAGTATAGTCATTTTGCACTTTGAGAGGCGGTATCCCAAACAAAATAGTGTTATTCACCTAAAAGCAAATATTTTGCGTTAGGTGACGCAAAACTGCGTTACGTGACGTACGAAAACAACCTAGAGCAGTGCTCTTCAACAGGGGTTCCGCAGAAGCCTAGGGTTCCGCAAAACATGTAGTGGGGTTCGGTGAAAGTTTCTCGTTTTTTAGGGGAAATAATTTTTGCTTCAATACGTTGAAGCGTCATTATGAAATTTTTTAGATCACCTTGCCGCAATCAGACTCCAAGTAGGTCAGATTGTTATATAGGAGGCTGAGTGCAGATAGCGGAACAAGAAATATTGATGGTTTGTGCGTCACTTGTTATTCATTGTTGTGCAGTTGAGAAGAACGTTATTGTTGCATCACAGTTATACGATGTTGCCGATGTACAGTTCACAGTAGAGTAGACTGAGTAGAAAGTAGACTCAGCCTGAGTCTAGTGGAGAGTAGACTCATATGTGAAACGAATATAATAACATATGTGAAGCGAAATAATTACAACAGCGAAGGTGTGGACGGTATTGAGCAATGTAATTAAATTGTAAAAGAGGTACCTGATCCGAAGTGGACCAAATGTCATACAATTACCGAAGTTAGAAAATGGGACGACACATATTTCAGATACGGGTTCTTTTTGCCGGATGACCAAATTCTGAATATAGCAACTAAATTCCAAAAATGCAAGAACAAGCGAGCCATTAAATTTCTTGCTTTGCAAGTTCTGTAATAACTGTTTATTTGTTGAAGTATCTAACAATGAAGTACTTGACTTTGTTACAAGTAATTTGTGTCTTTTAAATTTATGGAAATGGGGTTCCATGACAAACGCGAAAGTATATCAGGGGTTACTCGATGACAAAAAGGTTGAAGAGCACTGACCTAGAGTTAATTTGGCAGCCTTCATGTGAAGGCCTGTGTGCTCTACAAGCAAGCTATGCGAAGTTGAGCAGTTGGCGAATATCACATTTCCGTAGTCTAAATGTGGTCTTTTGTTTAATCGCAAAATGTGATGATGCCATGGTAAGGTTTGATGAAATATAAGACGTAAATATTTGTATGAATCGGTTTCACTGAGGTCAACACTGTTAAATATAAAAACAGTATGAGAGATGTGAGGTTTGGAAATGGTTAAAACTTTGTTCTTTGCTGGATTAAACTTTACATTCCATAGATTTGACCAGTTGGACAAGGTGTGCAAATCACGAATTAAAACCTGATGGAGATGAAGAGGAAAGTTATAAGATAATAATGAGAAAAATATAGCTGTGTCGCTAGCGAAGAGTGAGATGAGCATTCAATGGATTCGGCAATGTATGTCTTTGACATTATACTAGAAACAATAATGGACCAAGGACAGAGCCCTGTGGTACCCTCATATTGTATCGCAGGCGTTTGAATAACTGTCATAGATCCTCACTATTTGGCTCCTGCCACTCCGGTAGGAAAAAAAGTGATTTAGTAAAGATCCATGTATTTCTGACTGTTGCAATTTATCGATCAACCGGGGTAAATTACTCGATCAAAGGTTTTGGAAATATCCACAAAGACGATCCCTGACGACAAGCTCCTATCATAGGCGGAAACCTGAATTACGTTGCGACAACAACTTGTTACTCTCTGGATGAATAAATGTGACGATAAATAATTCGCTCGAATAATTTTGAAGAGGGGAGGATAGCAATAGGCCTGTAGTTTACAACGTCACAATAGGGAACCTTCTTGTGGATGGGGTCTAGTAGAATTCATGCCAAAGCGAACAACAATTATTTTCCTTTTATTACTGTATTAGGTTCACATGACTTTGCTTTGCTAGTGAGAATTTCTACAGCTTAATATTAATGTTAAATTTGCTGCATAGTTGTGTAATTCGCAAAGCAACTGTTTTATAGGCCTATGTATTCTTTGAGATCAGCCTGAGACCTTTTGAAATTAAGTAATAACATTAGTAAATACTTAAACAAAGCATATCATTTTCTAGTCATACTATTGAAAAGCTAATGAAACTCTTAATAAGTCATGGCTTATAATTCATAAGGGGACCCAGTTATCGCTTTATAATTTATAAGGGGACTCTAACAGGAAAAAACAATTTTTTTTTTTAAAATCACCCGAGTCTGCCAGAACTCATTTCCATCCGGAATCGTAAAAAAATTGTGATTTTGGTCGCAACAGAATTCCCTAACTCTTTCCAGACGAGTATTTTCAGCTTAAAATGGCGAACATTGGAAGCAAGGGTGTCAGTAGCGCCCGGTATCAAGCAGTGGCATACGCAGAAAGTTTTCATGGGGAGTTTCATTCAGTGGCGTATGGTGGTCGTTCGTATTTGGTGTGCGTTGTTTGTGACGTCACAATTTGACGTCATATTCATGTTTTCAAGCGAAGTTTGTTGTCATAATAGGCATATTCTTCTACACGCACTTCTCTTTTGTAAAAAATCAAGCCCCATGCTCTCCCCTTATAATAAAGTTTTTGTAATACCAAGCTCAAGGGGGAGGTTTCAACCCCAAACCCCCACACTTGCGTACGCCCTTGGTATCAAGACTGAACGAAGGTCCTGACAAACCTCCTTCCGACCCTATTTCGAAACCATCACACAGCAGTCGCAAAAGCAGCAATTATCGTGAGATCATCTCCACAGTTTCGGCAACACCTTCCTACGTAAAATTTCTTTATTGGCAGTGTGCGAAGAAAAAACAAAGGAACATTAATCAAATGCACAGTGATCGAGATTAAAACAAAGCGTTCTTCTCCACCATTCCCGCTTGCCCGTCGTCTTGTTTTCCAGAAAACCCGATCGCCGGTATTCTGACGGCCAAGCTCTTTCCTCACCGGTGATCCACTAAACATTACACGCATACCATCCATGGGCGCCGAAAGGATTTTTTCGGAGGGGGGCCAATAGTGCATTTTTCCAGATGCAGCCAAAAAGATTTTTCCAGGGGGGGGCAAAAGTCGTGAAATTCCATTTTTCTCTCCCGAAATTAAAAAAACAACCTTTTTTGCTGAAAATGTAATAGGAAA
>JGI24022J15233_10005743_pt1 | contig 13258 bp, 5 predicted proteins | sample Ectturendosymbi2_FD_15233 | JGI IMG/M metagenome (IMG submission 15233) | reverse complement strand
GGGCTTGACATTCAAATTTGACAATAATTCCACTGATTTACATTGTTTATTATTCCAATTTGGGGGGGTTGGAGCTTTTTTGGGAACTAAGCCCACCAAAGTCGCCCCGTGGCGACGGGACTGGCACCAGGGCCAAGGGGCACCGCAAGATTGAGAAAAGTGTGAAAAATGAATTAAAACAAATGAAGATCCGTGGGAATTTTGTATAACTAGTGAAAATTGATCTATATGTTCTGTTTCTCGATATGTGGAGAACCCTTGGGTTGTCTTCCCAGGTGTACCACAAGGGCCACTGCTGATGCAGTGTGAAGTGACCTCTGTTCGGCAACAAGATCACTAAGACTGTCACATGAATCCTGCAAAATTGTAACGGCATGTCTGCGGCGTTTGAATGGCTGCTCAACACCTGCCCCGAGATCTAATGCGGCTTAGCAGTGGTCAGTAACAACTCGCTCAAACCAAGAATAAAAGTCGTATAGCAGGCACTAGGCAGGGTTGCCAGTCAAGAACGAAACGCGCTAGATTTGACTTTGCCTGGAGTGTTAATTTCTTAAAAATCCATAAGCGCTATTTTACACAAAACCAGTGGTGAATTTAAGGGGAGGCGAGCGATAGGGGCCCCACCGAGGTGCTTCGCGCGTACACTTTGTGAAAAACGTATTAACCACTCATATAACATACTCCGAAGCAGATCATAAATAAGTACTCAGCTTTCAGAAGGGTCCCCAACAACAACTGTAATGGGCGGATACTCTGCCTCAAAAAGGCCTCCAACACCAACTGCAATGTGCAAGTACTCTACTTTCAAAAAGGCGCCCAACAGCACCTGTAATGTGGAAGTACTCCGCTATCAAAGTAGCCCACAATAACAACTGTAAGCTTGCAGCATACGGGTCGGTAAAAATGTTTGCAAAAATATATATGATGAGTTATTTGCTACTTTTGCACATTTTTCAAACAAATAGTGTCACTGCAAGACAGGGGCGGATCCAGCTAGCAACGTTAGGGGGGGGGCGATTTCAGTAATATTTGGCAGTCAAGTCTCATTACGAGTTCACTACTGTAAGAGACATGAAGTACACTTCACAACACTGCTGTGACAAAACAATGGACGTCACAATGGCCTTCGCGAATGCTGATTTCCGAATTGTACAAAATCAGGGTAAAAAAGTTACTTCCGTAGGTTTTAGGGGGCAATCGCCCCAATTGCCCACCCATTGGATCCTCCCCTGCTGCAAGATGAGGGCAGCTTTGACTTATCCAGACTCAAATCTTTCCGAATCAAGTCTCAGGTTGGATGCTTTTGTATGTATGCCATGTTCTTGAGTGTAGCTAAAAGGACGAAATTTAAAACAAGTTCAGTGTTTTGAATCTGCTTGGTCTTGGCTTGTGGTTTCATGGAGTCCCTTAAGGACATGGCTGTGAACAAATTCAGGAAACCAAGCATTTTTCTGGGGGGAAGTGTGTTATAAACTTTCTAGCTTATTGATGGTGAATGCAGAGAAGTGATGGTGAATGCAGAGAAAGCTTATTGATGGTGAATGCAGGGAGCAAAATTAGAGAAGTGGGGGGTGACGCTAATTTGCTATCGATTAATTTTTATATGTTGCTAGCTTTGTCTTCTCAACTTTCAGTGCTTTCAAAGTTGTGTATCATGAATACCCTTTTGCATTTTTCTGTTATGTCAATCATGACCGTAGTCACAGGAACGTATCCTTGGGTGGCCCGAATATCCCCTTCGTAGGCTTTATCAAAAGGCCTTGTCACGGTTGGCTGAGTATGATGACGTTATCAGAAGGAACCTTTTTAGCCTTGTCTCGGGCTTCCCAATCCCAAGTCCACCACCGCATAAAACCCATAAGCACACTAAAGTATTTAAGATTTTCAGCTCAAGATCTAGTGTATTTTCGTGAATTCATTTCATGTCCTCTTGCGTCCACTTCCTATTCTTGAAGCATATGTGAGATTTTTAAATAACAAGCAAACATATTACTTACCGAAGGAAACAATTGTCATTTTACGACAACTTAAATTGTTGCGCATTGGTTCTGATGGTGACAGAAATGCAGTTTTGTAGCGGTTCAATATGTTCGTCTGTGGGATACAACCTTGAAATCGTACAAGCAGTTCACAAGCTTGAAGTGCTTTATTGTTTATTTTAGATACTAGCGCTTCTTCAAAGAATGTTTTGTAAAACATTGGCACATTTTAGAAAATTGAGCAACTGTGGTAGCAGTATTGTATGTTAGACAGATACGTTGTGTAGTGTCACTGTCAAGAATTTGCATGTGTTTTTGGCTTATGTAGACGTTTAGAGTTTGAAATGTAGGAGTAAATGAGAAGCGAATTGCTAATATTAATAAGGATAAGGTAGAAACTAGAAATTGAGTAGAATACGGGCTGGTACTGGTTTAAGAATACAGTGAGTGTGGGCAGGGATGCCGGGGAGCGTGGGCATTGCCATCCCTACTGTTTCAAAAGGTCAGCAACGCAGGTGTTTTTTTCGTAAACAGTATCATGTGATTTTCACGGTCTACCGATTTATGAAATTGTCATCAAAGTCTGTAAAAATTTCGGTTTGGTCAAATAAGTACTATTTTGGAAAGAAACAAGCATAGTGGTAAAAACTTGTTTGTTTTTTATAAGTTTCCATTGCTCTTAACCTTCTCACTGCTTCCCTGCCCTACCGCTGTCATGGGGTCCGTGTGTGTAGATGGAGGGTGTATGCTTTGTTCAACTTAACTAAAAAAATAAGTAAACTTGCGGTGATTAAAGGTCACCACAAATGGGACGTTTAAGAGGAGTACAAAGTTTACAGCCATACTGATAGGAAAAAAGAAATGTGTGCTTAGAAAAGCTATAGATTGTGTAACGGGAGGTAAGGAGGTAGGTGATGGTTTTTTTACAGTATATTTGTAAATGTGAAAGTTGGTTGCTGTGTTTTACACTGTAGCGTGTAAACCAACTGCATAAAAGGTTACTTATGCTTCAAAAATACTCGGCTCACGTGTACATTAACTGAAGCAGAGGTTCTGAGAAACACAACTTTTAGGTGTATAATTATTGATTCTGCGAAAATGAAATGTAGAAAAATGCTTATTAGGCTGTGAAATTGGAACTTCGGTACATTTCTGTAAGATTAGAACACATGATATATTTTGTATTGCTGCAACCTGCACTGTATATCTGGTCCGACAGGACAACAAATGAAGAGACTGGTTCAGTGTATAAAAGTAGGGACCACCAAGGTTTGTCAGTGCGAAAGACACCAGTGAGCCTTAATCCGCCACTGGCTGCAAAGGAAAGCTCCTTAGGCCCTGCTGGCAGTTTCTTGCCACTACTGAAACCATCACGTAGTTCACGGCATAGGTTAATATAAGTTGGGCACCCGCAGACCACTTGTGATACCCAAACTGGGGTACAGAGCGAGTAGGCCTTTAAAAGTGTTTGTGCTTCTATGAAGAAAAAATTGTTGCCATTGCAAGCAGAGCTTTTAACCAGAAGTTCACTGCACAAGACAAAGATTTCAAACTAGGGTATAAAACGCGACCAGTATATGCTACGCTGAGTACTGCAATTTTAGTGAAAAACACTATCCGCGTTTGCTTTGAAAACGCCTGCAAACTCACACAATACCCCTGATATTTAGATGTTTGCACGTTGGCAGCTGCAAGCAGTTGCGTAATTTTAATATTGGCAAAACTATGTTTGTATGCTAACTGACTGATTATGGACATTCTTGCGGACATAGTTTTGTTCTTGATATTGAAGTACATAAAGCACCATCAGGCGTTTATCACGGTGCATGAGTTTAGCGAACTAAAACTGCTTGGAAATTTACATGTCGTCTTCCGCATGAGGCAAAGGCAGTTATGACTAACAATATACTTAGCTGACTGAATATTCCAAAAACTTTCCGTAACCTCGTCCGTCAACATTTTATACTATTGTGACTTGCGCTTTGGTTGAGAAGCTGTGGTCACAAATTAAGAACAGAAAGTTGCTCGTTCATTTTCAACTGTGATCATGTAATGTCCCCTTACGATTTTCAACTCTGGATCTTTCAAACATTTAAACATTTAAAATTTTTCTTTGCAGTTGCAATGAAAAACAACTGATGGTGCGCTCAAACACAAACAGCGCCAATGTTTTAAAACTGACTTATTACATCAAATTTTATTTCTTTCAGCCTGCGTGCGTTCACGTGAAGGGAGTCCGCAACATCCACGTGTCAGAAAACGACATCAGTTTCACACCTTATGCTGGTATCATGGTAAGGCTTAGTTTGCGATAAAAATTGTCAACTAACTAAACTTCTACCGCTGCAAGTTTTAATTTCAAAAGTTAAGGTGAATTTTTGAAAAATTGTTAAACCAGCACTTCCTAACCTTTGTCGATTTATCGCCTCTTGGCCATTTTGAGTAATGTTGTCTTTTTCGTCCAGCACTAATGATTTAAGTTACGTCAGTGCCGCAAACCAAGATCCAACTGGACAACAGACAAACTATGCAAAATTTGTCCCTGTTGGGAATAACTTTTCCATTTCCATATAATGTTGATGCATTTTGAAAATAGTGATCCTTTAGACCAGTGGTGGGCAAACTTGTTTAAGGTCGATTGAAGTAAGTTGATGCAGTGACATCAGCTTCACAATGTCAGAAAATTCACTTTGCTTTAGGTCGGCTGGCAAAAAGTTTTCACATTGAATCATGTCGATGTCGGTCAATTTGTATTTCACATCAAGAGAAACAACGTCCACCACTACGGAAATAAGATCTTAAACGATTTTGCTGGAATTTACTTGTCCTCAAACATGTGGGATTGCGGTATAAAACAGGTAAACTTCGCTGTTTTATGACACATACCTTTTATATACTTCGTGATAATACTGTATATGTACATTTCACGGTAGGGCTGCGTGCGACCATTGTATTTGGCGTCAATTCAAAATTTGCCTTCTCAACACACCATAAATTACTTTTAGTAGTTTAATCTCTAACACGAAGATCTATACAATACACAGGACCTAGACTCTGCAACAATATTCCCAAAGAGTTAAGAAATAAATCATTCCTACTGTTTTGTCCAACATACAAAAAATACTTACTGAATCAAGTTATGCTATAATATATCCCTTCCCAGTGCTTTCTAATCCGCGAAATACCTCCTTTAATTTTTGCTGTCTGTTACCATACTTTATTTGAGACAATCGGTTGTTGTTGCTGATGTTGTTACTACTGACGTTGCTGTTGCTTTTCTGTCTTTTGTTTACGTGGTGCGTTATTTATTTGGTTCCTTGTGGGTCTTGATTCAATGACCTTGCGGTCCCTCGCCCCAAAACACTACAACAATGACCTTAACATCAACTTCAACATCGACAAATTTCCCAGTTTTTGTAACATTTGACGGCGCAGCCGAATGATTAATATACACTGACATCGCTTAATATAGTTATTGCTGCATTTTTTTGTGCTTGGTCTGATAAACTAAACACAAACCTTGAAAGAGTTTGAATGTTTGAAATTCGAACTACAAACCAAAGCTGAATTTCGCGTAGTGTTGCTAAGAGAAATCAATTTTTTGAACATATAATTTGCTATTACTTCATAAAAAACAACAAGAGCACTCCTCATCACAGTCCTCCCCGCATATCTCTCGAATAATTGTTTAACTAACGATTGAACTAAAAGCCAATTAGAGACGAAGTGCTCATGAGTCATTAGATTGGCAAACAAACTTCATAACGGACTACTTTCAACTTCCACAAAATGTGGAAATATTACACAAAAAGATTAATGCCTAAATTCAAATAAGTTTGTTGCTAAGGTTACTTTCAACATTAGCGTTATAGAGAATGCAGCAGAGAGAATAGCTTCCGCCTCATAAAACGCACTATCATTTTCACCGGCTGCTTACATAATAACCTCATGCTTTTTAGTACTGCAACGCAAGTAGGCCTGTTGAGTTTAAACCTGGAGCTTCTGTTTGACAACTTTTATTAAGCGGAACGGAACGATTTTCACAATATAAGCTTTGAGTTGATGACTAACTGCACATAGCTCATAGATGTTTTATAAAACTACTTGATGGCCTATAACTATCAGGTCGCTTGCACAAGCCGAGAGCATGCACAACTTTTTGTGTTAGATCAGTTTCCTTCAAGCCCTGCAAACAATCCATACAAGTTTGTTGAGTTTCTCTTAAATCGGGAATGGGGCGATTTGTCCCCGAGCAGTTGTGGCGCTGGACTGTTTTGGTGGTATGAGCTGCTCTGACGACGTGTTTTTCTTAACATTAAAGAATCTCTCGTTCATTTTCTTTTAGAGCCCATACCAGAAATGGATGAAAAGCTTCTTAGCAAGAGGGGTAAACTAACATTTTTCCAAGATGTTATCAATACGTTCCAGATAAATGTCAAAGCAATCAGATGCTCACAGTAAACATCATATCCTTATTTTCTAATAACATAGAGGGCGTGATGCTTGTTATGAGCAGTTGATTGGTAGAGAAGCTCCGAATCAAAACTACTTAGCCTAATAGGCTGGTGAACGTATTCTAAACATAGCAAAATGTTTTGACTGACGGGAACCGCTTGAACATTTGCGAGGTCTAGCTCGCAAGTAAGAGGGTTAGAGTTTTGTCCATGTTTTTATCCATTTCTATTCAACACGCTTGTCAGTTTCTAAACTGACGCCAAAACAGTTCAGCGCCAAAGCGGATGGTGCCAAAACAGTCTGGCGCCATATAGTCGTCGCTAAAACGCCGGCGCAAAAAGTACCCGACCTCTCTTAATTAAGTAAAAAGCTCGTTCACCTTTGAAGTATTTATAAAGGCAATTTTTGCAAGAAGTATATTTTTAGAAACATCAGCAGTTCATCTGTATTTTTTTAATAAAACCACCCTTTGCGATTTACTGAAGGTATTCTGTATGTTTCTTTGATAGTAAGAACAGGTAAAGCAAGGAAAATTTCCTGATTTTCAAAACAAATTATATTTGAAAAAGAGAAGTGACTAAAACCTTGTTTATAGAAGTAACATAAACACGAGTAGTAGTTTAGGTTAACGGCGTTGCTTATGCATCGCCAAGGCTGTTTAATCAAGAAACCACTTTTTCTGCTGCGGGACTTTACCAGGCCCGTAACTAGGGGGCGCATGCCCCCCCTGGAAATATGTGATGAATAACCTTTGTTTTCGTACATGCTATCGATGTAAAATTTGGGTCCCCTCAGAAAACTCTTCGCCCCACCCGGTGTCCCAAGCTGGATACGGGTCTGGTCTTTAAAATTTCAATGTAAAAACAAGAAACCTTGTCGTCACATAAATATTATAGTAAAAATAACAGAAGCATTATAGTAATTTGTTTCGCAAATAGTTTATCCTTGCTCGTAAATGATTCGCAAAATGCAAAACATCTTTGTTATCATATAGAATTACACATTAACGATAATACACTTAATTTTAATATTTCACGTCTTTACAGCTTCAAAAAATCTCAGCAGATACGAAAACAAAAACTTATAGAAATCTTTCAGTTGAACATCAGTGGATCTATAGTCACTTTGCGGTCTATAAAAACGTTCATCTCCTTTGCCCAGTGCAATTCATAACTTTTGTGAAGAGAATGAAATCTGTTTGGCTTAGGCGTGGCACAAATACGGCCTTGGATCTGAAATAATTTTGCTTGTACGCAAGCCTCGTTCCCCCTTCTTTCATCAAAGTTCTTGGCTGAGCTTTGTTTTATGGAGTTTTGTGAAGAAAAGTACTCCTCAGGTAATACGATAGGTCTTAATTAAGTATAAAATGTTAAGCGCTTATTTCTATTATCAAACGTTGCATTGGTAAACTGGTAATTGGTAATTGTCAGACTAGTAATGGTCTGAATATGCTAAAATTTAGAGCGCTTAGCCTTATGTCTTTCCAACTGATTAATATTGGCCAAACAGTTTTGAATAATTCTGGGCTTAATTATTGCATACATGTGAACGTATTATGCCAATCATCAACACCTGGCTACATCGCATGTTACTTCTTCCACAAGGCACATTTTACAAAAGCATGTGTTAACAACGACCTTGGTTTTCCTTTTGGATAGAGTTTTGTTTAAAAAGGCTTCTCAACCCAACCTGGTATAACAAGTTTTTGATTTCGGGAACCAACAGCCAATATTGCTTTGAATATACCTTGGATTACGACGTGTACAGGAGTGCATATTTTTGACGATGCACTATTTTTGAAATATTCCTTTTCATGTGCAAATCTATTGCATATGAAACCGCCATTTACTTTCGACCATATGTGCAAGTTCTAAGATGAAAGAAAGGTTTACTGAAAGTAGTTAAAGAGTTCAACCTTATCTAGTTCTATCAAAAAAGACAAAAAGACATTTTTTACCGTGGTAATATAACTCAAGATATTTAGACGTGTTTATGTGTGCAAAAATTAGACTTAGATTGGATTTCACCCTTTTATTATTTACATAGATCAGACTTTTGAAAGTTTTCCACAGGATAGATTGGATACGGACCAAATTTATCCCCTAGCTGGGAATGAAAAACTTGATGTAATCAGGTTTCAAAACAACATTTAAAACGTTAGAGCCAGCTGACAGAAGGTTCTCATTAGCTAAAATTTTGAAAGAGCTTGCATCCAAACGCAAGCTTTAGAAACCACAGTTTTATGAAGTCTAATCTGCAGGGGTGTAGTGGGGCGGGAACGGCGTTCCCACATCTTTTTCATGTTTTTCTTTAAAATGAGTTCGAAGCTGTTTTTAAAATGGCTAGTTTTTCCCACACCTTTCTTGTTAGCACTACATCCCTGCTAATCAGTGGCGTAGCTAGAGGTTTGAGCCAGGGGGGCAAAGCTTAGCTGAAGAGGTCACCGTAGGGGGACCAACCAAAACTCAGAAAAAGGTTAAGAAATGATAATGAATCTCTAGATGTCGTGGATGTCCATACCAGATAAAAAAAACGAAAACACCCCGAAAAACGCAAAAAACAACAGATTTAAGAATACTAAATATCAAAATGTCAACTAAAGGGGGCCCAGTTTTTGCATTTAGCTTGCCAGGGGGAGTGGCTCATCTCCTTGCCTTCATCAGTTACGCCACTCCTAATCTGACAACATATTTTTTTTATCGTTAGAATATGTCAATTTGCCACATTCATGCTCTGATATCGCACAACGCAATCCATCACTCCGATGCTTATTTCTATGGAGCTATTGGTGTGTTCGGTGACACAGCAGTTTCGTCTTTGACAGGTAAGTTGTAGTCATACTTGATTTTTACGTGTATTGTAGATGCAAAGAAAGAAATTTTATGCTCGTTTTGCTGGTCTTACTTTTTCAGATTTATTAGGTTTTTCAAAAATATTCATTTTAAAGATTTTTTGTCATTTCACCAACTTTTACCACATCTATAAGATTATAAGGTCCTAAGGTCCCAAGTTAATTTTATTTTCATTTTTTCAGTCCAGTCCGTTTCTACAACTATGCCTGGGTACATGAAAAACCAATTACGATTTTACCAAATGCTGTCAAAGCCTTTTTAACTTACTCCAAATTTGTTTCATTCGTCTGGCATTTCGGTTACTGTCAAAAAAGTCTTACTCCTGAACGATTCTAGAAAGGATAACAAAGCGATGCTACATAGGACTTTGTTTACCTGCTTGTTTGTAAATCGCGTTTTGATTTGGAATGAAAAGTTGTATGTTTTTCACTAATTTCTTTTTCTGTATGCGAATCAGTCGTTGCTAGCCCAAACATCAGTATACTCAACGCATAACAACAATCTATAGGGCACTGCTTATTCTATAGTTTATAATAAGTGCAACTGCGGCTAACAGGAAAAATTGTTTTCATGAGATTAAATATCAAGTTTGCAATTTTCCCTTTCCTTTAATTTTCCTGTTCCACTCAACGATAGGCAACCTGAGCCAGTACGTATTTTCGAAAATGTATCGCCAAAACTATTCACATATCCATCAAGGGCACTAAACTGATCCTAAACTACAATCCATACCGGTAACTCTTTTACTAATCAAATTATTATGAAAATCTTGCGTTTTTCGTGATGAAGACATAAAAGATCAGTTTGTTCTGAGATTACTAAAAACAAAACTGAAGAAACAATTCGTTAAACTGGAAATCATCATAAAATTGAAAACAGTCAAATACAGACCAACGAATTATAAAACTTTTCCAACCAAATCTTGGATGTTGTTGCTACTTGATAAAATATTACTTACACGCACAAAATAAAGTCAAGTCTAATCACAAAAAGATGTGGTGGAAGCTGCTTCGCTACAGTGCGTTTTGATGGAGGAAACTGCTCATAGTGAAACATTTAGCAGAATTTCTTTCGAAACATGGAATAGCTATGTTTGAGTTGCAATTTCAAAAAACAAAACTACATTTTAAATCAACTTCAGATCGTATCGATGAAATGATATGCTCTTTGTGTTGCTGGTTTTCCTCTGAGTAAAGCATCCATTTTTTAAAGTTTTATTGTACAGCTGGGTTTTTTATTGAAATGTTTCGTAACTGTCACTGGCCTGTTGTGTCAACCGTTGAAAAACAAAGCAGGTCAAGATCAGTAGCGTAGCCAGCCCAAAAATGTGGTGGGGGCCAAAATGTTTGATTTTAGGTGAATAACACTATTTTTTGGGATATCGCTTCCCAAAGCACAAAATGACTAGATGTTCTAAAAAGTTGGGGGGCACTGCCCCCTAGGCACCCCTGGCTACGCCTATGACCAAGACTTACCAAACACCTCATCGATGGGGAGTAAGCCAGAACCCATGGTGCCCATACTGCGATGCACCGAAGCAAACAGTTGATCACCTTGTTCTGACTTGCCCGATCACTCACATACGCGGTGGCTATCACACGATCCAAGAATGTGGCGAAAATTTTCGAAACTGTTTGAAAGATACCAACGTAAATGTCTAACGGGTATCATACGATACTACCACCACTGGCCTGTTATTCAAACAACACGTGTCATCGCTTAACTGATCACACACATGCTTGCGTGCTACAAGTACCATGAATACGTTCATGATGTTCACTGATATGCCAAAGGAAATTATAGCGATTACCAACAGCGAAATTAGTAGGCACGATATGCAGTGGATAGGAGCCCGATGAGATTAAGTCAACGTAGAGAGTACTTTTGAATTAAAAAAGCGCCACTTCAAAAACTGCTGAGTTTCTTTGAAAACGCCAAATATTACCGTTCAACGAATAATACTGTACAACCTGCTTGATGTTTGTGGCAGTGCGCGACAACTGGTTTTACAAGCTATCCGATACAGCTATAAATTTCCACTGCGGTCAGAATAACGTGGCTGTGAACAATATGATACACCACACAACCGGCAAACGTGTGTTTGGTACGTGCAATAAAGCCGTTGGACCTGGTGGGATTCCTCGTCAGGTAAGAAAATTGCTTTTGATGTTAACGCCTGACACTAAGTGCAGCAGCAAATGTTGGTCTTAACGTTTTTGAAAAAGGGCTTGCTCTGCTGATGCGTGGTGCTAATGATAAAGAGTGCTTGGTGAATAAGGAAGATTTTGTACAGCAGTCGTGCTCGTGGAAGTGGAACGTGGAGAGTGTGATGGCTGTAGAACAGACGGGAGTCTATTTTGCAGACCAAGATAATTGTTTGCAGCAACAATCTGCTTTGCTACGCGTCAAGAATCAGATATGCAGAGTTTACAGAGTTCAAGTTAATAAAGAAAAAACTGTGATTCAAACAAACCGCCACGCTGGAGGTCCTCCAGGGCCGAATTTTGATGCTTGTGGGCCTTAGATCGAACTCACAGATCACAAATTCACAGAAGTGTGGCCTGTCTCAGTATTGCTAGAGTCAGTGCTCTTTTAAGGTGTTTTGAGGGACCGAAATCGTCTCTTCAATTTTTCTAGCGATCTCTCAAGATGCAGTAGAACCTCACTGCATAAACACCGCCAAAATACACTAAAACCTCGCTTCAAGGTTCTCTCTGTATTAAGATGAAATTATGAAAAATAGTTGCTGTCCCTCAAAATGTTTCATCGGTCCCCAAGGTCATACCTTAACAAAATGTTTAAGGTGACCATAATTTTTATGTCGCAAACCGGAACGTTTTGCAAATGTCATTTAAGTGCATTCATCTTCAAGTTAATAGCAAAAATATTATAACTTAGTTAAGCGGAAACACCACATTAGCCCCGGATAACTCGTTTTCGAAACATCACGCGTTTCCTGTTACTACTCTGATTTTTTTCTTCCATGCTTGAGTGGCCAAGTAATTACGCTGGTTTGACTCCAGACGCTAGTAGGGCTTACTGTAGTAGGTCAATGTCTTTTATGCTTATTAGTAAATCCTGCACTGAGTATTACTGCTTTTTGTCTAGAATAGATTAAATCACTAGAAAATATGAAGATTTTTATTCAGGGTATTTACCTGCTTGCCGCATTTGGAGTTAGCTATCTTGTGAGTCTGCGGTGTATTTTGTGTATGCTTATTTTGTTCGCTTGTCTTGGAAATCCAGAAAACGCTCTTTCTCAATGGTTTCAATAGACATTTTTTTTAAAGATTCTCAAATTTCTTCACAACGTAATCTATGTTGATCACCAACATCCTCGGATGTATGGTCGAGGTGACTTCTGGACATTTGACGTACCAATAGTCGATTACAACATTTATTACTTTCCGAATAACACGTTGAAAGAAAATGTGGACAAGTTTTTCCCCAAAGGAAGGTCTTTTCAGCAATGGAGATCCGCTACAGGAAACGATGAGTTTTCAGTTATTGCCGACCCACAGTTTGAAGATATCAACTCAGAGAATTACAACTTGAAAGACAATTCTCCTGCACAAAGTGAGGGTATCGGGTCGTTTAATCTCCGACCCGTTGTCTTCAGCAGCGGTTCTTGTCATAATAGTGGAAATATCACTGGTCTTATGATACCGGTTCCGCGGTAACTCTAAATCTCAGAAACTAATTGTGGAATTCTAAACTTTTTGAAAGCCAGGCAACATACTCAGTGTCAAAAGAATATACAGCATTCATAAACGGGTGCCTGTTAACTGTATATTGTGTTGATTTCACTAATAACGCCAAGGATCATTATTTTGCATAGCTAGCCCTATTTCATGATCTGTTGACTGGATTTTTGGCAATTGCAAATTATCCGAAGCTTAAAATATTCAGTCCTGGACGCCAGTGGTGTAGGGGGGCGGGGGGGGCAAGCATCCCCAAAAAGTTTTTGATTTG
>JGI24022J15233_10005742_pt1 | contig 13259 bp, 9 predicted proteins | sample Ectturendosymbi2_FD_15233 | JGI IMG/M metagenome (IMG submission 15233) | reverse complement strand
ACTACCACCTAACAGTTGGCGCCCAGGGCCAGGCAAAGTGGGCCAAGGTGGCCTAAAAGTCCTCCACTTATGACGTCACTCACAGAAAACCCGCACCCCCAAGCAAATAAATTTTTTTCGAGTGCAGACTAGAAGACTTGCTGCGTCTTTTTAGACTTTCACCAGGTCTGTAGAGCATACCGGACTGGAGAAATTCCCACACAAAGCCACGTGCGTTTAGGCGTTTTTTTTCCGAAAATCCCCGAAACCAAGTGGACGCCAAAGAGTAAAGAATGTGAAATGTGTATTTACCTTGAACTAGCTTGTCATGATGACGTTTCGTTCCCAGTTTTATAACAGTACCACCAAATAAGTTAAACTGCACCTGTAAAATAGTTTGGTGAACCCATTGTATGAAAAATACATTAAAATAGTTTCAAAGCAATAGGTCAGCATAACGATATCAATAAGTTGATAGAGTTAGTGTAGCAGCCACAGGACAGCTGCACAAGATGACTTCCAACATGATGCAGGCATAACCTGGCATACCCAGTTTGGAATTTTCAGGCTTGTACAGCAAAGTGTACAAGTATATATATGCTTTGCCAACAAACATACTTGAAGTGACAATGATAAACCCTTGGGTATGTAAGAGTACAGTATTTTAGGTCCACAAATTATGGTTTATTACATGAAGTTTTCCTACAACTAGTAACTCATGCACAATGAAGCTACTTTCTCAGGGAAGTCAATCATAAGCTTGACTTCTTTGTATAGGTCCACATGTGAAGTAAAAACATGGTTTTCCCAGGTATGTCATTCAAAGAAGCATTGCTAAAATCATTCTTGGGTCAAGTTTTTGCAGCCCAGTTGGAGCATTTTGGCCTGGCCCAGTCTGTCCTGTAGTGATTTCCACTCAACATGGTCCCAGGAAGTGAAAAGTGATAACATCAACTTCAAAATGCACTGGCAAACAAATATTAATGTAATTCCTGATGTATTTCAATTTGCAAAATCAAACAAGCTTCTCACATATTACAAATAGGTACTGATGGCAAAGACAACAAACAACAGTTGCATACCCACTCAACTATTGAAAAGTTAACTGGTGCACTAGTAAGCTATGATAATGTACAGCAAGGCATGAAATATTAAGCTTCATGAACAAAGGTGATGGTGTCAAAATTTTAAAATATAAATTTTGATTTAAATTTAATGTGGGTTTTATTATGAGCATGTTAACGGTTACTTGTAGCTTTTGACAAATCCTAATACAACCATGAAGAATAGGTGCAAGGAGAAAACAGCAAAGGCATGAACTAATGATAAGGTGGACATACCACTATTTTCTATATCAATATTGCTGAGTCAACTGCTGTTGGTCAACTAAAGTCACATTAACAAGCAAAATTTGATTCCCAGAGATCAACGGTGCATGACAGCTGCATGTGGCCTTCGATAATGAAATTTGTGGCTGTCCACATGTTATTTAATATATAAGATTTGGCAGCCATGGTGGCCTATATTGAAGCAAAACAAACGCAAGGCAAGAAAATCAGTTGACACGATGCGTAACAATCTGGATTGTGATGTTACAAAGAGTTATAGAATGAATACGCAATTTATGTTTGAATGTGTTCTGTGTTGGTTGGCACTTGGCAGTAACGGCTAATCATGTCATTTAAACGCATCTCATAAATATAACACGAACTCATTGGCAGCCGTACTTCATATAAATGAAAGTAATGCAGCTGACAATAGCAAAAGGTTGTACACCCCTGCCAGAGATGATTACGATAATACTGGTGCACTTTGCAACAAACAGTATCTAGTATAACCAGTATTCAAAAGGTTAGAAATGTAGACAACATCAATGTGGTTATATGTGTAGCAGTTCTAGACAAAGGTCAATTCAGAACACAATGATACACCAGTAGCTTATAGAACACAGCAGGGCACCAGGGCTACTAGTACTAACATAAATCCTAAAACTTTATATATCTATTTTTAATGAAACTATTGATATCTTACAATACTACTTTTGTAATTCTTCAACTGGTTTGATATTTTCCTTGATAACATGCATGAGTTAGACATAACCATGAGTTAACATGGTTTTAAATTTTTTGAAAATTGATATGTTTTAAGGTTGAAACTTTAGGGCAACACAGGTGTTGCAATGCAAACTTACAATTCATTAATCAGAAAAATTCGTAAAATAATCTCCAGCATCACAACAGATGCAGATGAGGTTAAGTGTTTCAGATTGTGGGATTTGTTTCAATAAGTAACTCTTGTATGCTGGACATTGTTTGCATGAAGCCCCTTGTTAACATATTCTTCATGACAGAAAATTATTCTATGCATAAATGCACATTAATCTGGCACAAAAAAGTTGTGGCAAGTTCCTGAAATTACACACACATTAAATGCTTCAGTCCGAAGATCAGAATGCTAATTAGATGGCCTATGTAGCAGAGCAGAACACACGATTTGTTCAACTGTTCAAAATATGCTAATATAATTAAATACTCACTGTCATTTTAGTGGCCATGGCTGGGTCAATAACTGCAGATATTTCATGAGCTGCGAAAATTCGCAAAGGATTGTGCCAGAAGTCTGTAACAGATATAAATCCTCCCTGCAAACCAAACAATATTACGAAGTTGAAAACCAGGTTTACAACTAAGCACTGTGTAAACCAAGCAATTTCTACTGTGAAACAGTATAGCAAGTTTAAATCTAGAGCATTATTCACTACCTTTCTACGTTTCTTCATGAAATATTATGATTTTTTCTTTCAGAATCGAACCAGAGGATTAATCAATTAATTATCATTTTTTGGCGGTAACTTGCCAACCACTAACGCTAGATGGCCAATCAACAGCTTTAGAGATGCAGATTTTCGTCTAAACATTTTAAAAGAAAAGTGGGTAAATTGCCACTCGCAATTTTTTCTCGGGCCCTGATTACATCATCCAAAATCCTTTCAATTCTCCCAGTCACACCAAAAAGTTCAAACCTTAAAGTACACAGATCTATTTTTTACATTAAGTTAAAAGGCTTTCTGCTTTTTTAGAGGGTTTGAACAGCTCTCTAGCTCATTGGTTGGCACTTTATGACTGGACACAGTTCAAGCCACTTTTGTGTCTCTGCAGTCCTTTTAAACAATTATAGATAGTCACAAAGCTTCCACACAGCACAATTGTTACACATGCAACTGCCACCTATAAAAAATGGACATATGTCTTCAGCTTACATCACATATACGTTGCAAACGTTTTAAAGCTACATCTCGTTCTTCAGGCAGTGAAATGTTATATTGTGGAGTCATGACAGGATCACTCATGAAAACTCGAAACCTTTTCCTCATATCTCTGTTATCATGATCCAAAAGGTAGGTCATACGATCAACATCAAATGATAATGATGGATCTGTTGTTTTAGACGTTTTTCCCCACATATCCCTGAAAATAATGTTGCAAATTTAAGTTAAATTTGTACAATTCTCTCAATTCATTCATATGCAAAATATAGTGTGATAAAGAAATAAAACCTACAAAATTTTTCATAAAAATGTTTTTGGTTCTTTTTCTTTTTAGAATATACTAGTCCAAGGGTTCCCAACTTGGGGTACATGTTCCCCTAGTGGTACATTTGCCTATATGAAGGGGTACATCTAAGGTTAGCAATAGAAGACAAAATATAGTTATATATTATTTCTTTCCAAATAATATACATTAATCAGTGAATGTTCTTTCAAAAAATCATTATTTTATAGTTCTAAAAATCTTCAGGTTCTATTAAAAATTCAGTGGGTTTTTGTTATTTTACTCAGCATTTTTGTCATAAGCAATTTTAGGGGTAGATGTTCCTCTTCCGATATGCAGAAGTGGTACATGGTCAGAGAAAGGTTGGGTACCCCTGTACTAGTCATTAGTTAACTTAATACATAAAATATTGAAAAAATAATCTTGCCTAACATGTCATGGCCATCCAAGGAAAAAATTGTGTGAAAGCCTATTTCACTAAGGAATCATACACCATAGTGCAGGGATGCAAAAATGCAGTCGAGCATTTGCACAACCAAAAATTTGGAGTGTATGAACAGGATTTGCAGAGACGAAGCAGTGCCTAGTTTAACTTAGTTTGTCTGCACATATGTAAAAGATAGCCAAACTCATTTTTGTCTGTAAATATGTGAAAGAAGATAGCCAGCCCCAATTCTTGTCTGTAAATAAATAGAGGTAAGAAATAAATTACATATTTTCTTTCCTAAGTTGTTTACATTTTGTACTTTATGCATATGAATGCTGTATGGCAAGGCTTATATAGTATGTGTGTGCAACTAATATTCACAGAAAAAGTTTCCTACCATAATGCAAGCTAATTTTCAAAGTAAGTCTCAATGTTACTATGCTTCACCAAACATCAGAATTTGATACTGGGTTCAGAAATTTGGAATTGTGCAAATCTTATTTCTAGAAGCCTAAGAGACACTTATTTTGGTTGGAGAATGAGAGTAAGACAAAAAAGAACGTTGCTGCTGTATAGGACTCAGTGGTATGTAGCCCATAAAACAGCCCTATAATGATGTAGACAAGTGCTGGAATTTTGAGCAACTGTGCAGCGTGTTCTTTCATCAGATTTTCATGCGTATCCTTGAAAGATTCAAATAAAGGAAAAACTTACAGATGAAGACATGGGAAAACACATAACCATGTGTGAATTGTTTTATCACATAATCAAAAACAATCCAAGCTTCTTGGATCATGATAGCTTCTTTGACAAAGCAAACTTTCTGATGTCAAGACATGTAAATAGCAAAAATAATGCTTCTTGGGGTACAGACTAACTGGAAAATGTGATTCAGATTGCTATTGTACTCAAACAAAATGCACAGCTTGTGTCACAGCAATTTTAAAATTTGGCATCATTTGCCCATGTTAGTTTGAAGATGGAAATATTATAAATCTGAATTGATGAACACACAGCGTTATGCAGAAATACTAATAACATTTTGGGCATTGTTGTTACGACGCAGAAGGATAGATTAAGTTGAAAAAACAGAACCATGCTCCACACATCAAATGATTCCCCACCCTGGCTTAGGGAGTAACTTCAAAAGATGCTGATCAGCAGGAAATGTGACACAGAGTGGGCAACATACCCACTGGACTTGAATCCCTCAGATTTTTATATGTGGTGGTACCTCAAGCAGGGCTGGCCTTTAGCTGATTGCTTCCAATCGGGCCCTGAATTGAAGGGGGTCCCGTGCTACGCCCACTAACCTATGCAACGTTACACTTTTTATTGAGGCTGCCTGTGTAGCGCCGGCGCAAGGCCCATTGCCAATGAAAACCAAAGTGAACTACGTGTTTTTTAACATCCTTGTTCATCATAATTCGTTCTGGAATTGTGACAGTGGTCATTGCTTTTCTATGTGTGGTCTAGTCTTTTTAACAGCAGCTAGTTAAGGCAGAGTGGGTAGTTTTGAAGCTGTTTTTTGTTTCAGTTGTGAGCGTTTCGTACTTAGTGGGTTATTGTGTTTTCAACAGTTACTGCCATTTGTCTTCTGAAAGTTAAGTTTAGTTCGTAATTGCTAATGTGTGATGCTTATGCGGTTGTTTAATAGTGTTATGCATTTCCCTTGTAAAGATCTGATGAGTCAACCTCTTTCTCTAATTTGTTAATTGCCCTCAAGATTTACAATTGACCATCCCAGTGACCGTGGCAGGGCCGCAATCAACTGATATTTTCGGGGGTGGGCAGACTAATTGCAACTTGTTGTTGTACCTGACAAGTAAACATGTTTTTGAAAATTTCAGGGTGGCAGTTGCACACCCCTGGTTGTGGGCCTGGACCTTGGCATCCTGAGGAAGGAGTTTTCTACCTTGAAACTAATCAAGGCTCCAGCTCAAGGCATCTTAAAGTTTTGGCTCGAGCTCCGGCTACAAAATAATTTGGTTCATTGAAAACTGAAAATAATTGTATTATTTGTACAATTGTATTATTGCACCAGCGGAGGTATGAGGTGACATGAAATGATATGCTTGATGGATATTGGAACATGTGCGAAAGCATTTGAGAAACCCTGATACACACAATATTGGGCATCGGAAGGATTTTTCCATAGTGGGCAATAGTTAATTTTGCCAGGTTGTGGCCAAAAGCATTCCTGTAGTGGGGTCAGCAGTGGGTAAATTTTATTTTACCAACTCGAAGCTAACATAAAAATTTTTCAGTTTTCCAAATCCAGGGATTTTAAAGCCTTTCTGCCCTGTTCCAATGCCTATTACAAGGATCATTATGTACACATATGGCAAACCATGCTCATCCATTAACTCCCTTGCTCCACAAATTAGGGCTATGTAACTGGAACCCCAATTTCAGGCTTTGCCTTCGGCTCGTTCATGTGATAGTTTTTGGCTTTGGCTGTAATCATTCAAAATTGCTTAGGCTCGGGTTCTGACTTCACAGCCCATCCATGTGTTTCATTTGGTTTTGCCATTGTACAACATTATAATTCAATGTGGCACAGCAGTTTTTGTGTGATGTCCTGTTGTCACGTTTTCTTGTTTGTTGGTGTTTTGTTGCTAAGCTGTTTTATCTTATCATTGCTGGCTGATTATATCACGCAGTGTTGCTAATTTCATTTAAAACATGGCCAATTTGCCTACCGTACCTGGCATTGGGTACCTGTCCAGAGAGGAGGTATTGATTGAGTGTACCAACTCATGTATTTGTGGAGTGTTATGGAAATGTCCGTGGAACAGATATAGAAAGCCTCTGCGGGAGAAGTAAACTAGGGAGTATGGCCCCAGACACATTTAGCTTGGTATTTCCCTTTTCAGGCCTTGCTCTTTCCCAAATCTTATGATTTCTATGATTATGACTTGATGCCCTTCAAAAAATTTTGCACACACTACTGAGTGGGGCTCTGCAAAAGTACTTCCAATCGGGTCTCGCACTGGCTAAGGCCAGCCCAGATCTCAAGGATAATGTACACCAGAACAACTCTTGGTGAAATAAACACAGCAATTGCAGTAAAAATAAGAAATCCTGAAAAAAGCATGTGGTTGAGTGATTGATAATTTTGCACAACGTGTTCAAGTGTGCCTCTAACACTGTGGTGGCTATTTAAAATACATTTTAGAAAGAAGGTAACTTTATGCAAAGCGATCAAGATTTTTGAAATTTTGAGAAATGATTGTAAATGACTGATGTTCAAGTCCAACAAGTTTCTATAAATTTTATGAACATTGATAAGATATAATAAAGTTCATATGGACTGTCTTTTTGGGGCCACTGCATGCATTTCCAATAATTTACCACTTGGGCAAAACAGTGTAAACATTTTCAATGACTGAGTTAAAAGGACGCAGTTGTTTCAATTTTTGAGTGTATCAACTATAATAAAAACTGCTTACTTTCCACATGCAATATTTACTCAAAGTGAAACAAGTTTGAATTTGTAACCTGCTTTTTTTTAATCTCTGATCATTGGGTTACAAAGTTTTTTTCAATGGAACAAACAAGATGTTTATGTTGTGTGCCCCAAAACACATTCACTACTACACTGTATTTGACTAACTAATTGTAGTTACTGCAGCTTTTAGATGTAGACCAGGGTTGCACAACCTGCAGCTGCATATGGCCTCGATAAAAATTTATGCAGCTATGCACATGAAATTTAACGTATGAGTTATGGCAGTAGTACATTAAACAAAACTCTTTATCTGCGGTATGCAGTTACTTAGCATAAACACAGCCAAATGGAAGTGTGATTTGGAATTTTGCTGGAACACATTCAACAAAATTTTTGATATTTTAGTTGTTTGTGCGCGTGGCTGGCAACGTGCTAATTTCAGTTCAGTAGTTGTTGCGTAGGGTGCAATAACTTTTAACATGCTTGGTCTTTTGCAACCAAATTTTTGACGAATCATCTTCTTGTGAAAATGCATCTTACCTGAAATTTTGAGATCAATCAGGCAAGTACTTTTTGAGTTATTCAATTTTTAGTGTAACTGTTGGATGAAAATAACCTAAAAAACGCCCTGCACCAGCTGAATAATCGTGTGGAATTCGCACCGTGCTGAAGGTGTTAAGAATATAGCATGAAATGTACATGCAATTAACATAAAAACCCACAAAGTATCAATTACATATTTAATTATAATGTCAAAGGCTTACATTTAATTAGGTGGATAAGGTTGGCATTGCTTCCCAAGATAATTTAGGTAAAATTTTTAGAAAGGCATAAACCAAAGTCATGCTGAACTAAAAGTCTTGCACTACATTTGTTTTTTATCATACGCACAGTTGAAAAACCTTGTTTATAACAGTAAATAGAAGAAAAAAAGCAAAAAACTTTCCATAAAATTTGTTGACACCAACAGATATGTTTTCATCATGGATGATTAAAAATTTTGCCGGGTAAATTTTTAAAACAATCTTTGGCTGTTGCATCACTCAAAAGTTCTACAAATTTATCTTGCAAACTCTCTGGAAGAGATCTGGGACTAATCCCTGAAAGGATTTTAAATCAGTTGATATAGAACCATTCAAATCAGAAAAATACTTAACCAACTAATCAAACAGTCAAGTGATTTGAAGAAACGTGCATGTCACCACAAAGTATTTATACAAAAATAAAGTACCAGTATACAAAATTATGATCGTGTATCCTTGATATTTCTCTCACACACTACTAAGGGCACATTTAATACTGTTTGAGAACCCCTGATCTTGCGTTGTATGACAATGTCTGAATGTAACAGATGTTGTTGATGCTTTGTCCTAGTGTTTGTTTCTCTTCAGTATTGAATGCATGAATCAACTCAAACACATCCTATGATGTGTTGTGCATAAGCATTTTTGTGTTCTTTTGACTGCCCTGTAATATGGAAAATGTGTCTGAACCAAACATGTAAACAGAAATAGAAAATACTACACAAAGCATAGCAGTACAGCACAGCTGTAAGCAGTGGTGCATTGAGCCTGGCAAAAATGGGTCTTTCATGGAAGAGCAGCTTTTTGGTAATACTTTTCAGAATAAAATCAGATTTTCTGTAGCTGCTTCAAGATCCAATCTAACTTGGCTAGTATCCCAACAATAATTATAAGATTTTGTAGTACTGGTCATACCATCAAGCACATAAAGAAAGATTCTCAAGTATTACTTATTTTTGTTCACAGCACATTTATTACATCGCAACTGCTTTTCACTCCTATGGATGAGGTGCTGAAAAATAAACATAGACAGCTTGTCAAACTATCAGCAAATGGCAGCTGTACAACAATGAGAACTCTATATCCAAATGTACATGAACTTATAAACATGATGTTGATTTAGGTAACCACTTGAATAAATACGTGGCTGGAACTTTTTTCAGTTTATCAAGATGTTGTTAACAATAGACTTCCGAAAGTGCTTGCTGAAGAAAATTGCTGTGATGATTTTGTGTTGTAATGCAAAACAGAATTACAAGAAAGTAATGTAAGACATCTTGCGCAACAAACAGGTCATCAACTGTTCATGTATCAACAAAGTTGTTTTTGAAATATAAAACTAGGCTTACGAGCTACTTTATAATTCTGAGTAGATTAAAATCTTTTGATGTTAACATACATAATCAATGCATGTAAATATCTTAACTAATTTTGCATTAGCTCTAAGGGTAAGACCCTTACGTCATAAAAAAAGATAGTGTCTATTTTTCCGCCAGCAGCAAAAGCTCTGCTGGGGATATTTTGCCATTTCATTTGAACTGTATCGAGTTTTGTCCACACAATGATATAATGCTGAGTTTATGACACTAACAGTTTGGTGAACTTGGTCAAATAGGAAATGTCCACTCCTGCTGTGTGAGTGGCTGTTGGTTTGGCTTTTACCATTGTTGCTTTGGTTTTGCTAATAGAGATAACAGTTTTGATGGGAGCGCTTTTTACGTACATTTAAAAAAGTTTTGAAAACCAGATGCGGGTTTACATTTTTCGTTAGGTTGTGGATTAGAGTTGGGGTTTAGGTCTAAGGTTTGTGACAAGGACGATATGCTAATCCAAGCATATTCATGTCTTTATCATGTGACCAATTCAACTAATCGGATTTAGCTAATAATAGCAAAATAGCTCCAACAGTGCTTTTGTCGCTAACACTGATGGCAAAATAAATACTGCCAAGAAAGAATATGTTTGGACAGACATCTGTGTGGTTTATGGCAGGGGTGGAAAACCTATGGCTTGCGGACCACACAACATGATGTTGATATGCCATGGTTATGCATGCTCAATAATGTGGTTTATGTCAGCATTTTCATCACCAAAATTTTGTTGGATATGCATGATATTAAAATATAAAAATGTTAGATTTGTGTGTCAAAATAAAAAAACATTATGTATAATACTTTGGTTCTTGCTGTTTGTATTTTTTATCATAACCTAATAGCCTATATAATTAGAATTTTTGTGGCCCACCCATAACATTGTACCCTTTGTGTGGCTTGTGATGGTAAAACAAGTTCCCCATCCTTGATTTACTCTGTGTCAAATGCTTTTAACAACAACACAAGTATAGAAATACTGTCTTCAAAGCAGTTGCAAAACGTGTCTGTAACCCTGTGATTCTGCCGGCTTTAATGCCTTGTACTACGTTCTGTTTTGTCTGTTTTTATCGACCTGCGTTCTGCAGGGTGTGTGCGGAATTCTAGAGGAGAGCATCTAACTTAAAAAAGATGAATTACTAAGACATAAAAACGCGATAAAAACAACTATTTTACCTTATTTCCTTTGGAGACATTGTGTTCTTAACCTCACCAGTGGAGTTAGAAGCAGTGACTGGACTAGAATGCAGAAAACGTCCGTTGTTATTGGTACTCATTGGACTTGCAGAAAAAACAGAACCTCCAAAGAAAACGTATCGTTTGGTGAAACCAAAATAACTATGACACTGCATCAGTTTTCTGCTCGCCATCGCTTGGAATTGAGATGTTTGGACACATCAGTTACAAATTAACGCTTCATGTAGCTAAATAAACTACACGTAAAAGAATCGAGGATAAATAATTGTCGNGTACTGGATACCAGCAAGCCTACGCAACAGTGCAACCCAGCGTGAAATGTCGCGGGATCAGCATACCAACTCGACCGAATCCATACTTACTAGATGGCAGTGTTGTACACTGTGCAGCAAAGTTACTACAAAGTCTTTATAGTAACTTTGCTGTGCAGCTGTGCAGCAGAGGTGGTACCGGTCAAAGTTGCTATAAAGACTTTGTAGTAACCTTGGTACCGGTCAAAGTCAGGGCAGGTTTTAAGTCGATATGACTACTAATCAACGCAAACTTACGCTTTCTATCGAAGCTGCTTGTTTATAGTGCCGGCGTGGCGCTCAGCGTTTGAGAGACCAAACCGGTTCTCAAATTTTTTTCAACGGTTTCTCAAAATGCAGTATAAACTCGCTTTACTAACACCATCAAAGTAGGCTACATCAAAATCTTACTTTACAATCATCTTGGTTTTCAGAAGAAAAAGTTGCGGCCCTCCAAAGAATCTATGCAGTCAGAAAGGTCAAATCTTAAGAAAACCCTGGAGGGGCCCACAGTATTTTGTAAGCGTGGGATCTGTTACCAACGAAAATCCAAGTGAACTGCACGGTTTTTATCATTTCTGAGATGTAGCCTAACAAATTGAAAGTTGTAAAAAATCTAAAAGACAGAAAATGGAATAACTTTTGTGGAAATTTGAGGCTATACTACACTATACTTGCCTCTTTTATTGGGATATCTATAATCACTTCATATGTTTCTTTATTGTTGATACAAAAAATAATTTTTAACCTTCTCCAGGATGTTCAAAACCTGTTATAATAAGCGCTTTTACTCATTGAATCGGTGCTCTATTAAATGTTTTTCACTGAATCATTTTCCACGTCTAAAGTATGCATCGATAGGCAGGTGTTTTGTTGTTGGCTTCAACAGTCGCATTTGGGCAATGGATTTAAGACAGGTGGTGCCTTATTGTGTTTCAAGCCGATGCAATACGACTTATTGTTATTTGTTTGTTTACTAAATTACTCGCATTGTGAACCATCTTGTACTGTGAAACGGTTTTGCTTCCCGTGCTAATTTCTTCCGCCATAAGCTTGTCGGCGATGTGTTTTTAGCAAAGAGATCTAGCAATGTGCTTTTCCCACACTGCGCTTGAGCTGACTTCAGAGAGTGCTTGTAGGAACGAAAACCGTGGTCTCCGCCTACAGAGAGTGAGGCTTGCAACTCTCCTTGATCCGGCAGTGCAAGACAAATAAATGCACATTACACTTGTTGCGCAACAACACCCCCAAAAGAACACGGCCACAACTTCCCCACAAACGAAAATACGTACCACCTAATAAATGTATCGGAAATCCTGTTGTGTACCCAAATTCGTCTCGTCTGAAATATTGTTTGTACATATTGTGCATTAATTTCCTTAAAATTATGCGAATATCGCATAAACAAAAACCGAAGCGTTCTGGTGGAGAGCCAATCTGAAGGCACGAAAACTGTTCATCAACCTCAGTTAAAACTGTGTTTCGAAAACCGCAATTAAAAACATTCTACAAGATTACGCATCTGCGGTTCTTTCCATTACATCAAACAACAACGACGTCTTTTGATAAACACCACAAAAAAAAGAGTATCGCCAAATAAAAATACTTTGAAATATAGTGTGCTTGACACGCGGCTTCGTCTGATGATATACTTTGTTTACACATTGCATGCTTTTGTGTTTCGTTTTTAAACTTATTCGAATGACGAATAAACAAAAATCAGGGCACGGCAGCAGAAATGCTGCCGAGGACCCATGATCCAACGTGCTCCAGCTGAACACCGGGGGGCTCATTGCAAACAAGATCTCTGTCATTGAGCGGCTAATCTATAAGAACAAGGCCTTCATCATCGTTTTACAGGAAACCCACTGCACAACTGCAGACAAGCTAGTGATTCCCAACTTTTCACTAGTTGGGTCAGTCCTGAGCAGAAACCACGGCCTTGCCACGTTTGTCTATGAGCAGTTGGAATGGTCACTGGTCGATCAGTCTCCAGAACAATCAGAGACTCAGTGTTTGTGCGTAGACGTCGCAGGATACAATATAATTAACGTCTACAAACCTCCACTTTCGCGATTCACACCAACGGCCATCCCGACGTTTCCACACCCAAGTCTGTATGTTGGCGACTTGAACTGCCAACAGGTACACCTGGGTTGCAACAAAACATCTCCCGACCGTGAGAGCTTGG
>JGI24022J15233_10005740_pt1 | contig 13260 bp, 5 predicted proteins | sample Ectturendosymbi2_FD_15233 | JGI IMG/M metagenome (IMG submission 15233) | reverse complement strand
TCCCAACAATGTCACAAGCACTTTCTTCAATACAGTACATTTGCTTCCGGAAGACCTCAGGTTCAAACACGGGGGAGCCAAACTTGCTTCTTGCTCCGGGCGCCATCTAACCTCGTTACGCCCCTGGCTTGCTGAAGTCATCTTCGCTAGCACCACGCTGGCGGGCTTCAGTGAAAGTTTAAGATTTAAGCAGTGGTTCTCCACCTTTTTCCGATCGCGTACGGCATTGGTTTTTTACAGTCGCTGCGTACCGCCGCACCACTTGTTCCAGAATAACTTGATTTGCCCAAATGTATAACAAAAACTAATTTAATGCGAAAGCTGCAACTATTTCTTCACATGCTGAAAGCCATCGCGAATCACTAGTAGCACGCGTACCACAGGCTGAGAACCACCGCTTCATGGGTGTTGGAGCATTTTGAAAGACCTTGCGGTGCGGGGCATAAAAAGGTTGAAAACCACTGCACTCAAACGCAGGATCGCGGAGTCGTAAGGAGTCGGTGTTTTTTGGGTGGAGTCGGATTCCTAACAACGCTAGGAGTCGGAGTCGGATTTTTTTCTCCGACTCCGTGCGTACAATTGGATCATTTTTCAGGTCACACTCCTAAAGTTGGGAATTCCTATTGAAATGGTACAATTTCTTATGAAACTTTTGTTGAAACAGAATTCTTGCTGTGCACCACGATTTACATTGAGTGTTAGTTGCTACAAAATTCTTGACAGCCAAACTTCATTCAGGAGTCGGAGTCGGAAATTTTTGAAAGGTCGGACATTTTACCTCCGACTCCGCAATCCTGCTCAAACGAAGATAGTGTATGTCAGTCACTCTGCACTACTGGTCTCACGACGAAGTGAACTTTCAGTGTTTATAACGATTTCAAAGTGACAATGCACTGTCTTTACTGTATGTGAATTCCTGCGATCCTTCGGGTGCTCCAAACAACGTTGAGTGCTGTTTGATGATTTTTGATTTTCGAGCTGTGCGAACGATGGGCTTTTTTCTGCTGACTCTTCAGTCCTTGTGATTGCGTTTTGCGCCTCTGAGATTCCGAGAAGTATTTAGCGATTACGAAATTTGTTCTTATGCGTTGCAGTTTTTGCATGTAGCTTTGGAAATTGTCTGCATGTCTGCGTGCACGACAGAGGTCAGACCTTCTGAGAAGTAAGGATTTATATCTTCTCTATGTATCTGTTCGTTACAGCCTAATTGCTGATTTTTAACTTTTTTGTTTCTGGCCAGAACCAAAATGTACTTTTTTGAGGTTTGCTCGTAAAAATTTAAAACGTTGATTAATTTCTCTGGCAGTGCATGGATGGAGGTATTGGCGATATATTTGGTGTTATTTATTTCCTGGGTAAAGTTATGGCAAACTAGGAGTGTATAGGCGAATAAATGAAAACATCTGTGTCAGTCAGTGTGGTTCAATGCTCGACACTTGTCAAAACGTTTTGTTTGTGCGATAATGGTGAAAATGTTAGGCTTTCATAATTGACGGTTGTAAGATTACACTGACGAATAAGGAAAGTCCCATTGTAAAGATGCATGAAGGTCCTGCGTAGGCCTAGACTCGTCGTTGAGAAACATCGAGCTGTAATCATGTGGTGGGTTAGGTGAGCATCGCGACACCCATTTGTTCGAATGTGTTCGGAGGGCTGTGTAATTGCCCTGTGGTTGTAGTTTGCCACGAGTGGTTTTCAAATGGGGGTACGCAAAGGTGCTTCAAGTGGTACACGAACTTTTTAGTGTCTTCATAATTAAATTTACAATAATTATAGGTACATTTCTAATTATTGTGCTCATGATTACAGCCAAGGGGTACTTGATAGACAAACTATTGCCCACAGGGTACATCACTAACAAAGTTGAGAACCACAATCTTGCCACATCAAACGGGATGGAAGCGCTTGGCGGAGAGTGTTTGTTTTATTGTTAACGATAAAAAACGCTGTACTAGCGTTTTTATAGTTAACAGTAAAAGTAGTGCATGCCATACGGCCTGTTTCCGGTTATAACAAAAGATTTCAAGGGTAAGCTCCCTACCCGCAGCTGAAGTGGTTCGAAAAAACTGCCATCGATTTAATTTTTTTGACGTGATGACTGATCAAAGAAGAGTCGACATTTTGTGACAGGGCCTAATCGCTGTGAAATGAAGGCACCGCAAAATGTGCGCAAATGAAGCAGCGATTGTATTTTCCTCAGTCTTTACGGTGTAGAAGGGTGACACAAATTTCGAAGTTGCCCGTTCGAAATTTGTGTTGTAGCAGTGCAATGGCGGAGGACGGACACTGTTAGGCCTCAAGATGCATTGTTCTTTTCGCCTTCGTTGTATTATCGTATTGCGTTGAATAAGCTGACGATCAAGAGCGGAACGTAATGATATGTTATTTGGAGCTCGATTGACCTGCTGGAAAGTGACTGGATGACATTCTACGAATAGACTTCTCTGGAAGTTGAAAACTCTCTGGTTATATTTACAGGCGATGTGTGGTTCCCTGTAGCTTTCTTCGGGGCCGCTGTTGTTGGCATCTGATTATATGTTCATGAATCACTGTTTATTTGGCAACTAAATCATCGGGGTCACCATGCTGCACGGAAGAGGCTTTGTCTCCACGCGTTTGTAATGATTTGCGTGAGTTAAGCGCATTACTATTGGCTAGCGTATGATATTAAACCGTGACCCACTACCACTATCAGACAGGACTTTACCTTAACCCGATGGATTCTATCCCACTTGTAAGGCCTGACACCCACTCATCGAGGTAGTCTCAGGTTTCCGATGCGGTTCGAATAGGACGTCGCCGTCGTCAGCTCATTTAAAACAAGGTATTTCGTAGTTTCCGGAGATGCAGCCAAATTGCGGCGTCGTTTTCCGTACTGTAGTGACAAACGTCAATGAAGCGTAGACTCCTGTACAAACAAATCACTGTCTGTTCCGAGTCGCTGCTCACATCTTGCGTGAGAGGCAGCAGGTGTATATAATGGTCCAGCTGGTGACAGCAACGTCGTTTGCTAATCACAGCAAGATTGCGTTGTTTCACGTGAAACATGCGCTCTCGCCTTTGGTCGCGTGCCACTGGTTTGTTTTGATCGCTGATGTGCTGCAGAGTGCAGATACAAGCCCGACAGTCTGACACGACTCGACTGCAAGTCTCATACTCGCAAATTAACGAATAGCAGTACTATGGGTGAAATGAAAGGATACATTACAGTTTTTCACAAATTTTCTCAACGCTACAAAAGCCATTTATGCCATTCAGCAAAATTTAGATCTATTATTGCAAGTATGAGATGCCCTGGTCCCGAATCTGGTCAGATAATAAACTCCAGCGACATATTTTTTAGTGGTATTCAAAGACACACACACAAAAATTTCATTGGGTATAATATTCAGGGGTAAATCCTACAGAACTTGAAAAATGGGAAAAAATTGTTCAAAGTACGGAAACTTCGTAAAATTCAGAGAGACGCTGACTGCTCGGTTTCGTTTACCTGGTGTGTTTAATTGCAAAGTTTTTCCTGTACCTCCCGGTGATAATTGCCCAGTTTTCCTTACGTCGCTTGATCTGCATCTCTCAAGTATTTGATGAAAGTTTATGAGTGTTTTGACCGAATATGCTGGCCAAGCGTAGAGGGAAGTTATTACATTGCTATAAACACGAGCCCTTGGGTTCTGAAAAATTTCTCATGCGTTTCATCTATATAAACTTTGATTGCTTGTGATGAAGAGTCACACGAGATAGTGTATCTACTAATTTCAAAAACCAGAGTTGCAAAAACCTTTGGGAAAACTTACACCAAGTAGTCAAAAAGTTGCGGAACTACTATCTTAGGTTGCAACTGGCAGTTCTTGAAGCAGTTAGATGTGCTAAGAAAATATGAAATGAGAGTTAGCCCCTGTTAACTCCGCTGCTTTGACCCTGTGAATCCATTCTCTTGAAAAAATATAAACGAACGCTGGCATGCGGTTGCGACATGGGAATGGTGTTAAAGAAACTAAGGTGATGACTGCGATGAACAAACCGACCCGCTGGTGTTTGCGCAATGTCTGACAGAACCATCGTCATAATCAATTCATGCTCAATCTAACGCGTCAAAAGCCATATAGTCACAGTCTTGGCGGTGCCGACTTCCGAACAAGAATAGCTGGAGCGTCTAATAATTTCTTCTCTCTTGTTATGCGTCATTCAAGCTGCATGATGCGTACTTTTACTGCCCTAATTTATGACCTCACTTTTCCAGTTTCATGGATGACGGCTTCCAACTTCTGGGGGTTTTGCTTTTCACGTTGGTGCAGAACAGGTTGTGCGCAAACTTTTTGAAGTCCAGTGGGTGACGTTGTTTTGCGTTACAAAACTCAAATAATTTCCCAATACATTTGTTTATATAAAAAGACGTTTTAATCAAGCAGTTGTGATCTGCTTTAATAAAATTATGCGAAAACGGCTGAGGGATAGGCAGAAACAATCTGAAGAATTTGCCTTTGTATTTGCTTATTTGGACACACCCAAACGACAGCCTGACATTTCTTTCATTTTCTTAAACGTAGAAAGGGAAGGAAATTCCGCTAGTACAAAGTATTTGTTGAAAATACGTTTTTATTTGTATACCTGTTGCCCACGAGTTGGCTGACGCGACAAAGGATATGTCTGATTCGCTACGGCGTATTTTCAGTAACAGTTTGATATTTTTTGTTCCTTTTTACATCTTTACTTCTATCACAAAGAAAACGAGAGCGATTTATGGGGCCTGTTATTTGTGTGTTTGCGTACTGCAAATAGCGTGGGTCACTTGAATAGAGCGTTAATTTTTAACTCGTCCGTGCGGGCTTACGGAAAACGAACTGCGGAATTAATGTGTGCTTTGCCCCGTGAAGAACGTAATTGTTCAAATTTCATTTCTCTGCCTTTATGGAAGATGTGGCCGTCGATTGAAAGTTACACCGTATGACAGTGCTTGTGTTCTCTGTAGAAAAGTGTGTATTCTTTTAATTTTTTGTTAGCTGCAGTTTTGCAAGCAAGGTGGATGTGGGACATCAGCGCAGAAAATTTGGTCAACGTCTGCGATGCTCAAAACTGCGTTCATTTGCCAGCTGCAGTAGCTGTTGACAGATCTGCGGAGACGTTTGTTATTTTGTAATATGGAATTCCATTTTATAGTTAGGCAACTTACAACATTCCTTTCAGTTCAGTAAAAATGTTTCTTTAGCGCCTTCTTGTTTGAAGAAGGCGTTACAGTGTAAAATGAGCAAAATTGAAGGGTGTTACGTATGGTGCGGCGCATACTCGTGTAATTACGGTTGTACAATGTTATATGCTTTGTCGTTCCAGATCAATCTGTACAACATGAAAATTGTGTATCAAAGCTAGACCATTTTGTTTAAACATTTCGTGCTGATTGCCTTTCGCAAAGGAACGTGTTTACACACTTCAGACATTCCAGAAAAAGCTACCTGTTTTTGATGGTTACGAGTTTTTGCAATATTGAAAAGATTGGAACTAAGAGTAAACAAGGAAATGAAAGAGGAAAAAGATTTGCTGTTGCTGATCCTCCTTTGTTTCACAGGTGAGAAAGTGCTAATCACCTCAAATGCGTAAGGTTAGTTTACAAGTCATCCACTTGATCATCCTCAGCAACAGGAATTGCATAATTATTGCGGTGACTATATTTCTAGCTGTTCCGTACCTAAAAGTCTGAATTTGACTAAGTCAAAGGTTCTTGAACGTTTTCAGTCGCGCCCTCTTTGGCATTAATAATAAATTGATACTCGCGCCACACCTAACCTCAAAATCAAGCACAAAAAACAGAACAAGAGTTTATTTGCCATTATTCTGCTTTTCAACAATATGTCGCTGCCATGCTCGTGTTCCCCTTGCTAACCTCTCACGCCCCCCAGTTTAAGAACCCAGGACAATAAACAGAACAGCTCTGCGTATCCCAGCATGATGGATGAGGTCAATTTACATATGGGCTTTGCTAAGCAAATCTGATGTTCGAGACATATCGCTATTAACACAATAAAATACTTCTCGATCGTTAATTACATGGATGTGTTTCCATACGCAAACTGGTCTTTTGCAAAGCGCAAGTAGATCACACTAAATTCCCATACTGAGAAGTTTACTTCCGACAAAACTAAGCACAAGCAAGAGCTGCAGCTAATACAAAATTTCGACATCAAATTGCTAAACTGCGGAAATAGCTTTTTTACTTTTTAGTCTTTGTCGATGCAACCATTAGGCACACTTATTTTTAATAAACTGATGCGATTGCTGTAGTAAAATCCCTAACTCAGATACACACAGCATTTTGGTTTGTGATTGAAGTTTTGTATTTTTTGTTGTCACTCGCGCTCACATCTCGCTCGAATGATACATAATGAACCGATGCTAGTGAAACAAAAATCAATCAAAATAAACCTAAATATTACGCGAGAATAATGCGGAAAACTTATGATGGCATATTTTCTGTTGTGGTGAGTGACGGATAGTTACGTGAGAACCTACCTAAATTTGAGAGAACTGCCTGAAATTCGATAAACTACGACAGCCATTTACGCACTTTCGATGCAGTCGTCCGGTAAAATGAGAGTGTGACAGTAACAAGTTGCGAATATGTGGACTGTCAACCGTGTATACATTCGTACAAACTATTTCGACTTTAAACCCGGGTTGCCCTGTGGTTTAAGTTTATGCGGTTCACAATATAAAAGTAGGGTTTTCAATTTCGAGTAGATTCAGTGACTACAGAGTTAAATTTCACAAAAATTTTTCCACCTTTCCATCTCAAAATCAGTATTGTTGACTTGACACCTCCAGCATTTACTTTAGTTATTGTTGATTGCATTCTTCATAGCGATGGTGGTCACACTACACCCCTGATCGGTACTGCCTGTCCTTGAGCGGCTCTAAATGAACACGCACGTAGTCGACTAAACTGGTTATTTCCGTGGCTATGCGAACGCAACATCTTTCGTAGAGTGTGGCACATCCACCTCTAATTCCATCTTGAGATATCAAGTGCTAGTATTTCTAGGTTCTGAAGTATTTTATTTGGCAACGAAGGTGTTTGCACGATCTGATTAATTCTACGATTTTAGCGGAACTTAAAAATAGAATTTTGTATGGAGTCACTTAGACCAGTTATTGGTCGCAAACCGTGGTCACTTATGTTAGTGACATATTATGAAAGGTTCTGTGATGGCTCTGACTAGGGGATAAAGCAGACACCCGCTGTAAAGTAAGTTACAAGTTTGGCCTATAAGTATCTTATATAAGTACCAGGCTAGTAGGTTATGTTGATACAAAACCATACATCAGAGGCCAATGTACTCATTGTATTTGAATAATCTGCAGGAAACTCTGGTGACAAGCGTCGAGCACGTGAGCGCAAAAGTTCCTTGCAAAACAGCCCAAAATAATCATAACACTTGAACGCAGCCAATTCACTTCGTTAATCATGAACACCATCACCCCTGGGGTATATTAAAATGTATGCTTGCCTTGTTTTGAAATATCTTAGCGGCCTTTCGTTGTTCGCTTGCTTTTAGTCGGAATCGTGCACCGTTGGCTTTCATTGACCTGGTATGAAAACATCTTATTTTTTTAAGACATGTACTATTCATTCTGTCAACACAAGACCCGAAATTTCATGAGCACTTAACACCATACAGAAAACGTTAGCATTGCGCAGTACATACGCCTTGTTCTAACAGCCGAGAGTTTGTGCGCCAAACCTGTGATCATAGAAGAGCCGGTTGACAAAACGGTGCGACAGGGCGGTGACGTCACACTGAACTGCGTGGTGGAGCATTTACCGTCCGATGATCTGCAGCCTGTACAGTGGACAAAGGGAGCGTTTGGTTTGGGAAATGATCGTGAACTTTCAAGTAAGTTGTCAACGTAGCGCTTTTTCCATAATATTAGTATGCTCTGCACTGCCATTGAATTAATCGTACTGCGAGCACAGTAGGACATCCTGAATCCTGCATAACCCTTTATTAGTGAGATTCTGCTTCTATTGGTCTGGTAGTAATAGGATGAAGAAAATATGAAGTCAAGTTTGCTCCCTATATTTATACAGTACTAGTTTGAGGCACAATGCATATACTTGGTGCGCAGTTTAAGTTTTGCTACCGACGCCAGGTTGTTTCACTTGCTTTCTCCTTAAATGCATCTCATGATTTCGGTTCGACAGTAATCTCTGTTCCCCTCGGAGATGGAAACCCCACAAGTTAACATCGCAGTTCAGTTCTACACTCCTTTCGGAGTGTCATGAGTGGTCTGCTGCGCCCATCTCCGCTTGCTTGCGCCTCCGTTACTTTTTTAGTAAATGTTGCATTGATGGCAGATCAGTGGCAGCACCATGTCGAGCTACCAGCACTTTCTGTAATTCTGGTTTTAGTAAATGCCTGATTTGCTGTGATCTTGGTTGCCGTCAAACTGCCAAGAACAAACGCGTATGATGTACTTCTGAGGTTTTTCTGAACAACTGGGATTCACTTTTAAGCGCTTGACCAACCGTGCGGTGGTCCAGGAAACCTTAAGATATTTTCGTTTACTCTTTAAACTGGCATCGGGACCGTTGTCTCTCATCAAAATCAGTGCTTTTATCTGAGAGGCCTGCGGGCTCTTTGCAAATTTGCATTTGTAACCCATACAGATCGTTTGGTAAAGCGCTTTAGCGAATTCATATCAATGGTTACTTGTAATACAATTTTTCCAGAAATGTAAAGGAACTTGAGTAAGCCGCTGTTCATACGTCTAAATTAGGAGATTTAAAACGTTGTCGCGTTTCTCGCAGATACTGCGTCGTTTTTAAGATCTCGCACGGTGTATTAATTTTACTTAAATACCTTCTTAATTTGGTTGACTGACCAATTGTGGGACGTTCGAGGTTAACACGTTATCAGTTGCTTAGCTAATTAAGCCCGGAAAATTTTAACAACGGCGAGAACCTCCAACCACTATGGTTTACTGAACCAGGATGTGACATATTTAAAGGTCGGTTTTGCTTGTGGCAACAGAAACCGCACCCTTGGTAATTACACGTTCGCAATATCGGTAATCGCGTTTATTGCTTACAAGGAAGTCAAGCGTTCCCAGCAAAGCGCGTCTGGCTTCGTGCAGCACGAAGCAACACCTATCGTTCTCGTGGGAGCTTTATCCCATGTGGTAAAGTAACGCGCAGAGTGGTTTCTGCGGTCTTTTGATGTTTTGTATTATGAATTGTTGCGTCGTTATTATGAAGAGCTCAACCCTACTGTGTGCACATTTCTTTAGAAAACGAACGGTTGGGGGGCAGGGTCGCAACCAGCTGATATTTTCGTGTGGGGGAAATGATCGCAACGTGTTGCTTTAGCTAACAACTGAAAAAGTTTTTCGTGCTATCAAAATANTTTTGAAAATTTTGTGGGAGGCAATTGCCCGGTTTCTCCCCTGGTTGGGGATGTTGANGGATTGAACCTAAAGTGTGGCATACTTACGTGCATGCAAAATTTNGCGAGTAAAATTGTCAGGTTGTTTTTTGGTAAATGCGATAAAAGTTNGTTTGAACTGTTTGGAAAAGCCATACAAATATACGTTTTTTCTTGGCAGATTGGAAGCGCTATACGATGGTTGGGGACATATCTATAGGAGAATACAATCTGCATATTGAGGATATCAAGGTAGAGGATGAAGACGACTACGAGTGCCAGGTTACACTTCACTTATTGCGATCGAGGAGCGCCAAGGTGATGGTGTTAGGTAAGAGGACCAACTTTGCAGCGGTCGGATGTCCAAAACATCTGGTTGGTTTTCTGCTGACGTTATATCGTTTGGCAAACAAGATTTTTGCTGAAAAGGTTTGCAGCCCAATTTCTAGCTTCTCGTTTGCAAGTTATTAAAAAACCTGCCTTTTACTGTTTTGTAAAACATATTGGGTCGTGCCACCTGCTTGCGACTGGACAAGAGAAATCATTTGTTACCGTCGTTTCAGGAAATACGCAATATTGCAATGTATCATCTTGTACCATCGTGATTTTTGCATTTTTGACCGGTAGGTAGCGATTTGTGTTTCGTGGTTGCATCAGTAACGCTGTATTGCCGTCGGTAACTTGTGAATACATCACTGTTCGCCGAATAGGTGTGAGTTGGTGTGGTCTGCGCAATTGTCTCAAACTTGGGACGGCCGACCATCGTTTCTGCCTTCTCATTTACATGTTTCAAGGGCGTTCCGTTTACTTTGCTCTGTTTAGACCTCTTGCTTCCGTCCCAGCAATGCTCACCCTGTCGTATAATCCTGATGATCCTTAGGTAAGAAACGTTTGGGCTTACTTTAATGCTTCTTTTCATGTTTAGTGCCACCCGTCGGTCCCACAATCGACGGAATAAAGAATGACGACTTAACTGTCAACGTGGTGGCCAATCAAGAAAATCTGATCGGTTGCACAGCTTCCGGAGGAAAGCCGGCTGCAAAGCTCCAGTGGTACCGAAGTAAGCAAAAAAGCAATTCATGTCTTTAGAGTGTAGGATTATGTCTCTCGGAAGTAGCGGATACATCAAAGTAGCTTTTTCGACCGAATGCAAGCTGGTGAAGATCCACTTGTGGCGTCGTACAGTATTGTTATCTTTTCCAGACAGCTTGCGTGTTAAATCCTGTCCACACTCTTTGATTTGCGCCCTGTATTTACCTAAGCTTAGGGAACAACCGGTGTGTGTCTCCCGCGGTAGCGACCCGCATATTGTGCAATTTAACCCGGGTATATGGGCGGCACGTGCGCCGTGTTTTCATTTCCTCTCATCGGAATTTCATTTCCCTCGCAGACGGTGTCGAAATTACCGACGGCGTCGAGACAGTGGTGTCGCCTCCGTTCAACAAGCTCTACAACACTAGCTCCACCTTGCGAATAACGCCGAGTGCAGACGACTCCCAGGCTTCCTACGCATGCGTCATGAGCAGCGAAGCCATGCCTCAAGTTGAACGGCAAATGATGCGTTTAAATGTGCAAAGTAAGTTTCAATGCTCAGATTATAGGTTGTTTGAAACTTACCTTGTTTATTTTTTAATTTGATTTTGGTGACGGCAATTGGCGGCAGGCCGAAGCCTGAAATTTGCTTCTTGCCGGGTAGGTTGAAGGGAACGCTCTGGCCCAAGGAGCGCTGGTGCGGCGATTCACTCAGTAGCCTTGGATCGAACACCCGATTTTCCACACCCTACCACTGAGTCATCGCCGCCCCAACTTAGCTTGTTGTTTCAATGATCTTTTCAAAGACAGTTACTCGAAGACTTTTTAAACTTCTTTGCAGCCTTGAGCGTGTTTGTAGTGTGCTTAGTTGTGAAATTACAATTGATTTCTTGTTGCATCAGAGCCTCCCATCGTGTCAGTTGCCTTGCCACCCACAGTAAGAGCCGGCGACTACGTGCGTGCAGAGTGCAGAGCTGTTGCTGAGCCTCCAGTGACGTCATACAGGTAATATTACCGGGGTTTGTTTTGTTGCTATGCTTCGCTCAAAAGCGTCTCTCACCAATCGTTCGCGTGCACATGAACACATTACAGCCTTATCCAATCCATACATTTGTACTTAGATGGTTTGTGAACGGTTCGGTGATGAAGGACCAGGTGATGTCGACGTTTGACGTCAAAGTAGTGGACAGAAGTTGGAACGGGGCTGTGATTGGTTGTGAAGCAAAAAACGAAGCTGGATATTCGGAAAGAAACGAAGTTACCGTTGATGTGAAATGTAAGTTGATAAAAAATTGCTATCTAGATACTTGCGCTGAACTGCAACGAATACATGAAAAAAGTTTGATTACTGCTGGTCAGTGTTTCTAGCTCTGGAATGCTTGCAAAAGTTTTGAATCGTCGAGCGGTGATTTTCGTTGGTTGAACTGGGAAACCAACAAGCGCATTATTGAAGGAAAGTTTATACGTTTCTAGACAGTGTTTATCGAAAGAACAGGCATCCCTTTTTAAATGTTGTTTCCTTGCAATTCCAGACCCACCCCAGCTGTTAAACAACTCATCTGAACAAACGGCTGAAATTGGCGATAAAGTTTCGATGTGGTGTTCGTGGGACTCGAATCCTCCCCCTGCGATTGTGTGGAAGAAAGAAGGAAGTGACGATGTGCTCACAGATGGCGCCAAGATCACTCTTCTCAATGTAACGCAAGATGACGCAGGGATATACGTCTGTTACGCAAGTGCTGGAAAGGTACCGACGTGCGTTGAGTTACAGCAGAACAGCAATATCTGCGTGTATATTGGTTTGCATGCCGCGCACACTTGCTTTTATCCTCCTTCAGGTTGGCAGCAGTATGGCAAGTCTGACCTTCAACGTCCGTGGGCCGCCAATTCTTTCCAGCGATCCAGTACAGTATTCTACATTGGGAGATGACGCCCTACTCGCTTGCACTTTGAAGAGTCACCCTGGCATCACTTCAGTGGTAAGATGGAGCTTAATGAGGTGCAGTGCTTGGTCTCTATTCGACAAAATGACGAACGGGTGCTGAAGGGGTGCCTACAAAATTAGGCTTGGGGATGAAGAAACTTTTGTTTAGGACTCACTGCGAGGTGTTAGTGCTGAGCTTATTCGGCTGATGTTGTGCAGCAAACGGGAAATCAACCCCAATGTAAAAAATAAAGCTGATAGTTAGGGAGGAAAATTTTTGCTTTGCATTTGTTTATGGCTTGTGGTTCCTGCTCCAACCACAAACAGTTTTTTTGTCTCATACGGCGTATGGTAAAGGGTCATTACGTGGTAAATAAAATCCTCATCAGGCCGCTTGTTTAGAAACGCCTTGACGATCCAGCTTTCTTCAAGTAGTTGAAAGGTTACATTCTTATTATAATTGCTTTTTAACGACCAAAGCAATTAAAAACAACAGCGTATTTTAACGTTTCATAACATACCCTTTCAGTCCCGCGTGCGCCACTTTTCTTGCAGAGCTTTGCAATCCTATAACTCGCTCGGCGATTGAGCTAGAGAGCTGTTCAACCCCTCTACGGATTCAGCAAGTCTTGTAGACAAAATCGAAAAAAAAATTTTTTTCGTATTGGGTTTGAGCTTTTCTGGGGGGAACGTCACAAGTAGGGGTATTTTTGCGTTATTTTGGCCATCTTTGCCTAACCCTGGGCGCCGTCCCACTGGGCCATTTTTTGGACTCAAAGTTTAGTTGAAAACTAGGTCAAAGTCCGCGTCTATAGAGCCTTTGATTGACTTTCTAGTATATCGGGAGCGAAAATTATGGCTCATAAACCAAAAATTGACCAAAATTTTGCT
>JGI24022J15233_10005739_pt1 | contig 13260 bp, 13 predicted proteins | sample Ectturendosymbi2_FD_15233 | JGI IMG/M metagenome (IMG submission 15233) | reverse complement strand
AACGGTGGAAGTCATATGCAGCTTTAAGATATTCCACCGCGCAGACCACATCACGTAATTCAAGTGCCTGCTCTATTATGACGCGCAGTGGATTAATGCTAGGAACATGGCGGAGCGTAAAAAACAGAAAATTCTGCAGCCAAGAAGTGATTCCATACTTCGTTTTGAAGACACAAGAGCACGCTTTGCATCAGGGTTGCCAGGTTGGCCATTCCCTTGCCTATTTCGAAACGTATGGTCTTTTTGAAGTGAGCTGCCCATCAAAAAACAGATTTGGCCATTTTATAAAAATTAAGTTTTTCACTGTGTGGTGAACTTTTCATTAAATATTTTGTGTTCTTGTGTTATTTTTCATGTCACTGTCTGTTACAGCAACACCATACAACCTTGTCTTGCTTTGACGTGTGTATTGATGATGATTCACAGTAAGTCTTGCAGTTAGTAGCATTTGTACAAGCAGTTTTTTTTAAGATTTGGTTTAAGGGACATCAAGAAATTTTGAGGCCGTATTTTTAGCAAAGCCGTCATAATAATTCCTAACGTGTTGTTCATTGCAGTATAGGCAGTCACAATGCACTATCAGTACTGCTGTATTCACTGGCATACAAGGAAAACTATTATGGGGGGATCATTTAGTGGCATATGGTGGTCATTTGTATTTGGTATGCGCTGTTTCTAACGAAACAGTTTGACGTCGTATTCATGTTTTCAAACCAGCGTTTTGGCGAAGTTTGTTGACACAATACGCACATTCTTCTACACGCACTCTCCTTACTTCATATGCACTTGTACTGAATATAAACTATATCAGAGCTCCAAGTAAGGATGTTGAAGGAAAATAGACTCAATGCTACGACACAGCAGTTCATAATTGCGAAAGCATCAGGCTGTGCGTTAAAACAGGGGAGCAAAACACACCCATAACTACATCAGAACAATGTACAACTGCAAAAGTAGGCTGCGCTAATGCCTCATCGAATACTTGATCATCCAGCAGAATTTAACCTCTTCAAAAAATATAACCTTATTAAAATCGCAAGAATTCGGCCATGAACTTTAAGCTATAATAAAATTTTATGAATCTGTCGAGGGGTGCCCGGCGAGACAACGTGCTTAACAGTCTTTTTCGGTGTTCCAGCGCCTTAAATTTAATTTGAATGAAATTGTTCTAGGACTACCCTACGGGTCAATTGACCCTTTTGCGATTTTCTTTTCAAATTTTAAGAAAAAGTTTGCAGCTAGGAACCTTAAATGTTTTGACTTTTATTAATTTTGTGTCTTGAGCAAACCACCACGTCGACAACAAATTTATTTTCAAAACCAGTGTTTCACGATGGAAAAACGGTTAATCACAACACGGGTCATTAGACCCCTAAGCTGAGAATGCTGAGCTATCCAATTACATTTCGAAACAACTTTTGCACATAGGGCAGAACACGTTCCACACAAACTTTGAACAGTTGCAACATATCATTCTTGTTTTGTTTGACTGGCTTACTCCGAATTTGGTTCTTTTATCGAGTGACATGCCTCAGCAGTTCCTTGAATGCGTTTCAGATGCAGTGCGTGGGGTCTGTACATGCCTTGCAGTTTCACTCTCTTGAGCACAGCTTTTCTGCCTGTTTGATAATAAAATCCCTTTTTTAGTTGTTACTTGCAAATATTGCAAATGATGTATGCATCCAGCACCACAATGTCCAGCTAGTTGAACAATACTGTACAAAAAATGGCCATCTTCGGGATGCTTGCTCAGTAGAGCATGCGTGGAGCATTTCATCAGCTGTATCCACACAACCTTACTAGCGTTGAAGCCCAGTCGTGTCTAGAAAGACAGGTCGTCCTTAATATGTTTCACACAAATTTTCTGGAAGTCCATCTCATACTTTTAAAACTCTACAAAGAAAACACTGGCCTAAGAACGTTTCGAACATTTCTTTTCTGAGTGGGAACTCGCTATCCCCATGTCGACGAGCTTCAGTAATCGTGAATTCCAAAATATGGTCCCCGCGTTGTGGTCCAACAGCCTTGAGGCACGTATTTACCATCGTCTACATGCGGAGCAATGAATTGTTTTGTACCTGGCCTTGTACTGATTATATTTATTTTACTTGCACGTCCATTTTGTAGCCAGAAATAACGTTACGAAATGACACCATCTCTTTTGATTAGTTGATCTTTATGTGCCAAAGTATATAAGTACTCAAATTTCGGAAATATTCTTGCACAGTTCTATGAAGCTTTTCGTCGACCTCACGCATTTCTGGCTTGAGCTCATCAAATTCATTTTCACGGGATGCTTCACCAACTTGAAGAGCTGTAGGCACTTCATGTGTATTCTACCTTTAATTTTTGCAAGACTAGATATAACAGAAAACTGCACAGCATAAACTAGAACAGACCTTTGGCCAAACAATATCACAAAAACCACAAACCTGCATTTGAGATAAATAGCTATAGGATGCCTGTGAAAAACAGCTACAAGGCCACTATCGAGCGCTCAACTATGGGAGATTCCACGTACTTGCATACTACATCTTGTGGAAAGTTGCTGGATGTCTTCGAGAAGTCTCTTGAACAAGGTGATCCACAAACCTGAATTCTTGCTTCACGTATTTGGTGATAACCTCCTTGTCTTCACGTGCTTTTTGGTGTTCACAAGCTAAATGACCGTAAGTATTCCGCAATAGGGGAGACGGGTGGACATGTCCTCCCTAACTTTTGGACATAGAAAGACACAAAATCTTTTTTCCCCCAGAATGTTTTGTGGTATCAATACAGTTGCATGAATTTCACTGCCAAACTTTTGCCAAGGAATTTTTTAAGTCTGTTGATGCAATGTGCTGTATGTTTGCAAATATTTGAATACTATCCCGATGTACATGACATAAAACAGTATGATTTAGGCGTACTTTTTGGGTCATTGTGCCAGTCAATGGAATCCCAGAGACATGTTTGTTAATTGGAATTGCATTATGTTGCTGCCAATTATTTGAATCTCAAAGATACATGTTCAAAATTTCTACTTTTTAATGTAATGTTTGTTTTTTGAGGTACAATTGAATTGTCTTTGTTTTATCTACTTTTTCAAGAACACTTCAAGCGGTAATTCTAACGTTTTGTGTACCCTACTTGATGAAGACTCAAATCAAATAACTAGTTATCACTGCTAGGTACTAGCACAGCACTCTCTGCAACTGCCATAACAACAGGGACGTGGCCAGTGGGGTCAAAGTACATCATTTCCATAATTTGCCAATTTTAGAAAAAGGTCGTACTAAGGTTGAGTGAACGTGGTGACGTCATCGAAACGCAAGCAAGAGTAATATATTTGTATGATATGCACATTCGCATGCATACCACACAAAGTTTGTTCCTCCAAATGTTTCTAGCAAACTCGGCCCTTGCCGCAGAATAACGTTTGAGCAGTTTGCATCCACAATTTCACAAGGCAGCGAAATCAAAAAAGAGCATTGCCACTGCGCGTGCGCAAAACGAGCAACGGCCACAGACAAAAGTCACACTTCAAAATTCATTTATATGAAAGAGATGGGATAACTAGTGCGCTGTGTGCGAAAAACCCACTCATACTCAATGCAGGTTCAGTCGACCCCGTTGGTAATTCTTGAAGAAAAGAATCTCGGTATTCCTAGGGTTAATGCTTGAGCCAACATACTCTATCTATGAAATACGAGCAGTCGAGCATAGAAGGTGCACGGATGGACTGGCTGGCGCACACTCCGGTTTGCAAGATTGAATCTTGCTAAAATACACAAGGATTGAGAATGCGCATAAAGTAAACAGGAAAAATTTCGTTTTTTTGTTATGTATAGAAGTCCAGCCAGTATTTAGTTTTTCATTTTCCTTGCTGAGACATTATCAAATGCCTGAATGCTTCTATGTTAACAACTGCTGTTTTTGAGTTCGTGCAACAGTTCTGTCATGCTGCAGAAATTGGTAATGTAGCCAATACTGTCAGTGCATGTGCTGATTAGCCGTAACAGACTAAATAAGGACAATTTTTGGGACATAGTCAACAACCGCGTAACACAATCTTAAAAACATGCATAGTGGTCGAAAGATCTGCAAAAAGTGGTGAGATGGTCTCTGGATGCAAACGATAACCCAGATTCCCACCATAATCTAATTATAACTTTTTGGCCCATTTACAATCTTCCTTGCAATTTGCATGCAAAATCCATTCCGTGGTATTTGCATTAAGTTGACCAATTAACAAGCAAAAGTATGTGAAAACAATAAATCTCCTTTGCGCAGGTAATAAAGTTTTCGTAAAATATCAAACTCAAGGGGGTTACTCAAACTCCCTTTTTGTACGAGCTTGGCTATATTTACAAAAACTACAACACAAATTTTTCAATTTCAACTTTATTAAACAGCCCTTGTTCATTAGTAAAAGCATCGGTTTCTTCCTCGTCATCTGCAAATTCTAGGGTCTTTATTGCTCGCTCTGTCACTCTCCGTCTATTCTTTACTTTTGTCCATTTCTGAACAATCACAAGTGCACTCTCATAATTAAGCTTCGCTGGACCGTTCTTTGAAACATTTATCAGAGCATTCAAAGTTAAAATCAAGCAGCCGGTTTCGTAGCTTGGTTTTGACACGGCACATCGTTCACAATCCTCGCTCTGGCCAGGTTGTGGCAAGTAGAATGGACAGCACAATGCAACAAAGCCGGTGAAGTTCAGGAAATACTTCCCGAAGGATTTCATCTCAGGTAATTTTGCTGCAAAGTGCACCAGCATCCTGGCAAAAATCAAACTCTGTCATGATCATTCTATCCTTCAGCGTTTGGTAATCATTTACTACTTTGCTTTCAAGGTTTGTTCAGCTGAAACGACATTGAACCTTGTGACCAGTAGTTTCAGATCATGATTTCCATAAAGCTGGCGCTTTTTGGCATCAAGAGGAATCTCTTTCGCATCAAAGATACAAAAAGCGGGCAGTATTTCAGACTCGGAAATGCGGTCTTCAAGATTATGGAGCAGTGCTTCACAGTATTTTTTGTAGTGCATCGGTTCAGCTTAAAATCATCTTCATGAAGTTCATTTTGTGAGTTTGGCAAATGTTTTGAATTTTTTTCCCAATCAAGTTTCAGGCTAATCATAACCTGATCTGAATCTGCTATGTTCTTAATTTCCTTTTGACACGATGAAAGAGCTGATTGCATGTGAGAAAAAGGAAATCTGCCGTTTCGAAAAAGTAGTGGTAGCTTGTTTAGGTGCTCTAAAGCAGTGTGCAGCAGGTAAAGGGAAAGAGAAAGCGTTTTGAACAGATTAAGTGAATAATTTCTACTGATGTGCAAATCTTCGTTGCAGAAACAAAACAATTAAGTGTGGCCTACACACCCGTTAGTTCAGCCTCCATCGCAATCACAGCCTCACCATCAGACAGTCAACGGGTACGGCCGGCTGTAACTAATTTTCGCGAAGAAGAATCAATCTCAGCAGTTTGCATTTCATGTAGTTTAACCATTTTTAGCGGTGAGATTGAGAAGTACTTCCAAGTCTGGCCTAAACCACGTTCGCAATCTTGGATGTGCTGTAGCTCCTTCACTGTGTCTGTATGTGTCTGTACAAGCCAAGGCTAAGCATGAGAGTGCACCGTGTGAGCGATCGGGTTTTGTTCCGTCAACTTCTGAGAGAGAGAATTTAGGCAGCCTATCATTGCAGCAGCTCCATCGCATGCGACAGCGACATGTTTACTGACATCAAGATCGTAATCGGCAGCAACATCATTCCAAAGTCGGAACAGATTAGCAGCAGCTGCTCCACTAGCGTCAGTGCGACGAATATCCAAAAGCGCAGTTGCTTGGCATCCTTTTGTGTTGATGTGCTGAACAAAACCAGTGTGTTGCTGCAATGTAGCAATATCGGTTATCTCTTCGACCACACTAGTCCAGCATGGGCTCTGTATGGTCGTACTTATCGTCCATCTACTTCAGGAGTAAAAACTTACTCCCATAGTAAAGCAGTGCGTGATTCTTTTTCTGTTGCTTGGAAAAATGTAAGAGCAAAACCTCCTTGTACAGCAGGTGAGAGGTTGGTCAAACCAGCAGTTGAAAATAGCCAGGTTAATGTGCAGTGATGCCGTTGCTCAGGGTGGAATGCACCTGAGCAGCACTGCCTCGCCAAATGCACATAACCAGATTTGTCCATAGGCCACAGCTGTGTCAAGCCCTGCGGGTTAGACAAATCGCTGGTCCCGCCCACTGAAGATTGGCAATACACTTAACCCGCGTTCTCTGTGTGTTTGTTTGATTAAATCGGCATTGATCTGCGAGGTGTGGACAGCACAGCGGTTCAGGTTTAGACTGAATTGCTGTTGGGCGCTGAGTTTGAAGAGTTCTGTCGCTATTTCGTTAGTGAAGACTAGATAGGTTTTCCTAACGTAACCATAGGCACCAGTGCAACCTCGCGCAGGTCCATGATCTGCGAACCCCATAGGGCTGCCGATGCTTCCTTCAGGTCAGTGGGCTGACATTAAGATTTACAACCGTAATGCTTGCTTGTGGAGCAATGTGGTCTGGATGAAGTAAATACCAGGTGCAGGTGACCTGGTGTGGTCATTAAGGTTGGTAAACGGTACACTATTTTTCTCTGATAAAATTTAGGTTTTGGCCCGCGGGCCACACTCTACTGGCCACAAAATTTCAGTTCCCGGGCCACTTTAGGCCCTCGGATTACGGGCTGAACACACATGCCGTAGCTAATAAGTCAGCTGTGGTTTTCGTTAAACAACACCATCAATTGGCGCATCCAAGAACTTTAGATCGATATTCTGAAACAAATTATTGCTGCTCCGAAGCGAAGTGGAAATCGTATTTCAGAGTTGGACGAGACTACAGATTTTGGAAACAAAGCACAGTTCGTGGTGTTTGTGCGATACCGTGCGACTGAGGACTACGTGGAACAATTTCTCTTTTGCTGTCCACTTACCAAATATACACTACAAGAAAAGAAATGTTTAAGAAAGTAGTGTCCTTCACTAAAAAACATCAGCTTTGGCGAACTCACAGCGTGTCTGTTTGTGCCGATCATAGATGTAGGAGCAGGCAAATTATTGGGGTGCAAAGGAATTTTTCCAAAATTTACCCAAACTTCCCGAAATAAACTGCAAAGACAGTGACCTCCAAAAAAGGACTGCATTTCATTTCATGTTAGGTGCATTTTTCAATTCAAAGCACTTGAAACACCATTTTGCCCGGATTCTCCCAAACTTACCCAAAAAATACTTAAAAAAAGTGATCTCCAGAAAAAAAACAAAAAAAAACTTATAGTAAAGTGAACGTTATGCAGTATGCTTATTGCAGCCAGTGCATTTGAGCAAGAAGTCATCGCCGCCGACATTGTGCTTGCGCTTTCTATATTTACACGCTTTTGATGTACATCAACACATGCGTGCAATCGAAGCCGAGTAGCGACCAAAGATGTAGTCGAAACCGAAACTGCGAGACCGAAACCTTGTCAAAATTAAAAAATTCCAGTGACTCAAAACTTGAGTTTCGAGACCGACACCAAGACAGTAAAATTTGTGGATTATGCCAATATTTTTCTAATCATTTTCCACATAATGCCATCACCACTTCGCGTTGATGTTTTTTCAAATTTCTGGCTATTCTCCTGTTCGCTTTGGTCGTTTCTCGCCTGCAGATACAGCAGACAAAAAGCACGTTGAATTGCAAAAATTTTCCTAAGCAATATCGTTGCAGTATCAAAAGTCTCAAACAATAGGCTTGTGACCGAGACCGGAAAGCCTTCGATACCGAGACCTGAAGCTTCCGAGACCGAGACTCGCAACGATGCGTCTCGAGATCGAGACCAAGTCACGAGAATCCGTCACTGGCAGCGACTTTGCTCTGAGACACCAATCCCGAAGTAGGCCTTCTACAAAACGTACACTCATATAGGACGTAGATCCTGTTGCTGATCAATTCTTCAACGACAAATTGACGTGTGTAGCTGATAAAGGTAAACGCTAGTGTGTCTCAACCAGTTTGCAAAATGTTTGAATTTTATGTCAACAAACGCTGTGAAATGCCATTGCCACAGCATGTGTGTACACTGCTTGCACTAAACTTGCTTCACAGAAACGATTAGGTATTTAGCTAGATGTTTAGAGTTAAACAAAGATTCACAAATATGATGAACATATTATTGTAAATTGAGGAAAGTTAAACAGCCCTCCGAATAAACTTGATATATCTGACCCATACTCAGTGTCAGTGTCAATGTCCAGTGTACACAAAGTGTGAAAATAGTTGTGTATTTGCGAAAACGAAGCCACAATCGGTCATCACCACAGCTCTGCAACATAAGCCTGAGAAATATACTTGTAGCCGCAGTTTGACACAACAGTTGATTAAAGTAACAGCTTGAAGTATTTAAAAAAATATTTTAGTGGTTAAATAACAAAATCCAATTCACAGGAAAAGAGTCAAATTTAGTTTCTTTTTAGTCACGTACGCTTTATCGAGAAAGCAGATTGCAAGCTATATGTAAGTAATGACAGCGTTACCCTCGGGACTTCCAACATAAAAGGCATCTTCCCACTTACGTTATATTTTGCTGCTGACTCTTCCCGTTGCAACTGAATACCGAACGTTGGCTCCACATAATTCTGACTGAAACGTCACGATAAATGTTTGATCATTGCAAATAAATATCTAGAAAACGTTATTGTTGCCAAACAGTGGCTATGGCATAATTGTGTAATAAAAAAGACTTTTGAAACTGGATCGCTTCTTGGCCCCAGGGGCGTAAACGAGAAGAGGCAAGGGGGCACAATTCACGGGCGCCGAACTGCTCCGGGGGTGCCGAAAATTCCCGCAAGTACTTTCTTCAAAAGCACATTTGCTTCCGATAGAATTCATTTTCGAACATGGGGACACCAAACTTATTTCTTGGCCCGGGCGCCATCTAACCTCGTTACGCTCCTGCTTGGCCCGGAAGCAATCCAGTTTCAAAAGTAAAAGTTTGAGCTTCAAGGTATATAAAATGTATATTGTCACCATATTCCCGCACTTACTTTTAAAAATGTACAAAAACAAAAATCTACGGTTTTCATTTAAGACTTACATGGCCGATGAAGAATAAGTTATATTTCTAGCACGCCAGAGTTCCCAGAGAGAAATTTTTGCGATGGTCTTGAAGTGAAGCTTACATCAGCGTTAGGTGGGATTCAGCAACCTAGTGCGCCAGAAACGGTTGCGCAAAGCGTTACTCCTTTATTTTTTGCGGCTATTTATTGCAAACGATTAGAAACAAGTTTGCATTTCATCATCAACAACTTCAAAACAGACATGAAGCCTCAGGCAAAGGTAAACCATGATGGAAATTTTTTGGCATTTACACCTGTACACAACATTTTAATTGACCATGGACAAGTGGAAAATCATATTTCTTTGATCAGGATCGACTAAATACTAAAGTAAGATAGGTTTCTTTAAAACCCTTGAAATCCCACTATCGCCAAAATTTTAGCGAGGGTTTGAAACGCGTTAAACGCTATAACTCGCGAGCTACTATAGCTACAGAGCAATTCAAATCATCCACGGATTCAGCAAGTCTTGCGGTTTCGATTAAAACAAAAAATTATTTGATTTGAGTCTGTTTTTTTTCCTGGTGACGTCACAAAGAAGGCATATTTTTGCATTCTTGAATAACTTTAACTGGCCATGGGCTCTGATTCAATAAGCCATTTTTATGGCTCAAAGGTTTTGTAAAAACTAGACGATTTACCCCGTCTCATGAGCCCTTGATTGACCTTCTAGCATGTCTGGAACTAAAGTTATGGCACAAAAACCCGTTGTGCGCAAAACTGCAGAAAAAGCATGTCTTCCACTGGCGGCCAGTGCGGCTCGCAATAACTTGCGATAACATGACGCGAGAATATGCTGGAGAGCTATTTAAACCCTCGAAAGACTCGTGAAGTCTTCTAGTTTGCACTGAAAAAAAAATTTTTGAGATTTGGGTTTGGGGCTGTCGGCGGCTGTCGTTAGAATGAAGGGAGGTTTTGCTTATTTTGGTTATTCTTTTATGACGTCATCGCCCGTAAAATGAGCCGAAATTGTGGCTCAAACTTTGGTTGTATTCCAGGCTGGAATATGAAGCTGTAGAGACCTAGATCGACTTCCTAGAGTTTCCTGCGCCCGAGTAATGACCGAAAGACCCCTAATCTTGTATGGATTCCCTAGGGAATCAGTGGGAATTCCCCTAAATAATTACTGCTTATTCTGCCATAACTTTTGAACCAGAAATGCTAGAAAGTCCAACAAACCCTCTAAAGACTCGTATTGTAGCCTTGAATTAAAAAAAACTTTGAGCCACAAAATTTGATGGATTGTTTGACTCCCAGGAAATTACGTTATCATCCAAATACAAATAAATATGCGTAAACATCCCATCATTATGCAAACATCAACAAAAAACCCGAGATCTCAAGCAAAAAAAAATTTTTTGCAGTCTAAACTGCAAGTCTTCACAAGTCTTCAGAGGGCTTGAACAAGTCTCTAGCCTTTCTGGCGGCGAGTTATGGTCATATCCAAAGTGGGTGTTATTCAACCCAGGTTTCCTTTTGTAGGGTAGAAATTTTGATCACTTTTTGTTTTTTGTGGCATAATTTTGGATCCAGATATGCTAGAAAGCCAGTCAAGGGCTCTAAAGACTCAGATGGTAGCCTAGTTATGAACCAAACTTGAGCGAAGAAATTGGCCTATTGGAATTGGCCTCCAGTGCCGCGTAAACTAGGCCAAAAAACTAGTCCAAAAATGAAAATGACACTCCCACTTGTGAGGTCCTCCCCTGAGAACCCCAAACCCAAAATGGAAATTTTTTTTTCAATCTCAACTAGAAGACTTGCTGAAACCGTAGGTGGTTTGAACAGCTTTCTAGCTCATTCGGCTGGAGATTTATAGCCTAGCAAACCCTGCGCCAAACTTTTGGCGATCGCAGGACTTAAAGGGCAGTTTCGCTGATTTACACTGAAGTATTTCTTAGGCTCACACGTCAAACATTTGATCAACCAGAATTTTTTAATGCACATTTTAGGAATTGTGAGGAGATTGCCTCCATTGTCCCCCGTCTCTGCGCCTGCACTCAGTGGTGTTCAACGCGTTGATTATTACGTAACATGATTGTTCGGAGGTCCGTAACCAGCTTGGGACACCAGGTGGGGCGAAGAGTTTTCTGAGAGGGGTCCAAATTATTTAAACTTTGTCCAATAGTTTTAAAATTTGTCCAACACATTTTTCCAAGGGGGACAAAAAATTTTGGGTTGGTTTCGCCCCCCTACGCCATCCTCGTTACGGTCCTGATTGTTAATCTCATGAATGCTGCCAAATTATAAATTTTTACGTAGCATGAGATTTCAAAGATGATTACAATGAATAGACAAGGCTACTGTCTCAACTGCACTTATTTGGGTGTAAGGCGAAACAGTTTTGGACGTTAAGTGAAGCAACAATTTGATTTAGCTCAAACTGTTCATTGTTGTCCAGATTTAATGCGAAAGTATTATTTATATGGATTCGTGGTTGTCCGGATTAAATGCTAAACTACTAATTTTATGCTATTTTCAGGCGAAGGGGGAATGATTGTAACTTGTTGTTGTACATTACAACTAGCCTAAACATGGTTATAAAAATTTCGGGGGGAGCCAGTTGCCAATTGCCTAAGCCCTGGCTGCGGGCATTCTTCTGCACTATCGTTCCGGCATAAATGCCAATGTTATTGGCAGCCAGTTGGAGACTATCGTCCAGTGTTTCGTGCACACTTCGATTTCTGTTTTTAGATTTCACTTGCGTCATGGCAGAAAATATTCTCTCACACACGCATGTGCTTTCAAACATCGAGTGCATGTTTACTGCGAAATTTTTCAGTTCGGGAAAACTATTTTTGTTGACTAATTTCCAGAAGCTCCATACAGTCTATTTAAACGCCTTTTAATATTGTACATTTTTGCAATGAGATGTGATGCTTGTTCTAACTAAAATTATCTGCTGTTGCCTGGGCACACGTGCCTTTGCCTTCGTTGAGGGTGAACTAGCATTCATGAACAGCCGTAAAAAAGGTTCTGATCCTGCTCTTCTGGAGCTTTCGAATACGCCGTGATGTCGTCAAAATAAGCAAACGTTCCTTTGCAGTTGTAAGCGGCAGTGATGTCATTGATCACTCGCTGGAGGCAAGGAACAGCATTCCTCAATCGAAAATGTAATCTCCTGAATTGACAAAGTTGACCGTTAGCTTCAAACGCCGTGTACTTCCTTTCCTTTGGCAAAAGTGACACTTCATGATACGCAATTCTTAGTTCTATGCTTGAATAGTAGTTGTACTGTGCATTGATGTTAGAAACGCTTTGCTTGCTAAGAAGTGGATAAGGATCCAGATGAGTGAATTTGTTTGCAGTTTCACTGTAGTCTGCACATATATGTTTTTTTTTCTATTAGAACAAAATTACCCCCACTTGTGACGTCCCCCCAGTGAACCCCAAACCCAAAACAAAAAAACTTTTTTTTCAATCTCAACTAAAAGACCTGCTGAATCCGTAGATGCTTTGAACAGCTTTCTAGCTCAATCGGCTGGCGAGTTATAGCGTTGCAAACTTCCGCCAAAATTGCATCGGGCGCGGGACATAAAGGGACGAAAGTTCAAACCCTTGCTAGTCTCCCGTCATAAGACTGTTGATATATAAATCTATGCAATTAAGCCTACTGCCACCTGGGTAGTGACAGTATGTTTCAGCTGCCCATACCAATTCCAGCTATATCTCTGTTATGCTGGAGAGAAGCAGACAGTAAGTCAACAATGCCTTTTTCTCCTTTAGTGCGTCTAGTGCTAATCGACTGATGTGTTTCGAGTTTTTTCAGGTCGTTTGTGGTTTCATGCAGGAGTTGTCAGAGTGCACTGGAGTTCAGCAGTAGCAATTCAATAAAGGTTTTTGCTGGAAAGCTGTAATTGCCCTTTCGCTTCTTCCCCTTGTTTTGAGCGAGTTGTTGAAAACACTGCTTGGCCGCGCTAGATCTCGGGGCAGGTGTTGAGCAGCCATTCAACTGTCTCATCGTCCAGAACCGTCAGGCCAAGCAGTCCATGGGGAGGTCGATGGATTGGACATTGGAGGACAACATGGTCGACGGTTTGTTATTCTGCGCCACACTCACAGGCTGCAGAGGAGGACATACCCCATTTGTACAGGCAGGAGCGGAAACGTCCGACACCGGTGCGAAGGCGGTCAAGACGGACCCAGGCA
>JGI24022J15233_10005735_pt1 | contig 13264 bp, 9 predicted proteins | sample Ectturendosymbi2_FD_15233 | JGI IMG/M metagenome (IMG submission 15233) | reverse complement strand
CCTATGTCGGGTCCCTGGCTGATAATGAGTAACAGAACTGTAGCTAAAGCATAGTAAAAATCCGCCTGCAGAGGGTGAGCTAGATGCAAAATTTATTGGAAGAGCCAGAAAAACATAAAATTGCAAACCGTGCAAGAAAAGCACCGTGTTACCATAATCATTTCTAAGTTTGTTTAATATCCATGTTCCGGTTTTTAACCAAACAAAGCACTGTCACAAACACAAGCACCTTCAGTTCTGTTTAGTGAAATTAACAGAATTAAATGTGGCAAACAATGCACAGAATGTGAACGGGTTAGACGTGTTTTTTAAAATTTATATTATTCTTGGGTTCATATTGCTATTGTGAGACACAGATTTTCTTTGCCATATACCAGTGCTCCTCACAACAAGTTTAGAATTTTTGCAAAAGACGAAACGTGAACAACTAACTTCAATTCAAGAACTGCTAGTTTTCGCAAAAACACCGAAATTTCGATTACAAGCTCTTGGCTTCCGGTTTTCGAGGAATCAGCCTACGTGGGCTCTGCTTTCATGACTTTGCGATGATCCAGACTTGCACAAATAGAATTCTATCTGAATTAGATTTCCGTACTGAGGATGCGTAATTTTACGTGAAATCGATCTCCTGGGAAAAAAAATGCTGATTAGACTTCGTAGCCTTTGTGGAAATTGCTTACTTGAATATTGAAAGTTAAGTAGAAATTCCATTTTTAGACGTGCAGGGATAGAAATAAACTAATTTTGGGGGGTATGGAATAAGGTACAGTGATTAAATAAAACGGACGTTGGAACTTTATTTCTGAACAACAATGATAAGTGAAATATTTGCATAACTTGTGACATAAATGCTCACGAAAAGCAATAAAATATATTTTCATTATACACTCTCTGTGCTTGATAAGTTTACAGCCTTGGTAATATCCAGAAATCAACGGTGCGACAAGCTGACAAACACCAGACAAAAAGCACTGAAAAGTTTTGTATTGCGATAACTAAGCGAATAGGTAAAGGAAATGCCACCGATTGACATTTTTTGACCAAGCTTGGATCTAAGCTATGTTTCATCAAAACTATGTTACAGGCACCTGCACAAAAACTGAAAATCTAGTCATAAACTGTAAATAAATCCATCACTAAAATCAACCAGCAGCGGTAAAAGCGCAAATAACAATGCAACACCTATAAATAAATGTGCAAAACAAGATCAGGGAGCGGTCAAACAAAACAGCTTTAAACCTTCACTGTACATCGGTAATAAAGAAACCTCGGCAATCTTTGGCGGTCATATACAAATTTCAAGGAACTTGATGCTCAGTACCTGCTAACAGAAAGTTCAAATTTCCTTTCGTTTTTGATCAAAACTTGTTTCACCTTCATCCTATCACAATCAAACGTTTCCTGCATTTTTAATTCAGCAAAGGATAATAGTGAAACGAGAACATCCTGCATATAGTGTTTGGGGGAACTTCTCAGCGAAATACTACCGTTGTTTTCTATTCAGGGATGAGGCTCACACAAAATAAAGTGTCTATAAAGGCGTGTTTATTTGTGACATTGACCCATTTCCGTGCCTATCCAGGCATTATCCAGTGATTTTACTACACGCGGTTTCGGGCGTATTCCTTTTCTGCGACGCCGACCATCAGCTTGCAGTATCGAGCAGAGTTTGCAGAAACTGCGTAAATCATTTTCTCGATTTTCCATTCGAAGATGTGTTTCTGTGCGTTCCGGGTGTTCGACCCACGTCCTCCATTGCAAGTATTCTGCGTAAGCGGTCTCGTTTGCGGCAAGATACTTGAGATAAGTCACCAGCTCCCCAGGATCAGTGTAGTCGCTGGCGTGAATAAAGGAACGGCTCGGGGCCACTTTGAGGAGGTCTGATTTTTTCGATCCCCACACAATCGGCACGGCACCGGATCGAAGACCATTAAACCAAAACTTTTCCGTGAAATAGTCTTTGCAATCGATTGAATTTTCAAAAGCAAAGTAAAAACGATATTCACTCAGTTGCTGATAAAATGATTCCGAATACGTGCCTTGACCGATCTGTTTTCCATTGAAACAACGGCCGTACGTGTCCACCTCTAGCCCTGCGTCCATTAAGCTTTTCGCGTATGCCATGCGCTTGTAGTAACAGTTACTGACCGCCCAAGCCGCCATCTTATTCGCTTTTCTCTTTCTGGCAAGAAGCTCTTCAATTGGTGGTTCTTTGTGCTTTGCAAGCTCTCTCAAAATGAGATTGATGCTTCCGTAGGGCGCGTAGACGTCAGCGTCCAATCGGTAGTGAAAAGTCAAGTTGAAAAAGTTATTATTTAAATTCTCCGCCCAATTTCTTGTCGTGTGAAGAGGACTTTCAAGCGTCCACCAGGCATAAAGCTGCCACCGATATCTGCAAATTATAAACGAGAAATTCACTCTTCGGCCAACTAAGAAACAGAAACGGAAATGCGAAGCCACGGAAATGACTTCAATTCAAGTTGGGAAAATCGTATCCGATCTGGATAACCTATTTTTCCCGTTATTCACATCCCTTAATGAAAAAACACCCCACTAAACACAAGTACCCGTGATTTCAACTTTTTAGATATCATGCGAACTACTGCTTTTGTTGTATGGACGGTATGGAGAAGACAGCTCAATTTGAGATGAACGTGTCATGAAGTCGGAGTATCAAACCTTTAGGCCAATGATGCGTACCAAATCTACTTCTACACAGTCTGTAACATCGACTGCTGCCTGGTCATAAATTATATTCCGCTACGGTCAGCAGCAACTTACAATAAACCGTAAAATTATATAAGAACACGCAGTGTGTCGGGAGTGTGACCTCATTTCCAAAAATGGTATTGCCAAAACCACAACTGCAATAGACCTGGATACTGCAATATAAAGTATTCATCGTTTCCAGCAAGTGCAAGTTTGTGGAAAGTAAAACTTTTGAAAACTTTGTAACATTCAAAGGTGAAGCACAAAATTCAGCAAGAAAAAAGTTTTCTTGAATAGCGTCTTTCACGAACTTTTTAGAATTGGTAGAAAAGACTCCGCTTAGAAAAGAGGTAAGCCTGTTTGGGAACCCAAAATTTTCAGTTCGTCGTTGCCCCTAAATACATATTAATTGCTCCTAATATATGAGATAGGAAGGTAGATTTATTCGTGCATTTTTGTGAATCAAACCACGAAGAAACAGAAATGCAATGAAAAGAACAAAACAGCACAAGGGTAAAAATTGATTGCACGCCTATAAAGAACAAAATGAGAAAAACAATTGAGGGCTTGAGAAATTTGCAAATTGGTGTGAACTGCATATTTGAGACAAAAAGGGTTGGCGAAAGACGTTGTGAGTCAGCTGCTGATCCAGATATATTGTTGGCATAAATCAATGCTACTTGACAGCGTTTCACGTGAAAAGGACAAATGAAGTAACAACATGCAATAAATTGAACATCAGACAGAGGTTAGTAACAAACCGCAGTATGAAAGAAAAACAAAAGAACACAGATGGTGAAAAACATGACCATGTACGTGCAAGGTGGATTAAGCAATTGTAAAGGTGACGGGTATTGCACTAAGACGAAGAAACTATATACAAAATTACAAAAAAGTGGAAGAAACATATGAATGAAGAATTAACTGGCATATTGGCAAGACAACAAGGCATTTCCATGCTCTTCTACGAATGAAAAAGATGGAAGTAAATTCAAATTTTCAGCAATTGCAAATCGACATTTTAGACCAATAAACAAGAAAGTTGACCCAGAGATATTTCATTCTGGGTAAACGGTATTTTGCGAAAAAATTTTCGTTTTGAAATAACTGCTTTGACGGGAATAGTAAAACTAGCTGACGCCAATACGACCAACGCAACAGACCCACATGGACGAAAATTTGACCCAAAACAGAGCGTTGTTAGAATGTTATGACCCAAAACACAGCGTTGGTAGAATGCGTCAGCAGGATGGCTTTCGTAAGGTTGGCATCCGTACTCCAGTGAAAGCCATTATTGGGAACGACGTATTTTCCAGTCTTCTTTTTACCGCAGATTGTGTATTGATCTATTCATTTTAGCATTGAGTTTGCTTACTTTCTCTGCTCTTGCTTTAGTTTTTCAACTTTTCACCCGCAAGCATTGCATCCAGATTTCAGAAATGAGGGTACGCACTTGAAATCGATTTCCCATTAAACAAATTTTCTGTTGGATGCAACTTATGGAGGCAAGTTACTTTATCTTGTATGTTTTATTTCTGCATGTGGGAATGTCCAACTTTTCAGATCAGCCAAACTGTCTTGAAGCAACCGGGACCAAGCTAGGAACTGCCTATGCTTTGTTAATCAATTACCAATATTCACTCACTGGGAAATTAAAACTTTTGCGGGTAAATTATCAATTTCCATTTAAATGCGTATATATCACTACACCTGTTATTGATATTCTCATCGGCATATTGCAGAAACTTTGAAGTAATTGCTTGTTCATCACTAACTTCCAAATGTTGTTGCAGTCCAGATGTCCCATCTTGTTTTGGTTTATATTTTGAGGAAAATACACATGCCAGAGACATTAGCGTCACCGTCAAAACTCTAAATCTAAGCTGTTGTTGGGTTTTGTTTTTTTTTAATTACAGCAGTAACTAACGCTTTACGCAAGTTTGGATTGTTAAATATTTGATTTTTTCCGCTTTTTCAGCTATACTGTAGTTTTGGTTGCTTCATCCTGCGCTGTTAGGCATTGGAATCCAGATAAAAACTTTCCACAGGTTACAATAAAGGAGACATTACATTCCTTAACTCACTGCGTTATTTTTTAATATCCTTTATCTACGCTTTCACGGTACTCCAACAGTGGTCCAAATTTTTTAAAATAATTTGAGAGATATGTCGTGTTGAGGGCCGCCTGGCACTGCATGGCCGTCAAGTCATTGCATTCCTGCTCAGACGTTTGTGTCTGTGTCAGCAGAGTTACATCACAACCGTTAATCGTGGGCAGCACTGGATTTAGGGGGGGCAAAGGGCCCGGGCGCCCCACCATGTTCTGGTGTTTAACCGTATGTACGACATGTGCGTGCCACTTATTAATTTTTATTAGCGAGGAAAATTTGTTTGTAGACGCTATTAAATTATTATCGGTCGTCCAGACGACAGTATTTCACTTGTATACTATTTGATATTGTGACGAAACAACTATTACACTTATTGTTTTCCTGAAAGTCGGTCAGGTATCTGAATCTAGTGAATGCAAGGACAAGCCACGTAGAACGCATTAGCTTACGTCTCTGGTAGATTATGTGTCTGCATTACTTAGATTTGCACAGGTCGCATAATAGTAGCATTGTTAAGTAGGGCTACCATACGTTCTTTTTTTGGTGTACATGTCCACTTTTTTCATGAGAAATGAAGTATTCTCCGAGGATATTCAAAAATGTCAAAACATCTTTTTTAGATTTTTTATTTTACATCGCTATAATCAGTGGCGTAACTAACGATTTGAGCCAGGGTGGCAAACTTAGATATAAGGGGACCACTGGCCACCGTACGGGGTCCACTAGCCACTCAGAGAAAACTTGAGAAATAATGATAAATCCTAATGTGGATGGCTAAACCAAAACCCTAAATCACCGGAAATAATCCGAAAAACACACAAAAACAACAACATACTGAAAACCAAAAGAATACTAAAACCGATATATAAGTGGGAGACCGGTTTTCACGTTTAGCTTGCCAGGGGGCAATTCGCCCCTCCATCCCCCGTCAGTTACGCCACTGGCTATGACATATTGTGCTTACATATAGTAAGCTGTCCCTATTCAACTGCAACAAGATACGAGCTGGTGACGTAACTTAATTTATGGGAGGGCGTGGAACTTGTCTAATTAATCTATGGTTTGGTTGAGTTAATTCTCAGCTGAAAAGGCGGGAATGCTTTCACACTAATCGTTACATAAAAGTGGCAAATATTTTTTCAACATCTCAATGACTTTCCATCATAGCTACTGTACTAGCTTCACGGATGAACCATGATACGATGGTCAGTGTATTGTACATAGCTTAGTGTAGTAGCCTAAAATGTGGGAGCAACTTGGTGTGGAACCAATATATTACGAAACCTAAAGAAAAAAACGTGGGGGGACATGGTATATTATATCCTCACTGTCGGAAAAAATGGGGGGGCGCGTCCCTCGTGTCCCCCACCTAATTGCGCCCATGATTATAGCTGATCAGTAATGCTAAAAAATGAATAAATTCGTCTGAAGTATCCCTTTTTGTGAAAAGGACTAAATGATTTAAGCCGAGTGAATTTCGTGTGGTTGCATTTACAAAGTTCGCAAAGGAGAGTGAAAAGACTATTGTGACTTTGCGGATATTGAGTACCAAAATTCTCACAGCGTAATCAGGTGTCTATCACTTTATTCTAGCTTGCCGAGGATGCTTCAAATGTACCCAGCTTCACATTCATACTTCATGACCATCGACAAGCCAATTTTTCTTCTGAAACGTTTTTCTGGACATTCTTTGAGCTAACTCTGTTTAAGACATTAAGACATTTGTGATTATTTCCGGTTGCTTTTAATGAGCAAGTTTGTAATATTGAGAAGTCCAAAAGCATCATTTGTTGAGTTTTTATCGTGTTTCGCCACTGTGAAGACAACAATTCAAGAGAGAGAATCAGATGTACATATCAAGCCAAATTAGATCAGCACTAAACAAAACTCAGATATTGAATAAAGGCAAGGATCGTAGGTGTGCAGGCCTATTATTCATGTCAGATGTATCTGTATTGTGCAAGTCTTGTGTTGCACATCTGGCTAAATTGACCACTTTATTTGACAAATTTAAATGCTTTGACTAGATTCCTCCGTTCGCAAACAACTGAATGAGAAAATGTTGAACCATGTGAGTCGTATCTGCTTGACAGAAACGTTTCTATTGATGAAGCTACTGCAAACTGCTTGACCAATACCAAAACGTGTTTGATTTCGTGCAGAAAGAACATCAACCAAATGCAATTTGTTGTAAAATGATGGAACATGAAAGATGGGCAAAATATTTTGCAACTTGCAATACCATTGAATGCTTCAGCGTACTGATCAAGATTGCACAATTTTACTTCAGGGTTATGACTCATTACAGCAATGTTGAACAATTTTTTCCTTGATGCAGCCACAAACCTCAAACAAAGAGAAATGTTTCTAATTGAAGCAGTTTCTACTCTATTAAAGCTGGTATGCAATTTGAAACATTTTTCATGCAAGCAGTTTCATAATATTGTCAAAGGCGATTTTACATTTTAAAGAAATTTAAGGAAACTGCAAACTATTCATTGGCTAAATAGGACAAGTAAATAGGGATTTTGTTTTGTGTGTTTTGGCTGAAACACCTTCCACACTGGACGTCTTACTTCAATGCTTAGAACTAATCAATAGGCCTATTTGTTATTTGACTTGTTGAGTGTAGATAATAAGTGACAGTCGTATGTTGTCCTCCCTTTTTTGCGATGAAAATGTGGCAGCCTTATTGAGCTTAATAAATAAACATGGACAAAACGGGGATCGTCATCTTAACAAGTGTAGAGCTTATCTACATCAATAAGCAAAAGAGGAATAAATGAGAGATGATGAAGTTGCAGCTAAGCCAAGAAACATTCAAGTGGCTATTTTACAGTGGCAGTGAAGTCCAGCGGAGACATTTCTGCGTAACTTTTAAGAGGACAGAAAATCGAAGAACATTTTGTGACAGACTTAGATCCACGCAACGATGAAAACAGACCTAGTTCAACAGCAGTGCAGTAGTAGAAGAACGTCAAGAAGTATCATCGAACAACACGACAGATGAGATGGCTGACGCTATCACTGGAGGCAATGATATCGGTCTCTGGGTCCTCTGGCCAGTCAATATACCGAGAAAAAGCGGGAATATTGGTTGAAATATGAAACAGGTTCTTTTTGACATTGTGATGAAAAGTCATTTTCAAAACACAGAAACGGCAGAAACCTGTCACGGAAATGTACCACAAGTCTTATTCGTCGCCAGAACCACAATGGCGAAGTAGTTGATAGAACCTGGCTTTGTTTTGCTCCTTCACAAACTTGTGTTAAATTTTTCACTTGTAGACTGATGTGCGCGGATACGATTAAATGTGCGCATGTCCTCATTAGAAAAGGAAGATTCGACTGTAAGCACTGTCTTGAGCGCCTGAGAAACCACGAGCATTCAGTGGAACATATAGATGCCACGATTAGATTTAGTCGCAGATATAATTAAATCGCTATGAACAATTGATACAGAACTAGTCAGTCAGGTCAATCAATGTGAACAGTATCGGAAATCGCCTTTGCCGGCAACGCTTAGTTTCTGTCGTAAAATTTGTTGCTGAGCGAGGAGTGATGTTTAGAGATGATGAAAACGTTGAATCGATGAAAGCGTTGGAGATGACGAAAACGTTGGAGACGGTTTTCTAAAAAATGTTCAAAACTTTTATCAAGCAAATATTCAAAAAATAAGATGCGTTGCTTCTGGCTACTGGTTTTGCAACAGTTTCGCAAATCGCTAACCATTATTAAATACCATGTTGTACCATAAAGTTTTGTTACAATTGAGTTAACAAATGTGACGTCACAAGATTACGTCATAAATATTAATGAAATGTGAAAATGCTAGTGACTTCATCGATCATCCTCTATACCTAAAGATACTGTGAGGCCTCCCACCACGCCTGGGCCCCATCCCCCCCCACCATCTAAGGCGCTGATCGTGGGTGTTGGACTCCAACAAGGATGTGCGCTGTCGCTACTACTCTTCATAGTCTATATCAGGGGTCTCCAAACCTTTTTGTCCGAGGGCCACATAAGCTAATACACAACAATTCCAGGGCCGGACGTCTTACGTATATGTCATTTTTTCGGGATATGCTATATTCTACCAAATGAACAAATTTTTCACAAATTTGTTATTTTTTCATTATTGACAAAAATTCTTTGTTGGCAGGATGAAATAGGTTGGTGGACCGTAGTTGGAAGACCCCTGTTCTATATGAACGGGATCACTAGGGTACGGAGTGGGGAGGCCACTGTGCCATGGCCACCCCTCAGACCCTAAAAAAATGTAAAAACAGTATTGTCTAAAACTTTCTTTCAGAATGCACAAAAATGCGTATTTTTTAGGTGTAATTTTGCAAAATTTTCCCGGGGCATGCCCCCGGACCCCCTAGAATGGTCGTGCCTTTGGCACTTCCCCTAAAGTTTATTTTTGACGTCACACGATTGTGACGAAACTTGGCCTCCCTCTCGGAAATTTTCTGTGTACGTCACTGAATGGCATACACAGTTACAGCTGAGTCGATGATGGCGTCATTGTTGGAAGCTGGAGAATCAACGGTTTGCTTTTTGCGGAAGATTTGGTACTGCTTGCATCCTCTGAACAGGGCCTTCAACCAGGGCCGGATTAAATGAACGCAAGGCCCCGGGAAAATTTATGACCGCGAGGCCCCCTAAACGCTTAGCGCAACTGCGTAGCGTTTCACATGCCCTCGTTTCAACTTTGCAAAAGCACCGGTCAAAAACGTCAAAATTGATGCGATTTGGCAGCCTACACTTCAGAGACAATTGGGTGTGACCACGTACATCCGTTCTACTGTGATTAATTTGTTCAAACAGAAAGCTGTATCGCAAAACGATCTTTTTGCTACCGTGACACTACACAACAATTTTTTTTGGCATAGACTCTCTCACCATCTTCACTGCACAAATTGCTATGTTCATGTCTGTGGCACAGATTCTAGAATTATTTGTCCTTGGTCCTTGCTAACTGAATGCACTCATGGGTGTTCGCGGGGGGGGGACAAAATGGGCATTTCCTCTGGAAATTGGCACTAAGAACCAAAAATTTCTAGAAAACGTGACGCTAGCAGCTGAGTCCCTATCAATTCATTTAATTGATGCAATGACAGTTTATTTGCCGGTATGACACTGACACTACACAAGCTAGGTTCACTGTTCTGGTGTCATGCAATGATGAGATTGCAGTTCACTCATGTCCGCTCCTTTGCCTGCAGAGGCAGGTTGCGAACTTGCGAGCAGAATGTTCTATTTGGTCTTTATTGCGTAACAATAACACGGCAAATAATCTTCAAACGTTCACTTCAAGTTACGGTAGTAGGCGTTTTTCCACATGTGACCAGGGCCCCTACTGCGAAATTGTTCACCCAATGACACCCAGATCTGCTTTTTTAGACAACCTGGGTGTCTGGGTTTAATTATGAAAAACTGCGCTACATCTGTGTTTTTTGAGGTGATATTTCATCAGCAACTTTAATGTATTCAATAATATAAAGATAACTCTATATTACAGTGTTTGCATGCGCACGTCAGGTGAGAGAGTACGCATATCGGATGAAGCAGAACGTGTTCAATCGGTTTCATATTCTCAAATTAGATCATTTTCGGTACTATATAATGTTATGTCTCTAATGCCAACTGAAGAAACTCGTAGATCAAGGGTAAGGATTGAGTGTTTAAATTTCGATGTTTCCCTATGCATACAAATTAAGAAACAAATTTCAATTAGAGGAAGAAGGCATTGGGATTATAATGTTTGTGGGATTTTAGATCCCGCTGCAGTTCACGATTGCACAAAATTTCCTAGTTTAATAATAAATGTACTGCTACAATTAGTGAGAGATATCATAAACGGAGTAAGTTACCAGCGTTATTAAAAACGTCATGAGCAACAAAAAGGTCTTCCAAATGTTTAATGTTTGCGCTGCAGAAGAAAATTTGGAAAAGGAACTATAATTAAATCAGTATTGGATTATATCGTTTCAATTCAAATAAGCACACTCATATGTTTTTGTTCGTTACAAAAGCTTTCTGGGTTTTTATTGTAAAAATATGTTTTTTGTGTGCAATCTGGGTTTATTTCAAATCACCGAATGGGAACCCTGCATGTGACTATTGAACACAGACATCTTGGCAGGTAATCCTGCGAGACAGTGACACTGCTGATAGCGGTAAGCTTATCCAGTGTGAAAATCATGAGTAAATCTGTAGCAATGCTTCCATAAGTTTGACAAATCCATTGTTAGTGTGAGACTGTGATCAACGTGCCCGAGTGAAAAGCTTAATCAAACGACTCTTCGGCAGGTTTCTTTTCCTACGGTGTAAAAATACGTGGCTTGTTAGAATACGTCTGTGCAGATTTATGGGAATACGTCTTCATCGTTAAGGTTTATTTCTGACTTCTTGGTGAGCACTAAGCGCAAAGCATATCTATATCTGCTGTGGCGAGTTTTCGTAATTCCTCTGCTCAGTTTTATTAAACCTGCGTGGTGTACTAACTTCAGTAAGTTGCAGGGATGTAGTGTTAACAAAAAAGGTGTGGAAACGCACCCAAAAAATAACCATTGTAAAACAGCTTTAAACTCATTTTAAAGCAAAACGTGAAAAAAGTGTGGGAAAACAGTTCCCACCCCACTACACCCCTGGAAAGTTGTCCGATAGCCTTGTCAACATATAGTTCTAGGTTGCTTAAACAGTTTTGCGAGAGGGTCAAACTTTCTTGTTTTTTCGCTGCTCGGCTCATGTTATTCTGGCCGTTGATTATTCTTAAATATGACTTATTTGTAGAAAGTGCTCGAAAAAATAGATATTAGGCAGTTTATTAAAAGAAAAGGCATACCGGATAGCCGAAGTGTAGAAAACATATTAGACAAAAGATTGCGAATCAACCAGCACAGACTAATGGGGTGGAAAGGGAAAAGAGTTTTGTGAACGTCCATTTGCTTTGCATCGTTGGCAACCTGAAAAGGATAAGCAAAATTTCGACGCTACCCCCCTGGAAAAATTTCTGCGGACGCCCATGTTTGCATTGATTTTGATCTAATAAGCGTGGTGCTGTTTGGTTCAATTCTTTTAAGTCACTCAAAAACTATAAATGCCAAAGTTGTCAGTTTCCTTATCCTATATTCTAAACGGAGAAACCAAAATCTCTACAATTTTGACGCATGGTGAACAGCCTACAAAAACAAAAAAACAAAGGAGTGTTTTGATATTCAAGCGCGAGTCCCCCAGTAGCGCGAGGCCTCGGGCATTTGCCCGGTTTGCCCAATGGTTAATCCGGCCCAGCCTTCAACATGCACTTGATCTGTTTACAGCTGCGTGCGACCAAGTGGGAATGAAAATTAGTAGTAAAATGATCGAGGTGTTATGACTCTCCAGAAACCCAAGCCAACGGTAATACATTGAAGAAGGTCGAGACGTTCAGGTACCTTGGGGTGGTATTGACAAGTGGCAGAAGGCTGAAAGTGGAGATTAATACACGGGTAAATAAATCAAACGCAGTTTTGTGTGAACTTCACTGCTCTGTGGTCACAAAACGGGATCTTTCAAACACACCGCAAAACGTTCAGTTTATAAATCCGTCTTTTTCTGATCCTCATCCATGGTCATTAATCTTGGGTAATGACTGAAAGGGTGCTACGCCGAGTACAAGCGGAAGAGAATGGATTTTTGCCAAATGTTTGCGGCGTGACACTTTGCGAAAAAGCGCGCAGTTTTGAAATTGATCAAACCCTGAATGTCCAGCCACTTCTCGGACTAGAAGGTATCAGAACAATTGCCAACCGGGTAGCTGCTAACCAGACAACTGCCAACATGACAATAGGATAACTGCCAACTGGAGAACAGCTTCTGTGAAGAATTGTTGTAAATGGATTCTCTAAGTCTAGATAGTCAGTCAGTACCCTCCTTCTTTTAGCGTGGATTGACAAAGCCAAAACTGTATCGACTGTTCTGTTGTATGCCTTAGCCCAGGTTCGTGACCTAAACTTCTGAAGACTACCGCAGCAATGCATAGTAAATAAAGGCTTAGTAGTCAGAGCTAAACATTGCAGACGATTATTCAAACAGTAGGCTGTATCTGTTTTGAAAGACTTCTACACTTGCGCATTTTTCCCTGCCAGAATGTTTAGGTGTTCGGTAAGTTTCGTTCAATTTATCTAGCCTAAATTATATAGTGAAAAAAACTCTACAACATTTTTGCAAGAACAGTTGTGAGGCTGTTAGTTGCTCCAGTGGGCAGTTGTGCTGGTTGGCAATCGTGTTAGTTGGTAATTTCCGTCCTGGTTGGCATTTGTCGTGTTGGCAATTGTACGGTTGGTAGTTTTCTGTTTGGCAGTTGTGCTAGAACCCGAATAGAGAGATCCCTGCTAATGATGGTTTGCCCACGTGACCAGAATGCCTCAGGAAAGATTGGCGAGGCAAGTCGAGCTGGG
>JGI24022J15233_10005732_pt1 | contig 13265 bp, 11 predicted proteins | sample Ectturendosymbi2_FD_15233 | JGI IMG/M metagenome (IMG submission 15233) | reverse complement strand
ACGTTGTTTGACTTCAAAAATGGCGCCCAGCGTTTGCAGGAAAACACATGACAACATTTTTTGGAGGTCACACCAAAAAAAGGTCTTCGTGATCTTTGTGGCAGAAAATATGTCACACAAAATTTTCACACCAAAACTTTTTGGGCAAGTCTGGGAATATTCGGGCAAAAATCCTTCGCACCCCTAAAAGTTTGCCTGTTCCTACACCTATGAGTGGGGGGACAACTCCGAGATGTGCAGTTGCGTTCGGTGGTGGATGCAACTACGAAAATACAACCGTTTTGCAGAACGCGACGCCGAAAACGGTGATGCGGTCACACTGCGCTTTATTAAATCAATGGTTTACTGTTGTGAAAACCAAAAGCTGCTATACGCCGATCAAGCCCACGTGTTCACAGGAGTGCAGTGAAAGTTTCAGCAGCGAAGGTTTTTTCAAGTCCATTCATAACGCACTGGGCACAAGACGTGTCTGAATGCATGAAAATGATCGGGTTATCCCCCACGTTTTGCAAAACCTGCCTGAGGCAACTTGCATAAAGTCGCAAAACATTATTTGGGATAAGTGTCTTCCCACCCACAGGGCCACAAGCAACTGCTACGAGGTTTTGAAATGGTTCTCTTTCCCGGATATGGAAAAGCAGACTTATAAACAAACGCCGCAATGCAATGCCTGGCACAGGAAATGTTGTCGATTTGTCAGTGGCCTGGCAGCGGATGGTACTACGCGCTGTTTTGCGGTCAATACAGTGCAGTGACTAATAATTTTCATGTGATCAAAAACACCGCCAGCCATTTCACAGATATGCAGTGTGTGAAATTGGCGTTGTGATTAGAGTTGAAAATACAGAAAATGCGCAATGCGTTGCTTCAACGCAATGCTATATCACGAAGTCAAACTTCAAGATTTGGCAATTCAGAAATGTGTCGTTGAAATTCAATATCACTTGTACAAATGACAGTTCAAAACAATACATATGGAAAAGAAGCCACAAGCATCAGAAGATACCGTGATTAAGAAATGCATTGTTCAAATAGCACGGTCGCAAGGGCACGAGCACGCTCCACGTTGCTATAAAACTATCGTTGCAGAGCTTATGAACGAGAAGCAACTTTCGACGCAGACAAGCGAAACATAGCTCATGCGCACATATGCAAAAGGTATCTCGGTTGGTCTGCTTACATTCACACCGGGTCAACACGTTCTTTAGAATTTAGCTGCGTCTTTAATTCTGGGTTGATTCTGACCCAGTTTCGATTTCACTGAACTGAAGCGCTTTCGAATCTGACTTGATGCTGGTTGCGTGAAAAGCATATTGATGAGCCTGGTTATCTATCGATGAACACTTGTCACAAACTTGAATTATGCAATGAAGAAGCAGCGATTACCCAAATCCGTACAAAACTCGGCTACTTCAAAATCGCTCAGGTGCTCCACCTACCGGAGGGATTCAAATCCTGCACAATCTTATTTCACGCAAATGAGTGCAGTAAATAATCCACCCGCAGCGTTGCCTCAAACCAGTACGTGAATAAGTTTTAGCAAGCATTAAGATAGATCAGGGGTTCCCAACCTTTCACTGACCATGTACCCTTTCAGCATTCTAACAGACTAGCACAGCATGTACCCCTTCAGCATCTCGAAAGATAAGCATGTACCCCTTCAGTATTTCGACAGATGAACGTGTACCTCTTAAATTTCTTACGGCAAAACATTTTATCGTGATTCATCATAGATGTATTTAACAATAGGCATATAATGGCTTTTGAGAATAATATTCACTGATATACGCATAAATATTTGGAAATAAAAGATATGCAAATATATTTTTCCCTTCTATTGCTAACCTCAAATGTACCCCTTCGGACAGGCAAATGTAACCCCAAGGGGTACATGTACCCAAGGTTGGGAACCTCTGAGATAGATGATTGCATTTTTTCAGCATACCGCGGCACGTTTGCAATAAACAAACTCAGCAGCGATGGCAACAGTTTTGTGGGAGAGCGGCGCGTAAAGTTCGTGGAACGCTCGGTCATGCACTTGAGTGCATTGGTATTCTGTTTGCTCCGACTGTTACAAAAATGCGCAATAGTGCTTTTCTTTAAAGACTGTGCGCAAGCATTCTCGGGCTTGGATCAGTCGTGGAGTAAGCAAGCACACAGATTTAGGAAACGTTCAAACTAGAATCATTTGCGTTTCGACACTGAACACTCCGTTTGAACGCAATTCGTCGAAGCGAACCTTCCATCTTACCGGGAGTTCTTGAATGCTGGAGAGCATTTGCTATTTCCGGTTCTTCTTCATCTCCGCTCGATTCAAAATCGGAGACATCGTCCAGGATGCCACCAAGGTATTCCGCCTGCATGGAGAAATTAGTCAACCGCAGATAGGAAACCCCTTCATTACTGATTCGTCATCAGGCTCGTGGGACCCGCAATCACAAAAAAGAGACATGTCTCGGTAAGGATGGAGAGGAAGGCACTCAAGAATGTCCGAAAGGGCGTTCACGTGGATGAAGCTTTGTGCGGTTTTTGACAACAAAGTCAGGTACCAGAGCTTTCGATGCACTTTTAAGGCGTTGTATGAGTCACCTTGTGCATGGGGCGATAGTCATCATACTGCCGCAGCAAGACATCGAAACAGCGTCGGTCAAAACCGGAGACAGGTGGTTCTTATCAATGGGCGTCGGCAAGGGGGGAAGGAGGGGCCTTTCTCCCTGTATCTTGAAATTTGATATTTTCCCAGTAACTTCTTAGCAGAAAAATGTTTTTTTCTTAGTTTCGAGTTGGTAAAATGAAATTTCACCGCTGTTGGCCACCACGCTTGGAAAAAATCCTTTGGACACCCATGTGCTCATCAAAATGTCAATAAAACCCGACAAATGTCAAACACGTTTTGAAAAAAAGTAGGAAAAAAGAATTTACCAAAAAAAGCATAAAGTACCTTTTGCCGTCAACACAGGCCCGTAGCCAGGCTTTAAGGTTTGGGAGCAAAATGCATTTTAGGGGGGCAAGATTTTTGTTTTTATTGTATGTTTAAAACAAATTTTTCTGGGCACAACAAAATTTAGAGAGGAACAAAAAATTTCGGGGGGCACTGCCCCCCGTGGGTATGAGCCTGCGTCACCACCAACAAAAAAATAGTGACGCATTAAGTGTTCGTGAAAAACGAGCTTTTTTCGATATCAGTCAGAATTTTGCTTCATTCGAAGCAACGGTCTGGACGAGCAACCTTACCTTTCGCTCGTACTTTTCAAGCTCTTGCTCGTACATCACAACTTTGGCGGCGATCACGCTCTTCTTGCACAGCCTTCGCACCTCATTTTTGATCTGTCTGATCATTTCCATGTTGTCCTCCGGACCGCTCAACCCGAAAACGTCCAAAGTTTCGCGAACTTCTCTAAAATATAGTGAAAGTTTCAATGCTTTTTCAAAGTAAAAAATAACTTTGTCAAGGACAGCGGACCTGCGTAGACCTAGCGGGATGGTCACAGTCTGCTTTTTTTCGCTGAGATATTTGTCCCGTGATAGTATTGAAACTCGCCGAAACAGTATTCACTCGCCTGCTTTACGGACATATGAACCAACTGACTTAATTGTTCTCGATCATTCTATAAAAAATTCGGTCCATGACGAAAAATCACCGAAAAAATAAACCTAGGTCACAATATAGACGAACTTTTGTCGCAGCTGTCTCTCTGTTTCTGCTAAGAACCAAGCAAGGCGTTTGTTCAATCGCAAAGTGGGATATAGTTCATTTCGCAGTTTGTAAATGAGTTGGTTCCGAACTAAAAATTTTCGCCCAGAATTATTTCTCACTGAAGTGATAATTACTGAAAACGTTGACTGAGAGAGAGATTATTGTTACTTTGGGTATAGGATAATTTGAAAGTGCAGAGCGATTTCTCAAAGGCAAGAAAAGACCACACTTACAAATTAAGACGCTTTTCCTCGATTCAACAATAACCTAATCCTAAAATAGGAAGTGCGAGAAATCGGTAGCATCGAGAAAACAAAATATGGGAAAAATCGCCGACCAACGTTGTGTTTCTCAGCCTAGTAGCAAAGACGGCCAAACAAAAACTTACAGCTCGCTGTTACGTTACTAAACTTTACCAGCAAGTGCTACACATGTGTAACGAGGGAACGCCGCGATTCAGACGTCGCGCGCCTCGCGCTACGTCATCTCAACCACTCGAACGTCAAACCCACAAGAACGTCTTCAGCCTTTTTCGGCAGCTGCGGCGGAAACAGTCAGGATTGAGGGTCGCACTCTATCCTGACTGTTTTATAACGCACCGCCGCCCATTATAGTCTAAAACAGGGCTTCCCAACCTTTCTCTGGCCATGTACCCCTTCAGCATTTCGACAGATGAGCATGTACGCCTTAAAATTTCTTGTGACAAAAAATCTGAGTAAAATAACAAAAACCCACTAAATTTTTAACAGAAATTTCGGATTTTCAGACGTATAGAGGTAGACACCGTTTTTATGTCTCAAAGTTAATTTGTTGCAGCTGTCCAATAAATGTACCCCAGGTTGGGAACCCTTGGTCTAAAATAAGAACAAAACAAAGCAGGCTCTCTGGGACAACGCGCCAGCGAAGTCCAATCAACAAAATCACAAAATGAGCAAGAAGACCTTCTACCTTCCCTAATCACGAGCATAGCCTTATGACTTGCTTGGTTGGGGACCATGCCACGAACAAATAAGGTACATTCACGTCTACAAAACGTTGTATGTGTGTGAAAGACTGCGTGGGTTGGATAAGGTTCACGATGCAAGAGAAAACCTATCAGTCCTGTTGTCTCACGAAATACAGATTTCTAAATACGAAATACAGGTTCAGAGAAAGCAAACTTTACTCTTTCACGGCTTGGTCAGGTTCAACCAGGACACGATCCTGCAGTATGTTCACAACCTCGCTGGAGTTGCAGTTGAGTTTTCTGATGGCGATGCAAGCCTCAAGCCGGACTCCTGGCTCGTCTTCGAAACGCATCGCCCACACGAGGGCGGCACGTATCTTTACGTCCACAATGCCTATTTCAGTGAGAGCTGCAGCGACAAACAAGTATTTTATTATTGTTAGGAGTAGTTATGCACAGCAGCTCCATCTGCCGCACCCTCGTCTGATAAATTGCAAGGATGACTGCGAATAACCAGCGTCATTTCATATAAAACTTTGGTTTTATGCCAAACGCATCGAAATTCGCATTCTCAGAGTTTCATTGGCACACGGAAAAAAGCAAATCAGCTGCAAGAAAACAAACGCCGGTTTCCAGAATAGGAGCAAATGCACAGTTACACTGAACTTATAGGAAAAGGACAACCACAAACTGCACAGACACACGTTCGTGTTTGTGCAAGTTATTTTTAAGTAATGCTGAACACTGCGTTTGAAAGAAAGTTACGATTTTTTAGCAACAAAAACATTAAACTTCGTGTTTATGAGATGAAAACCGCAGAGTTTTTAAAACAACACAAAAGTTCGCTCAGTATCCCATAACATGAGACAGTTTGTAGAATCGCCGGGCACTGATTCAGCAGAAGCACAGCTGTGACAGGCTTAGTAGTATAGGTTTCAGTTGCGAGATTTTTGAAGCAAAAAACAGATTTGCGTGCTTCATCCTTACAAGGGAATTTTGAATCGTGGCAAGTATTTGCATTCGCGTCAGCAAAGGAATTTACAGAAGATTATTTGATTAGCAAGTTCAATTTCGGGAAGATTTGGGCGTGAAACCTCGAAAAGGTCCATTCTCCCGGGAAATCTATTCATCGAACGAAAAATCTCCGCCAACGTCTCGTTAAACTACGAATGCTGTAGTTGCAGTGACGTGCAGTGGAAGTTTTTCGATTTTAAACAACTAACTTTACTTGAGTCACAACCGAATCGACACAAGAAGCGATCACGGCGCTGAATCACAACGTTTCACCTTTGATGGCGAAGGCCTTTATCTTCCAGGCGGGATCAAACTGAGTGAGCCGAAGCAACTCGGCCACAACTTTCTCCTCAGCAAGTTGCAGCTTCGCTGTGGTCCTGCAGCACTCCAGTCTCACTGAAACGTGCTCGGCGCTGAAAAGGACATGGCGCTTAGCTTGCTGCGTCGACTCGGTCACATTCAGAGGTCTACTAGCCATGTGGTCAAACATAGCATGGCTTTCTACTTCGCATATTAAGAAAAAGCACGCACTTAACCAGCCTACGCTAACAAACCAGTATCTGTCCAACCTAATAAAAATACGTTTTTCAAAATTCGTAGATGTTTTGAGCGAAAGCAAACCTCAAGGCACAATGCCAAAAAGGGAAGGCATAGCGTTATAGGTTTATCAGAAGCAAAAGCTGACAATGATGATAATCACGGTGTGAAAATCAGTGTAGCTTTGTTTAGTGGTTGCATGAACTGAAGAGAGAATAATTTTTATATTTAACTGAATAGACCGGTTTGGCATCTTCTAAAGATTCACTTTCGCAGCATTGGGAGAAGTGGGGACAGTGCAGTGTGTGACAGGCGTGCAAATTTTTCTTCTTGTAAATGAAAAACAAAACGATTGCACGACAGGTCTGTGTCACTAAATCTTCGTTTATTCATTTAGTATATTGTCTAACGTCGTGTTTGCACGGAGAAAGCGCTTTCTCCTGTCGCAAAAAAGACAAACAAAAACAAGACGATTACCTAAAACATTTGAGAAACTCTGGAAGAAGTGTCGCCGTCATGATGCCGAGATGGGAAATCTTGCGAAGAACGTCGGCTTTCACTCTCTCGTTGCCGCGACACAATTTTTCACGCAGATCGAAATGGACGTCACGACCATGGCCAGTTCGTCCCAGGGCACGCGAGGCCGCTTTGCGAACCTGCGTGAAAATAAAAACAGCTTAAATAAAGAGTAAACGAACTGCTGAAGATGCACAGACTCGGAGACCTTCATTGCAGTGATAACAAAAGTAGGTCTTCAACTGTTAGTTTCCATTTACACTAATGGGATGTGGCGTAACTAACACGCCTTGAAAGATGCAAGTAACACAAAACCAAAGAAAGAAATAAATAAAGCAAAGGACAATCAAATCCACATGTTACGACAAGCAACTGCCTTCCAGCTGGATGAAAAGTCCGAAACTGTGGTTGCAAGTTAACAATTGCAATCGCTCATATTACCCCAATGTATTCTACTAACTACACAAGTCTTACAAACGAAACAAGTCTTGCGCTTCTTGTTTCAACGGAACAAGGTTCTGTTGGAACGTGTGATCTACAAATAAGCGCTTTCTTTGAGCTTGGAAAACACTCGGACTATCATAACTGTTGTCGACCTCCTGTAACCAGCTGGGCATCAGTAACAATCGAAAGAAGGCGATTTAAACGCAAGACTTCCCGCAAGTTAGACGGAGCGTTGATATCAGCAAATGCTTAAGGAAAGTCGGGAAGCAAACCTCTGAACTCCAGTCCTCCCACATGAGGTTTGACAGCTTGTGTACCAAGTCTCTGTTTATATTCCCAGACAGAAGGGAAAGTACATTGCACGTTGTGACCTTGTCTTTCCAATTGCAGCTGTTAAGCTGCTCAGCCAACAGGGAATGCACCAAACGCTGCCACAGAAAAAAATGTAACTGCAAAAAAAATGCCAGCCATGCAGGGTTTTGGTAACACAGAACAGTATTTACTCTTTAGGGCACACCAGGTGGAGCGTAAAAACCTCACTAAGTGGCAAAACCTTTTATTGCGTTGTTTTTCATTGAAACTGACCGTGGTTAAAACCCTGCTCAGCAATCATGGGTCGTCCCGTCTCCGGAGGCATTTTCTTTTGTTAATTTCACATACTTAGAAAAACGTTAGAAACCTGTGCTTCCGTGACTTTTCCTGATTTTCAGAGACAAATGGAATAGAGCCAGAGTTATTTTACAAAAATGTTCCTGAAAGCCTATATATAGGATGTATGGGAACTATAGTACCCAGGGATACCTGATGTGTGGACAATTTTGGACACTTTTCTAAGTTAACATTTCAATGCAATTTTAAATACAAAACCTGTTTGGCCAGATATGACCACCAATACCTTATATGTGATGAGTCTTCCAACACCATGACTTTGTTTGAAAAAAACGGTTCTAACACATGCATGACGTTTTCGACGCACAAACAAAAAATCCCCTCTAAAAAGTCCTTTTTTTGGTGGTATCCTGCCTAAAATTTGTATGATATGTACATTTCGCTGGGAAGATAGAATTTTGTTGCGAAAGTGATTAACCATGCACATATGGAAGCAAAAAATAGTTTGGTCTGGAAATAACGGATGTCACGTGTCCCAGGAAGACGTATGCAAATGATGGGTAGCATTATACCCTGCTTTTACTGACGCGTATAGTAAAATAAGGATTCCTGAGCAGGGAAAAAACGCAAAAGTTTGCAAACGTTTGGTAGAATGAGGTGATATTAGATCTTTTTATCGGACTCTATCAAGCATCGGAAAGCACTGATCAATTGAAACAGCAGTGAAATGACGTAACTGTGAAAAGAATGCAGCAGATGAAATTGTTGCACCGGGCAATGCGCATTCAAATCGAAAACCTGACGGTCGCACTAACAGGGAGAGTAGAAGCTTCTGAAACGACTTGACCGGTGGTGGTCACGTTTTGGAGTTTACATCGCTATTATCCACAGAGTCATATCTCGATGAGCCATGCTCGAAAAACGGACCGCCGGGACGGAAAATTTTGTGTACAACATACTCGGACCTACCCTGTATTTTTACATGCGACAAAAAGCTCCTGCAATGTAAACCGTGTTCTGCTGTGCAATAACAATGTAAACCGCGTTCTGCTGTGCAATAACAATGTAAACCGTGTTCTGCTGTGCAATAACAATGTAAACCGTGTTCTGCTGTGCAATAACAATGTAAACCGAAACGTTTAAATCGCGAGTAAGCTGATAAAACAAAGACCTTTCTGGATATACGACAATTTCGCCATCCTTTTTTTATGTACATTGAATGAGGCCGCAAATCCTGCAACCTCATAAAAACAAAATGCTTACAACCAGTGGAGCATAGTTGAAAAAAGATGTGAGGTAACGCTCTTAAACAAAAAGACCTGCTTTGGTAAAAGTAGGATATATAAGATCTTTTTCTGTAGAGATTTTTACAAAAAGAGCCAGTGAAAGATCCTATCTCTTGGTGCTACATCAATAAGCAAGGAGTCGCTGCCCCCCCTAAGATGAATTAGGGGAGGACGTTGTTCTGGGTTTCCACCCCACTACACATAATCGTTTTAACACTTTTATAAAAATCACAAAATTAAGCAGTTCAAAAGACGTCAACCTTTTAAAAAATTCAGAAGTGTTTAATCTGCACCAGTCAAAGCACCTGGGTGCCTTGGGGGAAAACACAGGTACAACACCAATTGAAGGTAGATTTGCTTCCTGAGAATAACCTCACAAACCTAACTTTGACCGAATCAGGATTTTGGTATACGAGTAATGAAAATAATGTAACAATGTTACGCGAAAAAAACAAAGAATACAAATCAAGCTTTGTTTTTTTTTTTCGCTTACCGTATTCTCACTGACATGCACCAGCAATGCTGTGGCTTGCTCCTCTTGGTCTGTTTCCAGTAGCAACCGAATAAGTAATTGAATGACTTTAGCGTCCGTGCTTCCGTTCAGCGCCAGGCATTGAGCACATGCCATGCGATCCGTAGGAACGCCTGCAAGGCATAGCACATCAGAATCTTCAGGAAATTACATTGACTTGTACAAAGATTAAGCAATAAACACCAGCGATGAAGGAATCGAAAACAAATGAGTCCACGGGGTGGACTTGAATCAGTGAACAAAGCAATCTGGTATAACATCGCCATGGATCAGTCTTTTGAACTCTTTGATGCAAAAGCCTATACTGGCAAGCAATTGCGGCCTACCGTGAGCAATTTCAAAGCGGCACTATGTTCCATCAGTGACTGTTGTCTGTATTTGTAAATGAATTTCGATGTGATCTGACAGTATCTTTCACGATACGTCACAGTGGTCTCGAAAATAAGCTTCGCAACCTGATTGCACGCACGTTGGTGTGCATGCATGAGAGCGAAAACGGCTAATACAGTGCTTCTTAACCAAGGCGGTTTTACAGGCAATATAGCATAATATAGTACACAGAGAGACAAGGCGGTTGTCAATTCATGAGCTAAAGATCGCTCAGCACTCTCGCAAGGGTGAAAAATTAATAAGACCCACAGCGTGCCAGAACGCCTTTCAAGTTTGGGGTCTTCGGCAATAGAAACCGAAGCCAGCAAAATGAATCATAACGTTACTATCGATCGTTTCACCAAAGGAAAGCTCGTACAGCGTACTTGTGGTAGCAATTTACTGAGCATTTACTACAGCCAGGGTTGCCATCGATCTGGACTCGAAACTAAGGGAAACAAAGCAAGATAAAAAGAGAAGTTGGTGAACGAAATGCATCGTCGTTCGCTGTCGCGCAAAGTCATCTCGTGCATATTTTGCATTAATTTTAGCTTGGATTCCAACGTCACCTGTTTCAGTTTTTGCTGAAAAGCGCATACATTCCTTTAGCGGCTGCATAATGTGATGTCATGCAAACCAATTCATCTGTAACAATTCCCTGAATTTTAAGTGACTCCCGATATGACAGCCTTCAACTTAAACTTAGAAATAAGGACAGAAAAATATTCTAAGGCACAATCCTTCAAAATAACGACGGCATGGCAGCCCTGACAACCGCCACTTTCGTAAAACGTATGCGAAAAGTGCAGCTTACACTTACAACATCGTGGTTGCAAATACTGAATAAGTTTTCTGTACCCCGAAGTTTACTGAAAGGGGCAAAGCGAAATCTCGTATACCAGTATGATTAGCGCAGCGAAGCATCAATTAAAGTGAGCAACTGTCACTGTACGTACGCTTACAGTGACGGTCATTTATAAAGCCTCCGTTAATAGTTGTGGCTTAAGCACTCTGTCGTTACAAGTGCTATTTTTCGTGTTAATCTTTTCATACAAATAATGCACGTCATTTCATTTTTCAAAAGTTTTCAGAAATGTGCGACATTGTCGTTTAAAACTGGTAATTTATGTAATTTCTGTCAGTTCAACTGAAAAGCGTCTATACTGTCGAACGTAAAGGCATGGTAATCTGGTGGCCCTCCACTTCTTGTCACCTGAGCAGGCAAAATTAGCAGGGGGTCCGAGATATCGGTTTCCCCGGGCACGGAATTTAACTCCAGAGACCTGGCCAAATCTCCGATACAGTTCGGTAAAAAGCCAGCTGAGCAACTTTGTGAGAACTATTAGCAGCTAATAATTTAAAGTACTTGCAGAGATGGATTGCTGGTATCGATCATTTCATATGCCCCTGTGCTAGAACTACATGAGTTTAGAAAAGTTGGCTTGAATTGCATTTACATGCTCAATATCTATTTTTCTCCTGGCTATGCTCAGGCAGCAGTGGAAAGTTGTGTGAAGGAAAAATTGTGCTACGAGTGTTAATATTATGAAAGCAGAAAAGCGAACCGTGCAAATAGCAATGTTTCCAAAGCACGTTCATAAAATACACTGGGATTGATGCTTATTTATATGCGTACGTGCAGGTTTTGCTTGTCGCTTGCGTGAAGCAGTTTTTCATTTTCACGAGTTTAACTTAAGTAAGGCTAATTTCGTAAACAGTAGCAGATCCGTAAATCTCAAGACTTTGCATGAGCGAAAACACACTGTGGGTTCTAGAACTACAGCCATCTGGACAACTGCCACCAAGTACATATTGAATTCACTGCATTCATAGCTATTAAAAGCCATTTGGACTTCACACGGTGCTCCTTTCATGTCAAAAATTTTGAAATCACAAATGTGTATAGCAATAACAATGTTGTAACTCACTTTTGCTACACTATGCTAAAGCAATAATATCGTAGCACAGTGATTTCCAACCGTCGTGCCGCAAGAAATCCTCTACGTCCTTCAATGCGATAGTATAAACCAANGTTTCTTAAACATGCGTGTGTCACGGACCTCTAGTACATCCTAAAAAGGTTACAGACTATTCAATAAAACACGCTGCAATAAATATTTGAAATTAGGTCTTAATCATCGTTGTAGTTATCGACATGTCTGCAAAGCCTATTGAAATGTCAGAGCAAAGCTTATTACCCCTTTAAATCACATTCATGGACGTCACANTCAAGCGCGTTGATTTGNTTCTAACTTTTAGTGNCTTAGATTAGTTTTTAGGGTTGGCACTTATGAAACANGAGCGAGTCAGGAAAAGATTTTAGCGCGTTGAAGCACGACCCTAAAAACCGGANTACCTTTGCAAATACAATTCAAGCATCGTTTAGTGTTTCGCACCAACCTCCTGAGCAAAATATNCGCGGACGCCANAACGCTGAAAAGCTCTGCGCAACGATGAAGTATGGACAAAANTTNAAGACCTAACGTCAAATACCNTTTTCCAAGTGATGCTGCAGAATGTCTAAAATTTGATCGTTGCAATCCGACAGCGTGTACAAGCACATGGCGGCAGCCAAGCGCACGCGGGTGTGTGTGTCGTTGAGGCGTTCGCGAACTTTCTCGACCAGCACTTGTGGAAGGTGGCCTTTGTCCGATTCTTCCGGCAAGGGTGCAGGTGTCATCGCAGATGGAAAAGCGGCTGCATTGCACAAAAGCTGGTTTTTACTTGCATAACGCCGAAATAGTGTTTCACACTTAGGCCTAGGCAGTCGGTGGATTGTTGTTGTCATGGTTAAGATAATCCTCAACGATTCTGAATTTTACACGCACGTGGGGAAAACAATGCAGAGCTGTTTCTTGTACAAAATTACTGCTGCCACACACCATGGCACAGGTTAGAGCGCGAAGTTCTCAATGAATTTAAAGGCGACGGNTTGCGAATTGAAGACAATTTCTACAATTCANACAGGTTCAGCGACTGAGGTACTAATTCCCCCTTACAGANAAACAAGTGGTAAATCGACTGCATGCAAAACTTAATGCAAATCGCAACATTTCTTACAAAGATTGATGTAGACCTTTTAGTGANATGGATTTCTGTAAAAAAAGAAATCGTAACATATCTAACAACCTTGGGGAGCAGCCAAGACTTTCGCAACCCCTCTATTGCAGGAGGAAAATTCTTTGTGGTTAAAACTAAATCCAAATACATAGCATGATTTCGGAAGCAACCGGACGCAAAACTTGCACGGGGTTGCGGGAAAAGCAGTTGGCTAAAACTTTGGCCAAGTGCAAAAATAACGCCCTTGCGCATTCG
>JGI24022J15233_10005730_pt1 | contig 13266 bp, 5 predicted proteins | sample Ectturendosymbi2_FD_15233 | JGI IMG/M metagenome (IMG submission 15233) | reverse complement strand
TCTACTCAAAACGCAGAGGACACAAATCACTATTACGTCATAGTACAACTTACATCCGGGCACGAACAACAAGATACTGCACAATTTGTCCGCAACAAGCTGCAGCGGTATTTAAAATGCCTAAGCTGGCAACAACTTCCTGTACTAATGGAAATCGTTTTCTAATATACATGTATAGGGCAACCAAGATATTTAAATATAATCAATCTTAAACCTCTTTTCACGAATTTTGTCGACTGACGTCTGTGACAATATCGTTATACATTGTCCGACCTAATACACAATTTTCAAATGTTTATGTAACTGTTTACAATTCATTTATGCAACTGTTGGTTTTAAGCGCAACCGCGCGGTTTAGGCTAATCGCACGCAACTGCATGGCTGACTGCACCGGATCGCAAACAAGCTATTTGATACATGATATTGATACTGATATGAGGTTATGACACCGACTGAACATGTTATCATCCGATCCGCGCACGCTTTTAGCTTGATGAGCGCATGTGGACACTGTAACAACCAGAAGATTTATTTTTATTCTTAGATTATTGCTGAATATATATCTTCAAACAAACAGGTTTAACGTGACTTTTCATAATTAAAATATAGACACTCAGGTGTAAAAAAAAAACAAATCTGGGTGGAAAAAAATAGCGTAAGCTATAACCTGTGGTTGAATGCTTTTTTCCCTACGTTATTGCGCATGTATATATGACCTTGCATCTGTTTGCAATGAGCTAATTTTTCCATAACCTTGTACAGTAACTATTGCCAGTAATGGAAGCAACTTAAGTGACAACTGCTTTTGACTGCAATCAAAATTAAAACAGGCAAGACAGAGCGGTTTAATGTAGTTCGTTGAATTTGAAGCCAGATATGTTTGCCTGGAGCGACAATTATGGTTAGCTGAATGCTGCTCATACTTGATGGTATCTACTGCGCGTAAGTGTAAGCATAACTGAATCTTTGTGTAGCAGTAAGATGTTCTTGGCCAGAAAAGTACTGTCCGACTTCAAGTTACTCTCTTAGATAATCTACATCTAATTTGTAAATTGCGCACTCATTTACATTCTGGTGGGTAACATTTGATTTTGATTGGAACTATGAACATTTTCGAAAGCACTAAAATTCGTTTCATGGTTTTGGCCCTACTGTACGGGAAGTGTTGCAGAGGAAAAGCAATTCTTATGATTGTGCGTGGTTGAAGATAATATAAGATGATTTCAAGAGTTTCCAGCAACCAGATCAGTGTTGTGCAATTGTAATCAGATAACAGCAAACCAATCTGTAAGCTCTGAGATTATTGACGCTTTACTGCGAAGTAGAAGTTTGGTTGTCGTAAGACAGTATTCAACATCTAGCAAAAGCACATTTAATGCAGACATTGAACTTTCAACATTGAAAGTGAAGTTTCTCTATTTCCTCAGCTTTGCAGCTATGCAAATCTGATTTTCTCGATTGTCCACTATCTGTTTAAAATCTCACCATTATTTCAGAAAGAGGAAAGAGGGTGTGCCTTAATAACCCTATTTAGTGCCCACTAAGATAGAAGTAGATTTTCCGCAGTATATTTCGATACGCATAATTTCAATTTCTTTGCAAAAAGAACAAAAAGTCATGCCTTTCACAATTTTGATCATTTTATAGGAAGCTTGTAACAGTTTATCGTCGTGGTAAAAACGTTGACGAATAACTTATATATGTATATTAAGTGTATCAATTTAATGTTTTGAGAGACATCAATTTAAAGTTTTCTTTTAATTATCAGAAAATCCGGTAAAAGCAAATACTTTGTCAAACACTGGTTCCATCACTTGGGTTAAAAGATGAAACTTTTTTATGTGCTGCTTGTGCTGCAGTTCTTTGATGCAATCTTTGCAATTAAGATGGTTTTACACTGTTCCAACCATAACAACAATTGCCCTTGGTGTATAAAATATCTACGCAGAAAACCAACATCTTGCGGTACGTGTTTGTAATATTCAAAGCTTTCAACCTCTGTTTATATTGTATTTGTACTTGGAAGATGCGAATCACAAGCAGCAATAAGTTCCACAACAAAAATTCAATTTTCAAAAATTGAATATAAGAAATTGAGGTCAGCCATTACATTTGTATAAATGTTATTCCCAGAAAATGTTTCTTTTATTCTTTTTCGTTTATGCTTTACATTCCATAGGTTAGAAAATGTAACATGTCGATTGAAAAATATACCCTGTTACTTTGTCGTTCATTGTACGTTTACGTTGAAGATTGATATTCGCCCTGTAAGCATCGTTGCCGTCCACATGCGATCTCCAGTGCAGAATTTACACATAAAAACCCATATTTGCTTATTTGCCAATAAAGTAAGATTCTTAAAAATTAAGTTTTCTTTATTTTGTGTGTTTTCTATAATATGCAAAAACATTTTTTCAAAGTATTTCAATTTTTTAGCTTTCGCACCACTTTATACCCAGAAGCCGGTGTGTGGCATCTGTTAAAAGGCACCGATGATTTTCAAGTTTTGCTTTGCACAGGACGCTTTGATCCCTACAAGCTGCGTGATTACGTATCACATACAGTTAAAGTGAGCAAAAACCGCGTCATAACTTGGCAATTCAACAGTGCACAAAATGCAGATGACGTCAATATTACATTTTTCCTGTGGGAGGATGGAAAGTAAGAAATTAATGCTTCTTGTATATGGAAAGTAAGAAATTAATGTGTATTCTAAAAATATAATCTTGAATAGAAAAGCAAGAAAAGTTAAAATAAAGCTCTTGTTTGTGTTATTCAAGAAATTCATTTGAAAATGCTTTTATGAACAGTAAAACAGCTGTGACAATGTAGAACAAAAAAAAGAATCGGTTAAAGCACTGTTTTAATTTTTTTAAGTGGGATGGGTATTTCTCATAGATCACTATCGAACTGTGAGAATAATGTAACAATTTGCAATAGTGCTTTTTGCAATTTGGTTTGAGGAATAAACATGAGCAGAATTGATCATTGTCGTAAGGAAGCATGCTCGATGCTTATTTTCTGAAAACTGCTCAGAAACGCAAAGCTTGCTCTTCACATGCAGACCGTTTTTGAGTCTATCAACACTGTGGCTTGTTTCAGCTGCTTGCCTTGGCCCGGTGTAATGCGAAATTTCTGACTTGCTAAATCTCTGACTACACGCCATCTGCGCATGCGCAGAGTGATATTCCAGATCATGCGTTTCGCAAACGGCGGCAGTTCACTGAGATATCAAACATGCTGATATCCGATTATTAGAGGTCAGGTTTAACGTTTAGATTAAGGTTAGAAAAAGAAAAATAATTGAGGTCTAAGTCAAACATTTTTCAAGTGGTTGGTAATTCCCAAAATGTCGCTTGCAGTGGACTATCAGACGTCTAATGAAAAAGTTTTTGTTTACGCAACATACATCACAAAAGCCATCGCCAAAGTTTATTCCTTCACTCTGAGAACCACAATAACTGACATACAATAGGTCAGAAATTTCGCAGAAGTCGGAGATTTCGCTTGAGATATCACGCGAAAAACCCGACTAGGTCAGAAAATTCGCAGAGGTCAGAAATTTCGCCTGAGACCGCTCAATACATTAACGCTTTGTTCATTTAGTGTTGCTGAAATTTTTGAAGTGGTGTAACATTTAATAATTAAGCAGCCGAAGACTTTTCTTGTTTTAACTGATTTTCCGAAATCAAAAGTACGTATTTTGAGGAATACTCCCAAGATTGCCCTTATTTCATCCCAGTGAATATAATTTTAACAAAATTCAGCTAATTTATTTACATAATGTAAAACAGCAAATGACTACTGGCTTTACCAAAAGTGAGGGACTGTTTCAAAATGCTCCAAGTATGGTTTAAAAAATCTGAGCGTCTATTTTAATTTTTTTGAATAGAACATACGAAATGGAGATTTTTATCGAAATTTCGAGAGATCTTTGCAATACACAGAACATTTTACGTCTTCTGAATCAAATATTTTCATTTGCTCCGAAATATTTATGGTTGAAAACTTGCTGATGTGACCCAAGGCAGTACTTCAAAAGGTTAATGCCCAGAAATCTCACTACTAATTGGAAGTAGCCAAACATTTCAAAAATTTCTTCAATTTTTTGTTTTCAGCGAACGAAAAGTGTTACTTTGCACCAGTAGTAAATTTTTCAGCATTTGCTTATTAGTTTTATCTAGTGAAGCTGCGTTTTCTATCTGATAAAAGTTTGAAAAAACAGCTCTCGTCGATCGGCAAGTTTAGCAAAACTTTAAGAACCAGACAGAATAAACGCAAAATACAGACATTGAAATAACCTTTACTAATATAAGTCGAACTGCTCTGTACTCATAATTTTATTTGGCAAAACATTGCATGTTTAGGCTGATAAAACTCTCTGATAACCTGCAAACAATTCTGCTGCAGAGAGTATGCTCGTCCTATTGCTGGCGGATGCGAAGTTCCTTTGACGGAGAAAACCTTTCGAGTACCATGCTTCAATAAATCAATCGATCTCTGGATAGGTCTTCATACGCAATACTGCCGATTAGCAGTCAAGCAGATCCCAATGCCCATTGCCCGTTGCGGTAAGTACCGGGTCAGAGGACGCTTAACGACTCAGTTGGTTCGAAGAAAGAACGAAAATATTTAACTAAAAAGGAAACAAAAAAACGATCAACTTCATCCACAGGTAGGCGCCTTTAAGTCCAACGCAACAAGCTTACCAGCTAAAAACTTCCAATTAAGGATTGTGTATTGGACCCTTCAGTAATTTTGCAGTTTTGTAAATAAACCAATGCGTACATTTCACGGTTTTGCACTACTTGTGCCCAACCGTATTCGATATCGGTTAGTTCGCCAGACAGCGCGTATTGTGTATCAAGAATGCCCTGCATCATCACATTCCTTTAACTCATTGCTTGCAAACGTGCGTGTACGCATTTTGGAGCGCTGTGAATGCGTTACAGTAGCCTTTGAACTGGGGCTTTAGTTCAGTAAATCACGTTTGTTTTCGCATTTTGAAAACCTTTCAATATTGTGTCAAGGGGTAAGAGCTTTTGCAACAGATTTACTCGGCTGGGTAACGCTATATATCAAGTCGCTCATGTGAGTGACAAAACCAAGGTTCTTCAAAACGACTAGTTGAGTCGTTTCAAATGTATTGGAGAAAATTGCCTACCACGCAGAAGTGTTTTGACTGAAAGTTTGCCTAAAGTACAAACTTTATGGGCATTCACTGGTTCCTGCTTTCTGCACCACATATTTTTTTCAGTCAAAGCAAGACAATTTATATTTTGCTTGAAATCCTCTTCTGGCGAAATTCCTGCGGCGAAACGAAAAAACGTATCTGATGATGATATTTGCATGCAGTTTGATGTTGCTTCAGGCAACATTACACAAACAAACTTGGATAAAAACGAGAACGTATTTCAACAATTCCTCAAGCCTTCCTTAGTTGGAACCTGCAGCAAAGGTGTGCAAAAATGTGAGAAAATTATTCCTTTTTTGAGTATCCAGAGCCAATAATGTAAATTTACATTTTGTCGAGCAATAGTTTTAGGCAACTTAAGCTGTTTTTACCTGAAATATTTCCTGCAACATTGCATGAAAAAATAGCAATGCATGCAGCAAGTATGCTAAGACATGTGAAAAAAGCAATAAGTTTCTCAAAGAGGTTATTTTCATGTGAAAAAAGCAATAAATTTCTCAAAGAGATTAAAATGCCACACACCACTTTTGGGATAATGTCTTTCTACAAATTTTCGTTATTATTACCCAAACGTTTGCTTAAAAATACAGTTTAGTTTCACTATACTCGCATCTGTACTGCTTTCGGAGTGTCACGTGAGGTCTGCGGCGCCCACCTCAGTTTGATTGCGCCGTTGGTTGCATATGATGAAATTTGCTGAACGTCTTGTGAACGAAGATATTGAAGACATGAACGGAATGCTGGAGTTAGACACTAGAGTTCTGTTTGAATACCCACCACCCGTATCACCTGTCCAGAGAGAGTTTCTTCTAACTACCAGAGTGCATGAGACTGTATGTGCATAACACATTCAAACTGAAACGTAACTTTACGATTAACCCTACTCAGGTAAGCATAAATACTCTATAAGCGTCAGTAAAAGCAGGGTATAATGCTACCCATAATTTGCATACGTCTTCCTGTGACACGTGACATCCGTTATTTCCAGATCAAACTATTTTTTTACTTTCATATGTCCATTGTTAATCATTTTAGCAAAAAAATTTTTTCTGCGCAGCGAAACAACATACTTCTCATACAAATTTTATGCAAGGTACTACCAAAAAGGGGATCTTTCAGAGGGGATTTCTTGTTTCTGCGTAGAAAAGGGCATGCACGTGTTAGATCCGTTTTATGTCATATAATGTCATGGTGTAGGAAGACACTTCACATATAAGGTATTGGTGGTCAAATCTGGCCAAATAGGTTTTGCACTTGAAAAAGGTTTCCGAAATTTGATACATATCAGGCAACCTTGGGCGGTATAGTACCGATATAACCTATGTATAGGCTTTCAGGGACATTTTTGCAAATTAACTCTGGCACCATTCCATTAGTCTCTGAAAATCAGGAAAAGTCATAGAAGAAAAGGTTTCTAACATTTTTCTAAGTATATAAAATCAACAAAAAAGAAGCCCCCAGGGTGGTGGCCCACTCTTCTTACCCGAGCAGGGTTTTAAGGAGCCACAAGGTCTTTTGGAAGACTGGACATTGTATAAAATCTAGCATTTCCTTGTGGTAAAAATCTATAACAGTCAAGCCGCAATATACCCACCGCAAGCTTCGCAACAAGCTTAAAGGACACCGACACTCCAAAGACTAAGACGAGCACACGCATGCACTAAAAAGTGCCCTCGGTGAACATAAGATCTGCTTTGATAAAGGAAAGATCTTGTCTTCCGCTGATTACTATTGAAAACACTTAAATGGGCTTGAGGATCTGTTCACTCAAGCAAAGATTCATTCGCCATCCTCAATAAAAAAGCAAAGAAGCCAAATGAAAGAGAAATAGGCAGATGGCCTTTGATGAAATTTGTAGGAAAGATTCGGAGAAACATCTCTGCAAAAATGATTCTATGTGAATAAGGACTGATGATGCGTTGAAAACGCGAAACTAGTTTCCCCGTCAATAAACTGTGACTGATTTACTTGCCGCCATCTTTTTGGCATATAACTTCTGCTAAAATATTAACAAATGTTTGATCAATAAAGTGAATATTTAGCTAAATTTTTGTGCTTTCTTTCCATTCAGATTTTGCATTCCAACGCAAATCCAAGATGCTTCCCACTTTGGTGAAAAAAACTTCGAAGTTTCAAGTCTTTGATTTCGACTTTTCCATGGAACTGCAGAAAAGTAACAAACCTAACAGCGATGCCATCGAATGGTTGCCATGCCGGTCAAAAGAACTGAGCAGCATTGCAAGTGCCAATGAGCCATCCAATATAAGCTATATCTGCTTTGAACATGTGGTTGATTCGCGGAACACTCGAAACATAACGATTCGTTGCGTGTGGCCGAATGCAGGTGAAAGATACATTCGTTTTGAGTGATCGTACAAAAATAGGATTGTAGATGCTGTACATGAGGAATCAGCTTTGCCATGCCGCCGGCAATCTTAACAGGAATCTTGAAACGGAAAATGATGCCTGGTTTGTACAAAAGAAAACGCAGTGTTGCAGTAAATTGTTGAAACAAGTCATTCCACAAGAAATAATTAGACACTATATGATATTTACTGAGTATATACCAGCGTTACGCTTAGTAAATACTGTAGGTATAGTCAGCTCTTTTTCAAACAGAATCAGTAAAGTTGCATGTTTACTAAAGTAAAGTTTCAGATCAAAACGTCCGTTTGTGGATGCGAAAAAAACTCTATATGGTTTCGAATAAACAAATTGATGGATTTTCCATGCATCAGGTTTCCGTGTATCTGACAATGAAAAGCAGACCAGTTTGAAGAAAATAGTTTTGACTGTGATTGGTGGAATATTTGGCATGGTTATTCTTGTAACAGCAATTCTTGCTCTTGGCGCAAAAGCTAAAGCTCACCTCTGGATGAAAGGGACTTCTCTTAGTATGGTGAGAGGGTAACGTCTAGCATTGTTATAGACTTTAAGACTTGATATTGACAAGAATTTCGCCTTGCTTTTCATTACAGGAAAACAGATACACTTTTAACTGGCTAAATTACAGCGGTGCTTACAAGTACAGCGCTATCAGATTTGGCCTTGCATTTATTCAGTCAGTTTTACTAAATACGCGAACATATCGTCTAACATCTGCATGTTTCTTTTGAACATCATGTGGAATTTCGACCAATGTTCAAGAACAGATTTTGAAAAATGTGTATAAATTGTTCCGGAATTAATATTGTGGCTGTTAATATTTCATGTCATTGATGACATTTCATTAAACATTGTAGGAATACTTACAACTGGAGCATAAAACTGAACACTACAATATATTTGAATTAATTATAGCCGCTTGAAATTGAATGTTCAAATGACGTGCTACAAACAAAACAATTTTTTGGAAAAACATTGTGGTTTTTGCAACGTTTGTTATTACAGTGGACAGAAACGCTCCAACGTGATATATTTTATTTAGGCCATCTACGAAGATGCTGAAACAAATGTAGATTCAATTTTGATTGAAACAGAATCAACGAGTCACGACTCTTTGCATCCTGGATCTCATCGTTCAATGTCGCTTAAGCCTAAATTATGATCTGTGATACCAAAGGCATTTTATGGTCATGAAAAAGTAATCGTTTTTTTACAAGTTGCCGACAAGCTTGAATTTTGAATTAGAATAAAATGCAGTATTTGCGGTAAACTGAATATCTCCGGGTTGAAGACAAGTTTCCTCAAACTGCTTTACTTTTGAGCTGTTTGCGACATTCATTGCATAAATTGTGCTTTCCTGTGTCGAAAGCTCCTATTGGAAGTCCTGAAAGTGGACTAAGGAGGAGCTGAATATATTGCATATAAAGCTTAAGAGGCACACGCCAATCCTGGTTAAGTCGCACTACCGGTGGTAGCTCCCTACTTGGCATTTGAGGCTGCAATTGGAAAGGTCGAGGCCAATATGTGAAATTTTCTGTACTTTTTCCACACACAAAATGTAAAGGGTAAAATACAAAAAGGTCATCCAATGCCGACATCCTGTCTTTCCTCGTCTTTCCATTTGCCTTACGAAACACATTTCCTTCTGAAAATTTATAAGGACTTGTTATGCGAGTTTGATGCTTTTCCAACGAAATAATATTTCTATTCGATGGGTTCAAATTAATAAATTTGATTAGCGTTACCAAATTATTAGGAACTGTCTCTCCATGATACAATTACATACACACAAAGAATTTTATCAAACTAAAAGTAGAAACACACAATCCTACTAAGTAACTAAACCGTTACCTCTTTTATAATGATGAAAGTAAGCGTAACATTTAAAATTGGATTTGTGATCCGACTGCTACAGTAATTAATCCGTGCTTCACACCGCCACGAACACCAGTTAAAAACGGATATAAAACAAACGTTTCTCCGGGGACACAGATGTTAATCCATGCAATTCCTATTCCATAGCTACTCTTTACTGAGAATTATGTTAGTTCGAACTGAAGTTCCCAGAATACAGTTAAAATTCGACGTTGCTGTCACGGGTCATTTACGTTCCTGACCGTTTAACAAAAACACATTTGTCATCACAAAGGGGCTGTCAGAAAAGATATTTGGGGCAGTGATAAATGCGAAATCCAATGCATGATTGACTTTAGGCATTCTTGACAGTATTTTCTCAACACTTCAATAATTGAGGTCTGAGGCGTATCTCATTGTCTTGTATTTCACTGACTTCACTGAATTCTCCAACAATCCTTAGGTCTGAATTTTCGCTCTAAGCGTAAAAGGTTTTAGAAAAATTTTTGAACGATGTGCAAAATTTATCCGAAAGTAGATTGATGATTGGAATAAGTGAATATCTGATTCTAATGTCATTGATAGCATATCCTGAAATGTTAAGAAATTGCTAACAATTGCAAGGTTGAAATGTTGTGAACGTAAAAAGCTTACTGTACAAACGGTCGCCATGGGATTTGATAGCGCGATACTAAAGCATAGGATTGAACACAAGGTTTAAGTACATCATTATCCCTTGAATTGTTATGTTCAAGTGCTATGTTGCAAAAAAATACGTATTGGATGGCAAAACATCGCAATGTCGGGAACGTTCATTGTTTAAACTAGTTGGAACGGCCTGAACGTAACTTACTCAGGACACCCTACAAAGACGCTGAAACAAATTTATACGCAATTTAATGAAACAGGGACAAAGAGTTACAAAAATACTGGTTCATAGAGTTAAGTCTCTTTGCATCCCAAACCTGATCAGTCACTTGCGTCCTTTAACCTGCGTGATATAATCTGTCTTTGCATATATTGTACATGAAAGATTAAGCATATTCACACAAGTTGCCGACAAGCCTAAACTTTGAAATAAAAATTAAATTCCATCATTTACAGTAAACCGAATACCACGGGTCAGCTTGCGTTGCGTGCTATTTGTGAAGACACGTTTTCTTTATAAGCGCTTAAAATACGATTCTTCATTATTCCACTTTTGAAATACTTATAGCATTTTTTGCATTAATTGCGCTTAGGTGTGTTCAATACTCAGTTTTAAAGGGAAGAAACTGAACTGAGGAGTTGCTACAAACCAATTGGTACAAACCAGTCCTAATAAACCAACGAAACCAGTGGTGCATCCATACTTGGTTTTTGAGGCGGCAGTCAGAAAAGTCGGAGCCAATATGAGATATTCTGCGTAATTTTTCCATACACAAGAAGTGAAGAATAAAATGAAAGTTTAAGTAATCCAGTGCCGCAAGTCGGGGCCCTTCGTTCTTCTTTTGCCTTACAAAATACACTTCCCTGCTCTGAAAAAACACTCATTATTCGGGTTCGATATATTGCGGAAGGGCAAGGGAGGTGCACTAATACTAGAAGTGGCGATACTTTATTATGTGTAGTGATTGCTTTTGATAGTAAATTTGGCACCTGGGTCAGCCACTGTTGGACACCAATGTTTTTAATGAAGCTTTCACACAAAGGCTATCAGGCACATGGCGAACATTAACCATAAATAAAATGTTTCCAAACTGTTTTTAAATGAATTGCTCCAACCCAGTGAGGTAGGAGCTGGGGGCGCAAGCGCACCCGCGAACATTTTTGATTTGTCGAAAATTGACAAAATCTCAAATAATTTGGCCAAAGAAGTTCCGCCATTTAACTTTTTATTAAGTGAATAAATAGAGATGCGTGGTGTCATAGGAGACATTAAATGTATATAAAAACCAACAAGCGTTTTCTGGTAACTTCGTGTTTTAGCTAGAGTTGATGAAAAACTGAATTACTTGAAAGCTTTGGCAAAAGAACACATTTTATTTGTTTTATTGATTATATACTGAAGGAATCGAGCATACTGCAGGGCACCTGCTTCATATTAGCAGAGTCAGGGGGGTACCGAGGTTAGATGGCACCCGGGACAAGAAACAAGTTTGGTTCTTCCTTGATCGAACCTATGTCTTTTGGGAGTAAATTTACCGCACTGAAGAAAGTACTTGCGACGTTGTTGGAACTTTTCGGTACCCGGGGAATCGTGCCCCCCTTACCCCCACTCGCTTTGCCTCTGAGTAGAGTCCATGCCAGGCAAGTACAGAAAAGTTTTAATTTTAACCACAGTGTTTGGATGAATACATTTTGCCATACAGTTTCTTGCATGTTGAGTATATGTGCTGTTGAACAGACAATGTGAGACTCACGGCATATAGTCAGTAGTAGGTCCGAGTTTCTTAGCTGATAGCTGGAATGTGATTGGACAACCTCAGAACTGTGAGACAGATGTTCAAAAACACTGAGTCAGCTGTCTTCTTACAATGTTCTTTCACAGCCTAGCGTACGGTTTTTCAGTTGTGTTATGAAGAACCATATTACAAGTATCAATTTTCAGATTCCCAGCTTGTGGCACCATGGTAGACGAAAATATAATCCAGCAACAGCTACAGAAAATTTGTAGGGAGAAGTTTGTCGCATAAAATTTTTTCGGGCAAAATACCCTTTGCACCCCCAAAAATTGCCTGTTCCTACATCTATTCTTCACCCAAAAAGCTTCTCTGTAATCTATACTTTTCCTGCACCTAAATCGAAACCTGTATGTATTTTTGTTGTTTCAAACCGCCGCCAAAATAAATGTTGACGACGAAGGCAAAGACATTCCTTTAAGAAATAACTACAAAACATTGGGTATTATTTCGAAATACTGGAAAAAGAATACTCTATGGATGTTTTGAAGGTGTAGGAGAAAATTGTAAAAGTAGAGGACTTGTGTGCACGAGGCGTGCCGCTTTTGCAACATTTTCCGTTACAGTCTTTAATTCAAAACTATGTCTCAGATTAAATGATTGACAGTTAATCAAGTTTTCTTCAAATTTCCTAGAAGTAAAATAATGTAAATTCGTCACTTTTAAAAATGTCGTTCAGTTGTACTGCAAGTAGAAAATAAATATTTTCTGTTTTTTGGTATAATTTGTCTGTACTTCATACCGCAGCCAGCATCAGGTGATGTGGTTATTGTCATAAGCCTTACAAGGGACTACAACACTGAATCCAGGTTTTATAAAAATAAGCCGTTGACCGAGCAGCAACATAACAAAGTAACGTTATTCCTCTCGAAAACTAAAAACACCACAGTCGTCAACATTTACCACATTTGATTTTATACGGTGTTTCAACGGCGCTTTATAACTGCGGTGGTCTTCTAGCGCCACGACTGAGTTTGTACGATGTCTGGTATCATTTGACTCGGTATGTTGTGTGCTCTGATTGTGTTCCCTGCAGCTCTTCTGCACACCGTGCGCCTGGTAAGAAGGTCACAGTACCAAATTACAAGATCTTGGTAAGACCAGGCTCACAGTCGAACACCAGACCTATCAGCACCGAAGCGAACGCGCTTAACACTAGGCCACGGGCTGGTAACATTTAACACAAAATGCTTGATATGGTGGTTTGTTGTTGGCGCTTTATAACTACAATGGTCTTGTAGCGCCACGACTGAATTTCTACAATTTCAGGTTTCATTTCACTGGTTTATTGTTGTTGTTGTTCTGGGTGAGTTCCCTGCAGCTCTTCCGTACACCGTGCGTCTGGTAAGAAGGCTGCAGTACCAATTTACAAGGTCTTGGTAAGACCCGGCC
>JGI24022J15233_10005728_pt1 | contig 13271 bp, 10 predicted proteins | sample Ectturendosymbi2_FD_15233 | JGI IMG/M metagenome (IMG submission 15233) | reverse complement strand
TACGACGTTCTTGAAGGATCATAACCTGCTCCGTTTGCCAGTGGTAGGGGTGAAGGTGCGATTGCCAACCATCTCCATGATCATGCAGGCCATGTGTTCGTCAGGTAGCAATCGCAGCAGCTTGCAGGTTAGGCCGTGATGCTATACAGTGTTGTAGGTTGCTTTGAGATCGACAAACACAGGTCCGACCTTCTTAGTCAAAAAGCTATCCTATCCTCGATATCCTGTGTCATCACGGTGACCTGATCTATGGTCAATCTCCTGTGTCAAAAGCCTGCCTGCTGCCATGGGAGCAGTGGGTTGATGATTGGTTCGACACAAGCATAGATGAGTCTGTCGAGGATCATGAAGGAGGCACACAGCAGAGATATAGGGCAATAGCTGTTTGGGTTCCCCAATGACTTTTCCGCTTAGGGATTGGCAACTATTAGTGATCTTCTCCACATCTTTGGAATTTTGAGTTGGCATATGTAGGGTGAGGAAATTGTAAAGCCATGAGTTGAGAGCCACCTGGCATGGAGTATATACTCCGGGAAGATAGAATCTAAAAAAATGTATTTTATGTGCTTAGGAAGCAAAAATCTTTCAAACTACTGTGCTACTGCATAGCTAAACTTTCACAATATCAACCCTGATACTCCACTAAATTATTCAGCTCAAATATTTCTGTAATCAACGAATCTTAACTTAGCAGCCAGTTACGGCTAGTAGCTGCGTTGCCGTTAAAATTCTCGGAAAACCACTTATGATGCAATAATCCAGTTTTAATAAGACGAAGCCAAATGAAATCTGTGTGATGCAATAATTCAGTCTATGACGGAATTGAAAGAACTTGAAAAATGAAAAGAAAAAAGTTCGTTTTGACAGATTTGAATCACCTTGGTGGGACCCAGTTTTGACCCTTCGTGTCCCATGCTTGGGTCGCGACCCATACTTTGGGAACCACTGATCTAGACCCAGAGACTTTCCTGGCTTCAGGCGCCTGAGGGTTGCACTAGCAGCAAGCTCCTCTGGTGCGAAGTGGCCAAAGATACTGTTCCCCTCAGGTGTTGGACTTTCTGTAGGTCAGACGGCTCCTTGGTGTGCCTGGTGGACTTGCGGCTTTGTGTGCCTCGTTCTTCACGAGTTGTGAGGTGATGGAATTTGCCGAGAAAGGGCAAAGGCGAGAGGAGCGTCCAGACCTGCCAGTAAGTTGATGGATGGTGCTCCACACCTTGTGCCTGGAGTGAGAAGTTGATGGAATTAACAGTGTCTTCCTATCGTTCCTGCTTCTGTTCTAGCCAAAAAAGTAGGGACGAAGTGGCTCTATCAGGGTCAGTAGTACCCATTGGGGATCAGAGGAAAGAGCGATAGAGGGTCTCACGCTCTTGTCCCAACATGGCACATAATTCTTGTGACAGCCACGTGGGATACGTCGTTTGGCCACAGAGAGCAGGCTCGTGAAAAATTATTGATCTGTCTTCTCAATGTTTATTGTGTCCGGAGGTGGCAATCTCTCAACAGATTCACCTGTGAGAAAGAAAAATTGTTTCCAATCAGCCTTTGGAAAGTTTCAACGCTTCACTGGATTGCTGTAGGCAGGAACTTTGTGCCTCGGTAGCGATATGAGAGGGTTGGAACTTACCTAGAACACATCTGTCAGGCAGTCGGTTGTCCTGGTCAACACTAGCGAAGGCCAAGTCCTGGTTGGTGACGACGTTCCATCAGTGAGAGGAGAAACTGTCTGCTCCCTTTGGGTCGTACAGCAGCCCAAGGTTGTTGGCTGCTGCCCAGGAGTCCAGGTTCTCACTGTCAGGAGGTATTTTTCTGTAACCCCAGTTGGCAGTTGAAGTCGCCAACATACAGATTGGAGTGTGGGAACGTCGGGCTGGCCGCAGGTGTGAGTCGCGAGCATGGAGATTTGTAGACGGTAATGATCTTATATCCTGCAACGTCTATGCACAACCACTCAGCCTCTGATTGCTCTGGAGACTGGTCGACCAGTGACGATTTCCAACCGCTTGTGAACAAACGTGGTAAGGCCGCGCTTTCTACTCGGGACTGATCCAAATAATGAGAAGTTTGGAATCATTAGCCTGTCTGCAGTTTTGCAGTGGATCTCCTGTAGACTGATGATGAACGCCTTGTTCTTGGGCTAACTGTTTGATAACGTACATCTATTTTCTGGTGAGCACCTCGTCCTCGGTGTTCAGCTGGAGTATGCTGGGTCTTGGTTCAACTAAAGCAGCATCTCTGCTGCCGCGCTTTGAGAAGGTCGTATTCCAAACCAGCTTGCGTTGAACAAATTAAGCACGGGTAGTAATGGTTGCTTTCGAAGTGACAGGTTAAGTAAGCATTTCAAGAAATTGCGCAACAGGGAGGGCCACGTGAAGACACCTGTCATCCTCCCCATGTTGTTCTGAAGCAAGGTGACGGAAGAGTATTCAGCGAAAGCACGTGGTGTCGAAAATGCACATGCAGACAAAAAAACATTTGCAACACTTAGACCTTGTTGATAAGTAACGTGATAAGAGAGAACGCTGTGTGAAAGGTTTGTGGCCAGCAGGAAAGCTCAATTAGCAGTCTTTAAAAAGTACGTCGGTTGTAGACCTTACATACTAGTCTATAAAATGTGCGTCACTGGCATCAGCAACTGCATTAATGCCTATGATGCCCTCAGTGACCTTTAAGGAGGGTACTTTTTGCTCCAACATTGTACAATTTTTAACTTCAGTTATTCCAGGCTCCAGCAACAGGCATCATTTTTGGCTCCGGCTCCAGAAAGATTTGGTCCATCGCAAACCAAAAACCAATGTATTATTTGTACAACTCGATTGCCTTACAAAATATGTCTGTGTAACCGGAACCCAAATTCCAGGCTCCAGATCCACCAAGCAAAATTGCTTGGGCTCCGGATCCTCCTCCAGCCACCCAAAATTGCTTGGGCTCCGACTTCACAGTCTACTTTGGGCGTATCCTGACGTACTTGTGACTAAAAGACTGCGTTTTGAGAAATTGCGTAGTAGTCACACGATTACCATTTTAATCTTAACTTGATAAAAGGGGAATGGCATGGACATCAGCAAACCATGCGACGTCAGAGGCGTTAGCAAAGGAATGCTTACTTAGGTAAAAACTCGAGCTAACAATCATTGTCAGAGGTCCTTGGTTGCGGCGATCGGGCAGTTTCGCCGCGTTGTGGCGATGTGTGGCGAACAATACACCAAGTTTCAGCCGATTCAACACACGCAACACCCTGTCATCACTTTGTAGATTTCCGAGGATGCGCAGCAAATACGAAAGCCAGTGAACTGCTCAGCTTGCTCGGAAAGGTCTTCTTCAAGTACCGCTGCCCTGCTCATTTTATGTCTATCGTTTCAAAATGTGTTGATCCTATCATGTTATACAATACCGTGTCATAACATACATCCTGCGCACTCAGTGCGCAGTTGTTTTGTTGTACGAGGCTGTTACTCCCGAGTAAAATGCCTTCAGATGTGAAAGTGCTGATTGATGATGGCGGGAAGTTGTAGCTAAGCATTCCGCAGCCAAGGTCGACCATATGTAGAAATTCGCACAGGTAAAAAATCTCTCAGCGGTACAATGCATAAATAAAATTCAGAGACAGGAAACTGTCATGAAAACTTTGAAATGCAAGTTTTGGTAAAAATTCATTTTGAGTTGAAGACAAGCTCTTGACTGTACTAATATACTTGTACTCTCCTTGTGCTTAATCTTCTTCGTGTAACAATCACACAAGTTTCAATGGCAGAATGCTATATGCCCAACTGTAGGTTGTTTATTAGTGCCCATGTGCTTTGAGTTGCGATAGGTAGCAGTAGTCCCAGCTGTCAAAACGAGCAAGAGCAACTATCAAGCACGGCTTATGTTCATATTGAGCAACATGTACAAGACCACTTGTTGAACTCCGTGCTCTATGAAGCCGTTTTTTATTCTTTTGCAGGAAACTGAACAACTAAATAAATTTTGGAAGCTGGTTGATGAAGCCAATAAGGTTAGTAGCAAGGTGCCTGAAGAAGTGTGGCATGGCAATACTATTGTATTGAAGTTTTCTTTTAAACAGCAAACTTGTAAATGAAGTTTGTTTTTTGTTGTAACTTGGTCTGGTTTCTTATGTTACAAAACTTCAAGATGGATTTGATAAGTTGTTGAAAGGCGACGAGGTATGGTCTGTACGTTTTGAACAAATAAGTTTTATGTTCTATCAGTTTTACAAAGCTTTACTTTTGTAATTGAATAATGTGTCATCTCTTATCCAGGTGGATGATCCGCTTGCACCGCTTCTTTCTTTTAAGCAATATGAGCGAAATGGTTTAAAACTCAATCTTCACTGCAAGCGTTCAACTGATCTGACAAAGCAAACCATAGAATGGGTTTTCAGGTTGACCAAAACCAACATGGAACAACTGTAGGTTGCATTCTTCTATGTCAAAAATAAAAGTTGCCAGAAGCTTTTGCTCGCTTGTTTCTACATGAGTTACTTCAGACATAAGCACGTCCATAGGACTGCTGGGGAGTGTATAACTCCAAAAACTTCATCTGTGCAATCCTACCCCTGGATCTGGATTTAATTGGTGTGCAATTACCACTTCATGTCTCTTGGGACAATTCTTTAATTATTTCATTTTGGGTGTTGGCAATTAGCAGCAGACTGAAGCCTGAATTTTGCTTCTTTTCGGGGTGGTTTAGGGGGAGTGCTGTGGCGATTCACTCAGTGGCCGTGGGTCGAACACCCAAACGTCCATTTGTGAGGCGGGCACTACGACTGAGCTATCGCCGTCAAGGCATTGAGCCAATTTACTTACCAACGGGTCTTTACGGCTTGGCTATTGGTAGCACAATGCGTGAAAATTCCATTCCTACATGCTGACGTACAGTGCGTCACTTTTGATTTTCCTTGCCGTTTTTTTCAAAATGTGTTTGTGTGAAGTTACGTGGAAAGCTGGGGCTGGAATGCTAAAGAAAAACAACGAGAACTGCAGGATGAAAGAATGTGGTTTCTTTTAGCTTATGATGGTGATGAACCTGTCGCTTTTGTTAGCTTCCGTTTTGACTTGGACTATGGAAAGCCTGTGCTTTACTGGTAAGAGGTGCTGCGTTTCATTACAGCAAGTCCGTCTTTTCAAAAAGTATCCCCAAGTTTTGAAATTTTCAACCACAGCATGTAGCTTTTTACCACTGGGACTTTGTTGGATTTGTCTTTTGATCTTACAACGTGTTGATTTTGTTCTGTGACTTTACTACATTTGTGGCAGAATGCACTAGTACACATACAGCGAGTATATATAAAAATTAAGCACAGAATGCAGCCTGCATTTGCCACAACAGCGCTTCAATATTCCTTAAATCAATGTCCGGCTTAACCTAAAATGCGTTACTAGCTGAAAGCACGTAAAATATATTCATATATTGCGACAATACAACAACATATATCAATCTAAAATAGCAGTAAGAGTAATGCTAGGAAATAAAAAATCAAAGCTAAAAATAATAGCATGTGAAGTACCAATCAAAGCAAGGGACAATGTGCGATTACAATTTTTGAGTGAAATGTTACAAAAATGAAGGTTTATTGTCGTTAGAAGCTTGTGTCCACAAACCTTAATTTGTTTAGACGCTGTTGTCCATGACGTTTTCAACCCTTGNATGAAATCCTCTACAGTGGGTTTNGTTTGCCACTTCATAACATGTCGTGGAAAAGAAACATTGCTTCAGCGACGTCGGAATTTAGCTCAATAAAATCTATGTGAATGATTCACTTACGCTGAAGCGGCTTTATGTAGTGGTCTAATTATATAACGTATTTAATTATATTTCGTTAATAAATAACAGCTTCTAAGTTGTTTGTTTAACTTGCAATATATTTTACCGCTTTTATTACAAAGCATGGCATATGCGAATGTCATAGACAATGACAAATTATTCGGACGAGATGTGCGCATGCGAGAAATCCTTGGGNTCANCATGCCTTATAGACCACGCACTGAGCGGATGGGCACAAGTCCGTCATTGCATAAACAATTTACTTTGGTCAAGGATAAATACAGTGGAGCTNTTCATTGCTTTAACCGTTTTTTAGGAGTATATTAAGGGCTTGGTCTTTTTTGAATTTTTTTGAATAAAAATCAATCCCTGGAGGAAGGTTATCTATCCGATCCCCGGTAGCTGCTCCACGTCAACCCTGTTATGTAACCGCTTTGACGTTTCCCGCAGAAATAAGCTGTACTTATTTTCTAATGAGCCTTCACATGCCGTCTCCTGGTAACGAATAATGCAACTTCGAGCTGTAATACAAAATGAAAAGTGATGTGTGTTTGGTTCTGTGATCCAGGATCACCCAGTAAACGAGGTGTTTGTAGATGAGCGATAGACAGGTAGATGGTATGATCTCATCCTACTTTTGATGTGGACAAGTTCAGTGCTTAGCTGCCGTAGTGAAAAACAAGGCGCATGAGTATTCGACAATTTATGAAAATTAAATCAGTTTGCTAACTTCTTAGTATGCAGAAATTTGATCGGAATGTTGAGTTTGGGCAAAATTGTAGTAAAATGTTTCTTTTTGATAGTGGCGCTGGAATTACCGAAGTACGATATTGGTGCTTATTGTCCTGAGTGTAACTTCGTCAATAACTTGCCTATCTTCACAGTTACGAGATTCAACTTACTAATCACGTGCAACGAAAGGGCTTGGGAAAGTTCATGATGCAGATTTTGCAGTTAATGGCAATGAAGTGAGTTGTGCTCTTAAGTCTTTTTGTTATTACGATATGCGGGAAGTTTCTATTGAAATCAAAGACAAATTACATTTTACCCGGATTAACCTAAAGAGGCCAACCAGAGTTAATTGTCGTCATGTGCGTCATTGAGGTCTTTTGCAAAGAATTATATCCGACATTTGACGCTGAGTTTGTCATGAACATGTAACCTGATGTTTGATAGACACGGCATGCACAAAGTAGTGGCAACGGTCTTGCGTTCGAACACCGCGTCGAAGAACTTTTTTATGACCACGCTGAGGTAAGGTTGTCACTTATCTTCTCTCTTAAACTTTTGCTGCGTAATTTCTCAGACAAAATCTTCGCCTGGGTGGACGAAGTTCGTTGCGTATGAAATGCCAGCGGCTCATATTCATGATCGTTGGAATAACAAGATAAATCATAACACTCTTTTCGTTGGACTGCAGCCGTCCATAGTAAATTTGTATTTAACAAGATCTAAAAATTTTGGTTATCTTTCTTTTTGTTTAAGTTTTGCGTTAGGCATGCGGCAGATATTAGTCGTCTTACTGCTTTTTTCAAACTAGGCAAGGGCTTATTGTTGCGGGTAAACCAATAACACGTGTACTCTGCTGTGTGCGGTTCGGGTATTATGCTGCTGCGCTGAGGGTAGTTCTTGAAGTAACTCGGTGTTTATAGTTTGTCCACCTTGCACGGCTCCACAATTTTATAGCGAAGTGGGAACTTAATTCCAACAGTCTGTTGCTTGGCTTACTTTGTAACCTGCTTGATTAAGCTGTTGATACTTCTGTGTGTGCAACGTCTTCCGTAAACTGAGAGCCGAAGCCCCGACTGTAGAAGGCAGCAAAAAGCATTTTTTGGTTTTGATATACTGCTGCTTTACAAACCCTTACACTACTTGCTGACCTTTCAAACGCAAATCCACGTTCACCCCGACATTTTAGATTATCAAGATTTGGAAAAGGGAGCCGTGTACGCTTCATTCAAGATTTAGTCGTACTTCATCTCAGGGTCACTCCGACACGATTCCCCCAAAAATCACGAAGTCAACGTTTGCTGGAAAATTTCGGAATTTAAACAAAAGAAGTCAGTTTCTGGCATTCACTTTGCGGATAACCCTGAAACAATAAAAAGTTTCAAAATTTAAGGTTTTTGAACCAGTACAAACGCAAGATGGTGTGTTTATGTAGCATTCATCTCGTTCCGGTTGAAATTCGAACTAGNTGTTCGGCTCCTACGCGTCATGCAATGAGTTGCGCGTAGAAGGACAACTTCACNATGCNACTGGAATATAATTTCCTTGCTGCAGGTACGCTACCGATGATACGAGTCCAGATGGAGAGTGCTATGAAATCATCAGCAAGGAAGTTCGGAAACCGGGCTGAAGTCTACGCCGCTAACTTTGTGCTTCCGTAAAAACGTGGTATCGCCACTTGCACGTAGACCTCGTGTTGCGCGGTCGTCGATGACGTCGCAACGAAGTTGAACTTTTGTGGAGTATTAAAAATGATTTTATTGACAGTTGAATGTTTTTCTTTCGTTCAGATATTATCAAACAAGAGAGAAATTTAGCTGTTTATGCGATTAGAGCGTGATTGAAATCGATCGTACGTCAATAACAGATCGCTGCAAAATGCAGCCGCGAGGGCAATGGCGTTAACGCCATGGTACGTAACATCAAACACGCTTCTTTAGAGAGTGGAGGCGCATGCATTGCGTGTGCGAAACTAGGGCGAAGAGTCCTTGTGATCGTAACACTAAGACGGAAGGATGAGTGGGCGTTGAACAACCGACACTACAAGGCAGAGCGCTGAGGGAATTATAAACTCAATTTCTGGGCAAGAAACTTTGTTACATGCTGATTACATCTACCGTTTTTGTAAAATATTGCAATGTTGAAGGCAAAACTATCATTGTGCTACTGCGTTTGAGCGAATCGGTTAAAAACAATTATTGACTGACATTTGTTGCACACGTCGCTAATAGTAAGGTGCGAAGCGCCACATGCCACTGAAAATGAAAAGTTACTTGTGAACATTTCGCCCCGTTCTTAAAATGCGATCTGTTCGATTTTAACGGCGTTCTGGTTGCGAGGGTGGATTCAGCGACTTCTTGATGCGACTAACCTGACTGTCACCTGACGAAAGATCACGGTGTTGAACAACCTTCGTGAATTTTTGAAAAGTACATTTGGATAATTGGGGTGGCACTAAGCCTGTTCAGTTTTGTACAGACTGCGTCATTCCAGGTAAATGCGCAAAATGAAGCATAGTTATATTTTAAATATCTGTCAGATCAAGAAAAAGCACAAGGCGCTGGAGAATGGCTAAGGTTGATTCAGGGAAGATAAACTGGCATCCGTGTTGTAAGACTTCAAGGAAACGAATTTTATGCAAAACTCGAGGATGCAAATGTAGACGTTCGTTGTTGTTCGCTATAGACTTCCCTGTACGCCAGTTGGTTTCTAATATTCGATTTCTGGTTGAAGTTGCGAAATTTTTCCTGCGGTTGTATGNATGGTTAAATCTGCTTTTTTCAGTGTGATTAATTTTCTGGTAACCACGTACGTCTTATTACCGTGTTTACTTGATNGTAAGCCGCACGAAATGGTGTAAAAAATTAATCTAAGCCGCACTTGAACATGTTTACCTAAGCCANTTAGATAAATACGCGTACTAGTACGTTTGGCGTCTAAATGGCAACCCTGGTAATGAATGATGCTTACACCTTCTACAACTGCCTTCTCATTTGGCGNAGGGGTTATGATGATGCTTAAAGGAATAGAATGCGTAAATAGAGTTTGGTCGACAAATCGTANCCAAGGAAAGGCTGAGCGTCATCTAGACATTTTGATNAGGTAAATAAATGTAAGGCGCNTAAAGTAATGAAAAAAAACTTTGTAGGCCACCTTGACTTTTTTTAGTGCCTAACACAGTGATTACCAGAGATGTAGCCGAGACCAAGGCTCGGGACTTGAAAATTGGTGGGTTATGCCGATATTTTTCTAAAAATGTTACGAAAATTTTCACCACCTCGAAATTGAAAATTTTTCCAATTTCTGGCTTTTTTCTACGCGTTTTGGATGTTTCTTACCGTGTCTGCAAATACAGCAGGAAAAACTTGTTAAACTACAGAAGGTAGGTGGTATGATCTCAAGTTTACCTAAGCAGTATCTTTGCAGTATTCAAAGTTTCAAGGCAATAGGTATGTGACCAAGATCTGAAATCTTCGAGACCGAGACTTGCAAAAATGGGTCGCAGGACTCCATCACTGGTGATCACATTCTTCACCATCAAAACTAGCAGTCAGGATTAACCATTGGACACACCCGCAAATGCCCGGGGCCTCACACTTTTAGGGACCTCGGGCTTGAATATCAAACCACTCCTTTATTCAAGGGCAGATTGAGGTTGTTTCCTGGCTGAAACTTAGAAAGGGCCCTTTCTATATCAGGTTTTTTTTGAGGAAAATGTTAGGTACCCGGTATAGATCTGTAGGGACCCGATTTCTCTGATTCTGGGGACCGGAATCGGGTCCCTCAAACACCTTAACTATATCGAAATCACAATATGAACGAAACTCATTAATTTAGCAAACAAAATGTATACATAAATGAAATAATAAGACTTGATCTTGGAGTCGTGTTTGGTTGCCTTACATGGATTTTTTGTCAGTTTTTTAAAAACAGTCTCTGATTAAAATCACTGAAGGTTAGTGATTCTACAATATAATTTTCAATGCTCATAAGGGAGAGAAATCTATGCTGTTGTTGACCATACCACTTCGAATCTCATTTTTTATTATTTTCCTTTTTGAAAAAGATCGCTCCCCACTGCAGTTTGATGTTGCCATGGACAGATAAATGCGAAGTGCGACGTGAACGTTTGGTAAGCTATGGCTGCACATATTTTCATTCAGCAGCAAAACCATTTCTGTGCTTGCGTTCTGTGATTTTTTCTCCTCTTGGTCACTAACAGTCTTGTAGACAGTGGCGGATTAAGGGGGGTGCTGACTGGGCTGCAGCCAGGGGCCCTCAATCCCTAAATCGGTAAAAAGTGAAATATGTGAACAATACGCTNTAAGACACCATCGCCCATTGGGACTAATAAGTAGGCGCTCTGTGCTCACTCGCTGAAATTGCTTGNCTANCATANAAGTAATTGATTGTTTGGTGCNTTGTCTGGCCGACACACACTAACAAGTTAGTACTTCAATGTCTACAAATTTAAGGTATTCCACCCGCTTGTCTTATTTTGGTTTCCGATGCGCATGCGGTATCCATATCATTTGAACATCGGTCCTGCAGACAGCCCCGTAGGAAGTTGTGAACAGAGGCGTATCAACCGCACTCCATATTCCCCAATCAGGGGGGGCACGCTGTCACAGGGGCCCAAAATTCAGTCCCGTCACCACTTAGCCCCCATAGAAAGCTTCGATTCCCCCAAATTGAAATATGAAGCACTAGAAATCAGTGAAGTTAGGGGCCCTTTGAAAGAAAAGTGCTTATGCATTACAATTATTTTGGGCCCCTTTGAAAGCAAGGTATGTACACATTGCAACTACTGTTGGGGGCCGCTTGAAAGCAACGTACCGTACTTAGGCCATTCATTGCAGTTGCTGTTGGGGCCCTTTGAAAGCAAGGTACTTTACACATTGCAGTTGCAAAGGGGAGCCCGAAGCAGTGCGTCGCTTGCCTTCCCCTAAACACACCACTGTATATAACCTTGATAATGATCTTATATGAGAATATGAAACCGATTGAACACGTTCTGCTTCATCCGATATGCGTACTTTCTCACCTGATGTACGCATGTAAACACTGTAAAATTATCTTTAGATTACTGAACACATTGAAGTTGCTAGTGAGTTTATCACTTCAAAAAACACAGATTTCACGCGATTTTTCATAACTAAACATAGACACACATGTCGACTAAAAAACAGATCTGTGTGGAAAAACCCTCAGTAGGAGCCCTGGTCACATGTGGCAAAACGTCTGTCGCATACTACCGTAACTTGAAGTGAACATTTGAAGATTTATTTCGGTGTTATTGTTACGCAATAAAGACCAGCAGTACAACAGTCCGCTAGCAAGTTTCGCAACCTGCCTCTGCAGGCAAAGGAGCGAACTGCGCACTTGTGCTAAGCGTGCCGAGGGCCTAGCGGTCACGACTTTGCCCCAGGCCCGTAACCAGGACCCCCTACAATTTTTTCGCCCTCCCTGGAAAAATGTGTTGGACATAATTTAAAAATATTGGACATAGTTTAAAAAATTTGGGCCTTTCTCAGAAACTCTTCGCCCCGCCTGGTGTTCCAGGCTGGTTACGGGTCTGCTTTGCCCTGATGGGCCTCGCGCTCATTTATTCGGCCCTGCCTACATGCCTAGTTGTATACGTCCAGAAGTCAGACGTCCACTTGATCAACGTATTTTGTGTAGTAATTCTTGTAAAAAAATGTAGGCTACTATGTCTAGCCCAAGTAGTCTTCTTTTATTTTGTACTGCATAGCAGCAAGATACCTTTGGTGCTTGCGACCAAAGTTACACATTTGCGCAGCCTGATGTTCAGACAGCCAGATGGAGTTAATTGTGTAGTTAAAAGAGTCTATTACAGGAATTGTCCCAGAACAGTGTGGTGCAGCCAGTGGATTATGGCTGTTAACTGTTGTGTCCACATTGGCCTTAGTCTATATTTGCTAACATATATAGGCGATGTGAGATACAGAATGTTATTTATCTAAACATGTGCCATGCACCAGGAGATTAACAGTCCAGACATCAGCAAGGTTTATGCATGTGTATTTCGGCCAGTAAAAAGCCCAAAGCGCACATTTATCAATTTGCGCTAATGAAAGAAAACGTTCATCGCGGCGCATATGCTTTGACCGGCCTCATGTTTGCTCCTTCGGTAGTAATGTTTTGATAATTGAACGATGGGATTGATTCTGCTTTCCTGCAATTTTTTGCATTTGCATTTTATTACGACGTCTCTAAATAATCGCTGTCAAATAAATGAGAATGATTTACGGCCCAATTCCTTTTGTTAAGCTCGTTCAAAAACTTTTGGTTGGAAACTACGAGCCTATTGTGGGTATTTGCGGGAAATATTTATAATGTAATTTGAACAATCTGTAAATGCTGTTCATGTAGTTAATTAAAAATAAAATGTCTAGTCCCCCTGCACTAACATGAACGACCCCAGCACAAACATGAACGACCCCAATGGAAGACTTTCTGGCGAAGGTTCTGCCCAGGCCCGGAGACACGGTGGGGCATTCGGAGGCAGTTAACCTCAAATATTTTTTGTGCCCCCAAAATTTTGTTGTGCTCAGAAAAATTTGTTTTATAATAAAAATGTTTCCCCCTAAAAATGTATTTGGCTCCCCCAAACCTTAAAACCTGGCTACGGGCTTGGTTCTGCCAAAATTGTGTCTGCAATTACGATATTTTGTTTTGAAGGTCATTCGGCCTCGAGATTTAGCATAACTTTTTTATAAACGATCATTCGGGGGGGGGCCTGTAAGCATTTTGGGGGG
>JGI24022J15233_10005727_pt1 | contig 13272 bp, 8 predicted proteins | sample Ectturendosymbi2_FD_15233 | JGI IMG/M metagenome (IMG submission 15233) | reverse complement strand
GCAAAGCTGAAAAGGGGGCCCTTTGATGACGTCATTATATTCAGTCAACCGTGATCAAACGTTTGACCAAGCCAAGGAAGAAGATATGGGGGCCACCCTAGAATATGTTCTTGAGGCTATACGGCATGACTGACTTATCAGAAAATGCAGAAGAGTATTCATGATGCACAACTTTGAGAACATAGGATGTTGGGAAGACAAAGCTAGTGACACATAACAGTTCAGCGATACCAAGCTGTCATCGCCCTCCACTTCTCTAATTTTACAGTTGCTGTTGAGGTCCCCCTTTGAAAAGAGAGTACTTACACACTACAGTTGTTTGGGGTCCCTTCGAAAACAGGGTACTTACTTTTGATCTGCTTCGGAGTATATTATAATTGTGGACAATACGTTTTTCACCCAAAAATAGGGAACTTACGCGCGAAACACGTCGAGGGGGCAAGTGCCTCGCTCGTTTCCCCTTAAACACACCACTGTCAGAAACGTTTCTGGAAGTTTGGGCAATGATGAGAATGTGATTTAGGGTCCTATTTCTGAAGAGGTTGCGGTCTACTTCCTGGATGATGTGGATGATCAACAGAGTTGCGCGGGAGTGCTGGGTCGCAACCGGTATTCATCGTGCTTTGCTCAGTTCCGCAAGGAGCTGAGCATGGCAGAGAAAGTGCAAACCCAGCTAATGAGACTCTTCCTGGGATTCCATAAACCTTTCGCATCCAAGATGACAAATGTTTTCTCTGCAGCAGTTGGTATCGTGGTTCCAAGAAAAAAACAATTACCCAACTTCGGTAAAGGCTAGCTCCTTGAGACGTCATACGCAGTGTGATGTAGAATAATGTACAAGTTGCGCAGAAGTATTTCATCATGGTACAGAAATCCTTAAAGAGTATCGGCTTGCTGCAGATGATGAAGAGACCTCATGGCCCAATATCTCTGCAAAACAAAACGACCTAGGCTGAAATAAAAGACAAACGGCATGCAACAAGAAGTAACAACATAATCAGGGCCGGCCTTAAGCCGATGCAACCGATGCAGCTACATTGGGCCACGCGCCTCAGGGGGCCCCGCGCCGTGGTGTTTGGGCAAGTTGTTCATTTTTGCCAGATACTTATTGCGCTCAGGAATTTAGTGGAAAAGACCTACAAATCTCATTGCTAGCAAACAATGCTTTTGTTTGAACTAATGTGTTGAATTTCCTTTAAATCGAACGTACTCAATTCTCGTGCTAGTGTGTTATATCTGCGCTCCATCATATCTTACTCTTTATGGATGGATCTTGACTGTTAGTAGTGCCAGTTGAGACCACAATAGACCTGCAGCTATTGGAAACAATGTGTGTAGTGATTCAACTCAGGTCGAGACGAGTGTCTGCCATACAAATCGATTTCACGTAACACTACCTCGTTTTGGCCTTGCAACGTTTCACACCTGGTAGCACTGCTTGCAGATGATAGGAAGGACGATGCGTAGTGTTACGTGAAAGCCATTTCTTATTAAATATTGTGATTGATTCCTTGCTCCTTTCACCAGTGGTGTGAAGTTACTTGCATTCATTCATCAACGTTTTGCAGTTTACTATTTAGCCTACTCCATTTTGTATGTTGGCAGAATTGGCACAATATATGGTCAACGATGTATCTTCAACAGAGAGTGTAGGAGTTAAGTTTGATGCGATTGGGAGGTCATTCACGTATAAAGCAAAAGGGCTCTAGCGATGAACCCTGTGGTAACCCTGAGTTACCTCTTGGGTAGTTGTCCTAGACCCCCAACAACGGTATAGGCTACTGCTCTCTGTCTTGCAAATGACTAGTGAAAGACTTGTGTGGAAATCTCTAATCCCATAAAAATGTTCTAACTTCCACAGAAGTATATCATGATCAAGAACATCGAAGGCGTTAGTTACCCACATCTAAAATGAGTCACCCACATCTAAAATTATCATGGTGTTTAGAGAGCATTATGTGCTACTAAATATAGGAATACAGTCGGCTATAAAGTAATTTTTCAAATATTGTGTTAATGGGTATATTGGCCTGTAGTTGATGCAAAGTNTTTTTGCCTCCCATTATGAATGGGAACTACTTCTTCACGTTTTAAAACTTTTGGGGTAGGTACCCTTTCGTATGCAAAGATTAGGGATTTGGGCTAAAATGGGGATACGGCATTTTTATACAATTTTAGTATATGTATAGGGATGTCATTCAACCTGAAACTCTTCCATTCTGACAGCCGGTTATTGACAGTCAACATTTTCAGGAAAAGTTTCATGAAATACAAAAGAGTGATCTGGCCCTTTGTAGTTGACTACAGGATACCAAATACTGCAGGAAGGTGTGATGCTATTTGCAATGCGCTTGCCTACTGTTACAAAGTAGTCATTAAATTTATTAGCCATCTTTTCTGCATTTCTTGTGTATTGTGAATTTTTTGGGTCAAGCAGTTTGACTGAATGAGAATAGGTTTTGACTCGGGAATTGGTCAAATTGTCAATTAGTTTCCACATTTTGTCAGAGTAATTTGCGCATCAAACAGTCTGAAATTGATAGTATTTTCTTTTGCTAACTCTAGTTAGTGATTTACTCCATTCTTTGTTTTTTATGTCTTATGTGTTCTTTGCCTATTACCAAATTTAGAACAAACTAGTTCTCTATACCAGAGCTTCTCAAAGTATGGGTCTATATTTTGGAAAATGTTGCAAAAGCCTGTTCTTCAGAGAACTGTTGTTCCAGAATTTCTTCCAAATTAAAACGAAATAAAATAGAGTAGGCTTTTGCGGCCCGCAGCAAATTTATGTTGATGAATTTGGCACTTCGACTTTATGAGTTGTGCCGGCCTCATCTTGGGGTTGGTCTAACACCTTCGGTACTGACTGAAATATATGGAGAATGTCCATCTTGCGTCGACTTGTATAATCTACGAATGGATAATCTGTGCAAAAAACATCAAGTGCATTTTTCGCATTGGTTGTGCTTGATATCTTCTATAAACTGAATTGTGTTTTGTTGTTTTTTTTCGCTTTATTGTTTCCATTAAGTGGTAGATTTATTACTGTATAGTTACTTTCGTGGATTGTGTGCATTTGTATGCTTTCGCCATAAGCTGCACAAAAATGCCTCTTGAGATCTGCAAGTGGACGTTTCCACTTGTCATTAACATCTAGGCTATCCGTCAAGGGTCGAATAAAAAAACTGTTTTGAAATGGGTCGCAGAACAAAACGTCAGAGGAATCATTAAGAAATTTTTGTAGCAACTTCGGGGCTCGGGGGTATTAAAAACCTATTGAGCCGACTTGCGTAATACCATGAAGCCTTGGCTGAACGACGTAGAAACATGAAGGCTCAGAGGTTTTGTTCGTTTTGCAAGCAGCTTTAGAAACGAATGGGTTGTAATTACCAATTGTTTTGGTTTAAAATGTTGATTTTATTCAGATTGTCAATGGTCCATGTACATTTTCGTGAAGTCTAAAAACAGCCATGCGGATCATCGTCACGCAATTCGAAGGACATGGGGAAGCCAAACGAGCATCGATAGATGGCGTATAAGAACGATTTTTGTCACTGGCAATGCAAGTGGTTTGCTGCAAAAATCGATTCACAATGAGTGGGAAATTTATGGAGATATCCTGCAAGTTGATGCTCCTGACGAATATGAGTATGTATTTGAACGTAGTGAATACCCAATTTTAAATGTTGTAAGTTGACAATTCGAAATGGTGTAGTGGAATGATGTTACAGTTTTGTAATAATCAAAAGTCCAGAAGGGATGCATTTATGCAAAAATGTTTTCATTTTTTGATGAAACGCTTTTTGTTAAAGTTAGAGAATGTGCTTGAGGTGAAACCCCAGCTAAATTAAATGTATTTCAATCTTCAGAAGTGATCACTTTGTCCGTCACCAAAACAAGGTTTGTTGCAAGTATGAATTATATGGCAATTCAGTATTTGTTTGCCGTCATTTTTGCCTTGTGGCGGAAATTCTTGGCAGGTTTTCCTATTATGATAAACAAGATCATCAGGGTAAAAACACTCATTAATTTCAATAAACTGAAGTAATCAAAACTCAAAGGTGTTGCACGCAGGAGCGAATTTTGATTTTTGGGGCCCTAGGCTATTTTAAATTGGGGGCCCCTCTTGAAAGTTTGCGACGACTGATGTCATAGAAATCAGCACTAGACGTGCTCGCTACATTCACTGAACAACTTGTTCCAATTCACAAACATATTACTTTATTCTGAATTCCCTCGATATCAGGAACCAGGACCGAGTCAGCTTCCTTGCATACCCCCCAATTGGGGGCCACGCTGTCACAAGGGATCCAAAATTCAGAGCTTATTCCCCAAACAAAATTTCAACCCCCTAAATCTAAATATGCAACACTAGAAATCAGTGAAGTTATTGTCAGTTAGTATCCTTTTCTGTCCTGTAATTTATAGACGGAGCAGTGCCTGCCTCTGTTACTAAGAATAACATCGCCGGATCAGCCCGGACGCCTGTGCTACATTTAGGCAAACTAGGCGGCTGCCTAAAGCGCTAGGCCAAAGGGGGGGCCAAAAAAGAGTCAAGAAATGTTTAACTATGTAGTTATGAAAGTGACGAATGTAAAAGTGAATGAACATGGTGAAAGTGAATGGAACACAGGTTCACCCAGTTTCTCAGGTTTGCTGCATAGGGTGAATACTTTTGTTATTCATTTCAATTTCATACAGTATATTAATTATCCATCTATTAAATTTTTCTAATGTACAAATCTTCATTCTCATTTACGTAATGTAGGCTACAAGGTGATGATATGTAGAGTAGGGATCTTTGTATAGGACGGGTGTGCGCTTGAATGGATCTTGCCTAGGGCAGGGTGGCCAAGTCTAAAACGACCTTTCAAGCTAGAAAAATTTCAAAATTGCGCTAGAATCCGCTTGAATATAACCAATTGCATAGGCCGCTAGAGAAATTATCCGCTAGAATCTAGCAGATGAAGGGCGCCAGACCAGTTATTTAGAATCTATGCAGGAGAACCAGAAAGATCTAGAGGAAAATCTGCTAAACTGGCAACCCTGGCCTAGAGTGCTTACATGTCTATCAATAGCGTGCTGTTGTCAGGGCCAGCAAGGCATGCCCTCCTTACTTTACCAACTTCAATTCAATAATTTTAGGGATACCATTTCTATTATTTTCATTTCTTGATGTTCCTGGCCCTGCCACTTTTGCAGAGTACCTTCATGTCGAAGCCTCCACTAAATCATGTTTCGGCCATCCAGTGTAGTTAGGTTAGGAACGCTGTCGAAACGCCAGCATTAGTGGCGTTGATAGACTATCTCACCAATGAAATTTTGGTTTTAAGACGCATTACCTTTTTTAACCAAACAGATTCTAGATGGCACTGAAGACTTTCTGGTGGCGGTTCTGTCGACATTGTGTCTGCAAATGGAACTAAAAAATATTGAAATAAAGAAACAAAAAATTAGGATATTTTGTTGTGAAGGCCATTTGGCCTCGGGATGTGCCGTTATGTTGAATAATTTTTTATAAATCATATTGGGGGGCCTCTGAAAGCATTTTGGGGGGCAGATTTTGGCTGCTACGGCACTGTCAGGAACAAAAACAGTCACAATGAAACTAACGAAAAAGGCAGCGGTGAATCTGACCACACTCCTGGGCCGTCGCCGGTGGGGGTCCTGTGGTACCCAGCCCCCCATTTAAAATATGTGCTCCCCATCATGTTTGGCCCCAGGTTGCTGCATACATCCAATATTTTATTTTAAAAACGTGGCCCCCCCTTGTGGTTTTGGTCCCCTTGCTGCGAAATCCTGGCGACGGGCTTGCCACACTCCCATTACATATTTATTGATACTTATCGAGTACCTCACTGGCCTCGTGTAATCTGAAAAATGGATTCAGGCGTTTTGTTGCGCACATTATATGTAACATTAACAAATTCTCAACGCCAGAAAAAGAGAATGCTCATCGTCATTCACTTCACTCTTTCGCGCTCATTCTTCTATAGAGATCTTTTGTTAGCGGCATAGTAAAAACAAAAATATAAATATAATGCTTACAGAAATGTTGGAAATTTTCCTTAGTCCCAAAATTTTGGGGGCCCCCGAAATCGGGGGCCATAGGCTTAAGCCTTTTTAGCCTAATGGTACAATCCGCGTCTGGTTGCACGTTTCCCACAAGAAGTTGTAGCTTTTTTCTTCCTCTTTGATGCACAGTCTGCACAGCGACGTCCTGGATTTTGCTTCTGTGAAATTTGTTCTCTTGCATTTGTCAGCCCTTTTGCTGTAGAACGCCTTCCAATTTGCCTACGTCGTTAACAGGTTAAACAGCCTCGTTCATGATTAACCAGACTTTCAACTAAATTTTCAAAATAGGGAATTAATGACCTTCTTGGATGCCTTGAATAGCAAAAGAAACAATGCAGGAAATGTGCACAGCTACCACAAGAGATCAATATGAATCTGCGATTGGCTAATTTAAAACCTATTCTGCGAAACAATGAACTTCATTCATGATTTTCTCATAGGCTTATATATTGATGGTAACTGCTAAACGTGCGTTACTGGTAGTTTGTTGTATCTCATCAGAAGAATAAACCCCAAAACCGGGATTATTTCTTCAGGTTAAGTGTCCAGGAAGTTGGGGTGCTGTTTTTGCTCTTCACTAAACGTTTTCAATCTCATTTTGGTGCAGATAGTAATTCCAGTGTTCCTCTCCCGGATACACGTCGAGAAATAACTCCACTGTAATGGATGATCTTCTAATGTCAGCTAGAACCATAGTGTCAGTATGAATAGGCAGATTCAAGTTGCTCAAATGGGCTTTCCATAAACAAGTCTTTGCAAGTCATCAGTCTTTGCAAGGCTTTCTATCAACAAATCATCAACAAGTCTTTCATTACTCTCAGTCTTAACTTTTCATCACTATTTTTGCACGTCATCTCGTCCATTTCTAAGTCCAATGTGTCTTCATCAGACTAAAGGTCTCTGTCATTCTTTCGTTCATTTGTCCCCACTGAACTCACACCGAAGTCATTCCCGTCGTCAGATAATGCCGTACATATTCCAGTGAAGGATCCGCAAGGAGGTTTGTGATAATTGCCCCCAAAGGTCTGTGGCGCCCCATTCATGTAAATGCGTCCTTTTTGGAGCCTATCGAGGTAGAAACAAACGTATAATCTCGATTAGATTTTTGAAATTGAAAAAATGGAGCACTAAAAAATTGCCTAATGTTGAAAAAACCTGTGAATTTTTTTAGATTTTTGCACGTAACAATGGCCGTGAAACCAAGGGTCAAATATCATCTGGCCTCAAAAATAACTAAAGGTCATCTGGCGTCAAAATAACTATATTGGCTACAATTGGAGAACCGCTTTAGCTAGCAACCTCAAAGTAATCCGAAAGTGTGCAGACATTTCATGTTCCTATTTGTCCGAGAAGAACGTTTTGCTCTGTATCAAACAGGCAAGGTATAATTTCTAATAATGTGTTTTGGAGTATCTAAAACGAAATATCATAATTTGTTTTGTTCGTTTTTTTTTGCATGGAGTCATCATTACAAAAAGTTTTATTAATTCAGCGGTGGTTCATATTTGTGGAAAATAATATATTACATTTTCCCTACATATAAGGCGAAACGCTGTACATTTTAAACTACATCTTTTGCAAGCATCTTTGTCATAAACTCCCACAACAATAGTCCTTCCAGTATCTGGGGAACCACAGGCAACGAGGCAAAATTAAACAAGAACAAAAATTTATTTGACAGTGTAGCTTACATGTTTCAACTTCCACAAAGAAAACAAACAAGAATGAAAGTACTGGTATGCAGCTATGCTTCAACTCATATCGGTTGATAAGACAGCGATTGTAATATTATGCAATTGAATTCATTACAACGTTTGATAGCGGATAAGACATAAGTTTTCCAACCTTTTGTGAAGATGGCACCCTTTCATAAAAGTAAAGTGGCATTCGCAACCCCTCGCACAGAAATCACAAAAACAGTCCGATTTTCCGATATCTTCATTAATTAAAATTACTTATCTTAATACGTGATCATACTGACAAAGTAACAGAAAACACTCGGTCGAACTGTTTAACTTTCATACTTTACTGCTCATTACAAATAAACCTAGTGACTTTTAATTGCTGCTTCTCTTAAATTATCCGCTCATACCTTTGCACGCAGTTACTTAGAACCACTGGCAAATTGTTCGAGGGGTTCAATCGTTCAAACGGTTCCGATACTTGCTGTTCAAATGAAGGAGAGAGGAACATTCAGATTTGTATAAATACGTTGTTGCGAAGGACACTAGAACTGGTAGGGTTTTTGCACTCATTTTCTGGTAACTGGCATCGTTGAACACCGGAAGCTTGGGAGTTCTGTAACATCAAACGAAAATCTCGCCATACTTGCACCATTAACGTTTACACGTCTGACATCACAATGCGCTTACAATCGCAACACCGGCCATCTTCAGTGGGCAACCGTAGCATGAAGCAGATATACCGGGAGCAATACACACATTTAACAATTTAAATTTTTTAATTGTCAGCTTCAGCGGGAATAATAAGACAGGATAATGTCCGTTTTTCTTTATTTCCAGGCTGCATGCTGAGGGTTTTCAATAGTAACGCAAGCACGAAATTTGTTCAACTACATTATTTTTATGACAAAATATGGGGGGACAAAATATATTGTGCCCCCCCTTGTCCCAAAGAGGGGTGGACATATCCCCCTTCAAACTGGGTCCCCGACCTACACAAAATCTGATACAAGCCCTACTTTAAGNAACGGTAAATAATAAATATTCAAGCCTATTCCTCCTTTCTGTTGATCCTTAGCAATGCCCCAACGGCAAATATTTAGGCCTACATCACCTGCCACCAAGACATTAGAGTTAAACAATTCTTGGCACATCTCATGCTATTTATATACTCATTTATATAATTTTAGTTTCAACAAATGCCACAAGCTGTAGCCGTGCCATTAGGTCATTTCTCAAGAAACAAGGAAACTATCACGAAACTATCCACGATGGCGCTGTAGGCACAAAATAAATTACTATCTAGGATAGCACTATAGGCATGGAAAGCCGGAAATATCAACACAATACATTTCTGCCATTTATTAAATGGAAGTAAAGAATAATCATGGAACGAAAACATAAGAAACAAAAGGAACCACACTCTTTTACCTCAAAGTTTGAGAGGCTTGATTGTTGGAAAGTCAGGCTGTGGAAAAACAACACTTTGGCTGAACCTTCTGCTTCAACCTAGTTGGCTGGATTATTCAAAACTTTCTCTTTTCGGAAAGAGTTTGTTTCAACCAGAATGCAGAATTTTGAAAAAAGTTTTCGAAGAACAATTACCGAAAGTGGTGATCATGAATTTGTTAGAAAATGAAAATGAAATACAGTGAGAACAAACTTCACCAAGTGTGTTGATTGAAGCATTGGCAAAGAATCAACGCTTCAGCTCAAACACATGAAGCTGTGAGCCTATTGAGTGCAATTTTTATGAATCGGCGGACAATGTTCCAGACCCAAAAGAGTTGCCTCCAGAGCAAAAGAATCTCATGATATCTGATGATCTCCTGTTTCAGAAGCAGAACAAGTGTGAGTCATATTACGTTCGTGGAAGGCACTCAAATTGTGATTGTTTGTATTTGTCACAAAATTATTTCAAATTGCCCCGTCAAACAATTCGAGAAAATGCAAATTTCTTTTGCCTGTTTCCCCAAGACCAAAAGAATATTGACCACATATTTAACGACCACGTGTCTCAAGATATGACAAAAGAACAGTTCAAAAAGTTATGCAACCACGCATGGTCAAAAACACACAATTTTGTTGTGATTGATTTACCCTCACAAAAGCACAACCGCAAATACAGATCTGGGTTTGATGACTTTTCTATTATAGAATAAATGAACACTGAAATTGTCGAACAAATTGTCAAAAATACTTCCCCAAAAACATCAACTCAGATTGTTGTTTCTGGCAATTCGACAACAATACATACGTTTTTTCCCATCCAATCGCGTTGGACTGCACACGAAAGTACGTGATGGCTTTGGTCAAACTGGAGACTTGTTATAGTTTTCCAAATAATAATTCAGGCAACAATATTTTTCGATATTCTCCTGGTTTCATTGAAGTAGGGAGAGGCGATGAAGATGGCTCACAACAAAGACAATGGATTGAAATTCAAATTGACGAAGGTAGTTACGACCTCATTGACATTGCCGAAAATTTAAAATTGCAACGAAACGAAATGGGTATGACGATGAATCTATTAAAATAACGGAAAACACAAACACCTTGAAAAGTGTATTGGAAACTTCAAACGACTTTCAAGTTGATTTTAGAGTTCGAAATTCAATTTCAAGCATTCTTGGATTTCGGAATCAGATTTACGAAGATGGAATCCACGAGTCTGAAAATGTTGTCAATATTTTGAGCATCAATTCAATTCTCGTGAATGTGGACATGATTGGCGGCTCTTATGTTGGTGCTAAAACACAAAACACAATTTACAGTTCCTTTCCAAACGCTTGACCTGGGTATAAAATAGTTGAGAATCCGAGAAACCTTGTGTATTTTCCGGTAATTTTAAACAAAATTCACAAGATGGAAACAGTTGTCGCAGACCAAGACGGGAGGCAGTTGAATCTTCGTGGAGAAAACCTAACTATCACATATCACTTGAGAGAAATTTAATTGCATAATATAAATGAGTTGTACTAATGTGCATGTAAACATTTCTGATAATCAAAGGGATAAGATAAAACACACCGTTGAATCAAAGAGTCCCGTTAGTATTCGTCTTAGGTTTGACGACTTGAACGGGGATGATATTCTCGTTTTGACTAATGCTCAAGTGAATAGAATGAGAAAACCTTATGAGAATGGAAAAGGAATCACAACAAAAATGAGCAAACACCAGGTTGTTCATAACACAAAAACTGAGGGTGGATTCCTTGGAATGTTTGCCGGTTTAGCCGCAAAGGCTCTTCCGTTTCTCGCAAAGACTGTCTTAACTACATTGGCGACTGGGGCACTTTCAGGTGTTGGGTCGGCTTTGGCGCAAAAGGCGACAAACAAGGCTATGGGAAATGGACTGTATTTAAAAAAAGATTGAAACATCACAAGTGTTGAAACAGACGGTCAAGGTTTGTATTTGAAACCATACGAAGGCTTGGGGCTTGGAAGGGTTGGAAATGGACTTTACTTGAAACAAGGGGGTCAAATAATTGACGGTTCGGGGTTGCTTCTCCGTCCGAAAAGTCCTTTGAAAAATATCCCCGTTCTCGGGTGGTTGTGAATTTTTTTAAATATAAAGTTAAACAAGTGAAAGCGAGCAAAAGTGTCATGATTTTTATTTGTTTAATAAAAACTGAACAAAGCACATTCATACAGAGTGGAATAAATTCATGAAATTGAAAAAGAACTTCATGAAGAAAAACTCAAACACTCTGCGATAATCAAAAAATATAATTGCTTATTAAATATTTGCACTGCTTGTTGTTTGATTTTTCAGTTTTGTATGTTTCTTTTTAATGTAGACTTTTTATCAAATTTTCAAGAAATCATTGGACATATCTCTTCGATGATTCTTCAGGGATTCAACTTGCTTTTTGGAAGCGTCTCAATTTTTCTAAAAGTAATTGAAAAACTCCTTTTCAAGAAATTTCAGAAACATGAGAAGCAAAAAACTTTCATTGAGATGCAAGTCAACACAATAAGAATCAGGGTTTCAAAGGCGTTGTCGGATGACAAAATAAGTGAGAGTGAATTTGAAAAAATCCTTCTTGCAATAGAAAAATACAGGAAGAGATACAGACGTTTTCATGAAGGTAATTTGGAATTTGATAAGATGTTCCCGAGACTGGGAACGAAATCGGAAACCCTCGTTTAGAATAAATGGATATTAAAATTGAGAATATTCTTCTTCCTACTAAGCCTCTTAGTTACTTTGAAATCGAAGATGTGGTGAAAAAATTGAAAATGTGAAACTTTCGTGGTGTTTTCCTGAGAGATACGTTACCATAGAAACTCAGAACGCGTGAGAAGGGGATTATGGACGTGGATGACACTTCTGTGGGTGGGACGCACTGGGTCGCGTGGTTCAAACGTGGAAATGATAAATTTTATTTTGACTCATTCGGATTGACCCCGCCAACTGAATTGAACAAATATCTCAATGGTGATGTTTTCTATCCAACTGAGCAAATTCAAGCAAGGCAAGAAGGGTTTTGTGGCCATCTTTGTCTCTTTGTTCTGAAAGAGATGCGAAAAGGAAAGCGCCTACAAGAAATTCTTAACAATTTTTGGTGATATAATAAATGGCAGTTGATAAATTTGGAAGAAGTCCGACGACAAGTCAAAATGTAACAAATGTGAGTGGGGTTTCACATGAATATTTAAACAACAACTTTTTGCGAAAAGGCCAAACCATTGACATGGCCAGGCAAAACATTTTAAATCTTGGCTCACCGCTGGATCCGAACGATGCGGTGAGGAGAAAATATGTTAACGAAAAATTTTTTAAAAGATGCGCTCTGATCGATATTGAGAATAAACCGATTAAAAACGTTTTATCTCCCATCGATGAAGGCGATGTGGCTAATAAATCTTACGTTGATTCCAAAAGCGTTGGTGGAAGCGATTTGAACATGAACGGGCATTCGGTGAGAAATGTAAATCAGAATCCGACTCACGGAATTGAAGTGGTTCCGAAAGAGTGGATTGAAACACATTTTTTGAGTTGTGATACACCCTCATCCACTATGGCAAGACATTTGAACATGGATGGCAATCAAGTGGAATACTTGAAAGAACCAGAACACAACCACCATGCGCCGACAAAAGGATATGCAGATACCAAATTATCGGTTTTGGGTGGAGACATGCAAGGAGGGATCGGGATGTCTGAAAACAGGATTTCGCACTTGGGCGAGCCCGAACAGAACAATGATGGGCTCACACTAAGTTCTGGAAACGAATTCTATCTGAGACGTGATGGGGCAAACTGGATGCGAAACGATTTATACTTGAAAAGACGTTTGGTGGTACGGAACTTGAAGATGGCGTGAAGTAGGAGATTCATCCCAAAGCTTTTCGTCTGACATTCTTCAAGGGATATCGTCAGAATGCAGTGGAGATACTACCTAGCTGGTTGATATACAGAAAAGAAGCGATCTCATTGGTTAAAGCAGTGGCCAATAAGAAAGGGTTTAGGAGATAAGAAAAGGCGAGTTGTCATTGGTTGAAGATGTAA
>JGI24022J15233_10005724_pt1 | contig 13274 bp, 12 predicted proteins | sample Ectturendosymbi2_FD_15233 | JGI IMG/M metagenome (IMG submission 15233) | reverse complement strand
AATAAAGTTTTTGTAAAATATCAAGTTCAACGGGGGGGTTAACCCCAACCCTCCCCTTGCGTGTACGTCCTTGCAGTGGACCAATCTGGTTACGTGCATTCGGGTCGATAGTGCTGCATGGTTGCACACTCCTGGTTCAGACGATAAACGATGCAAACACTGTTTGTTTCGATGCACGCTCAACCTGGACCATTTCACTCTAGAAAACACTGTTCCGAATGATCAACTGAATACCGGTGCGACATGACAGGCAGGCCGGAACAGCGGTAGGGCAGGGGGCAGTAAAAAGGTTGAGGGCTATATAGATTTACAAAAAAATCGTTGCCAATATGCTTGTTTCTGTTCAGCAACAATGTTGATCTCAAAAATAATACACAACAAAAGTTATAGAAAATCATTCTGAATTTTTTGTGTGCGCGAAATAGCTACAATACATTCGTTTCAATTTGATCTTGACAAACCATGAAATTACCAACGATACTGCTGTGAAAAAGGCACCTCCGCCCCCGTTTCCACACATTTGAAAGAACAGGGGTCAATGCCGCCGTCATTGACCCGCTCTCCGGAGTCCCTGATGATAGGACACTCTTGAAGAGCTCGAATTTACCGGAACGTACAAAGTATTGAATAAGATAGAACTCATGTCATGATTTAAGGCATACCGTTTCTACTTCGTAAACTTTACACGCCATCTACTCTATATATGGGCGCTCAGTTTGTTACAATGCTTCATCATCTGTACAATGTTAAAACCATTGGTTAAATTCAATGCCTATCATATGAAGAAAGCAAGAATGAAACATTCCTGTATTGATAATAACTGTAACAGTTTTTGAGGTTCCAAAAGTCAAGTTGCAAGTTAATTTACTTGTCTCATTTTTGACACGCACGTGTGCTGAAGTGGACGCATTGTGCACTTTGAGACAAACTTATGCGGATGGTGCGACAATCGGTTGCTCGTTATGCATGGTCGCACTGGCATCACGACGCGTTCTGTTAACGCGCAGTAAAACTCTTTGGAATTTGTGTGACTAAGTTTTAATCTTATGTTGGTTTTTTATTTTATAAGTGGGTAGTGTGGGTACAGTCGTGAATGATATTTTTTCTCTTCACAGTCGTGAATGATGTCAAAGAGTTGCAAAACAGGTTTCACGCCAAGGAATTGTATTACATTCCGTTCCAAGCTGACCGTTCTGCAGCAGATCCCACTCTTCAGGTGGAACTGTTGGACGTTGAGTTATGGACGAAATTTTCGATCTTGGTCAACGAAATGGTCGTTACCAAAGAAGGAAGGTGAAAAACTTTTTAATTTTTAAACTATTATTGCAGCTCGATTTTAAATTCTTGAATTTTCCGGTTTAATAACCGCATGTACAGTAAAAACGGTGTCTGACGAAGTGCTTTTGGAGTATATTAAATTGAAAATTAATAGGTAAACGATTTCACGTAACACTACGCGCCCTCAGTCCTGAAATCTTATTCAGTCACAAGCTTGTGCGTGACATAAAAACGTAAGAACTGGCAAATTACCGTATCAAAAATTGATAAATACGTTAAACATAACTTACGCTCGCGTGACACTGAATCCGTTCCCGAATCTGAAAAAACATTTCATAAGACTCATAAAAAGAATGTTTGTTAGAAAGGAACATGGTGTCTGGTAAAGTTTATAGGTTTTCTGTAACCAATCCCCGTGTGGTTTTTCAGAGCTACTATTTTGAGGTATACTGAATACGAAGGGCAATATTCTTTTCCGAAGTCGCATGGAAGTGCGAGTGTCAGTATTTTGTATATCTACGTCAATTCCGATACTGCATTCCACAGAAAGAAAGCTTCAGCATTTGAGACACGTTTTGACGTTCACCATGTTGTAATTTCTCTGCAGGCGGCTATTTCCCGGATTTCGGGTGAAGTTATTTAACCTCGATCCAAACGAGAAGTACTGTGTTTTCGCTGATATTGTACGGATCGATGATAATCGTTACAAATATCAGAATTCTATTTGGAAAGTGGCTGGTAGTGCAGATGGCAACATACCTCGCCGCTTCTATTTGCACCCGAAGTCGCCGGCCGATGGGAAAACATGGATGGAAAGTGTTGTGTCGTTTCACAAGCTAAAGATAACAAACTCTCTTCGTAATTCACGCGATGAAAAGGTTAGCTGTTTTGCGTGAAAAGGAAGTGGTTTTATTTCTGCCATATATTTTGTGCCAAATTTTTATGAAAAACGAGACACGCCTCAAAAAGGCCGCCTGTTAATATTTGAACGTGTGTTTGTATGCCAACTTGCATCGGTATAATGCTTTTTAATGCCATTTACATTCTAGAGACGCATAAAGCCTAACACAGTCAAATAATTCTATTGTTCTAGAAAATCGTTGCTAAATTTTTCCAGTATTTTTCTTAAATTTTATTCTTGCCATGAAAATACATCTATCAGATTGATCATGTTTTCTAAGCAAGTACAGTACTTTCCCTTTACGCAATCGTCTTCAGCCTACACAGCTGCCGAAGAACGCCAAAAATATCGCAATATTGTGACGTTTGACCAAGCATGAAGTGTTTATAAAGCTATAACGGTGCAAGCAGCGCTGTAAGAAAGAGTTAACGTTTTTTCCAGATTTTCGTTCCGTCTATGCATCGATATCAGCCACGTGTACATGTGGTACGGTCTGGTCAAACGGAATCTTATAAAGATGCTCCGTTTTCAACATTTGCATTCCCAGAAACTGTTTTCATATCTGTAACTGCATACCAGAATACTCGGGTAAGTATAATACTCTGCGCTCAGTGCTTTTTTCCTCATAAAATATATTTGTTTGGTTGTTCTAAACTGTCATATCGTCCAATCGAAAGTATAGTAATTATTTCTGCCACACCAGAAGAATAACTCGTTGCTGTATTACATATTTAGCACTGTTTGTAGGTTATACTTCTTCACGCTGATACTGTAATACGTCTTGTAAGTTTTTGAAAAATTTGCCGAAATTGCATGAATCTAGTGCGTTTCTGGTTGAATTGGTCCCTGGAAAACTGCTTTCTTTTTTGCTTGAAACCTCACACTTATCACGCAACTATGAAACAGCTGTTGGATATAAAGTGAGTCGCAATGCCACAATATTTTTCTACAGGTGACGGAGTTAAAAGTTCAGCACAACCCTTTCGCGAGAGGCTATCGTCCGAATGGAGGAAAAACAAAGTCTTTTGCGAGGGTTTCTCACCTTTCTCAGTTGGCAGCTGTTCCAAACAACTATCAGCAGCATCAAGGCAAACTGTGTTTTAGAGAAGCAAGAAGACAGTTGCAAGAAAAAAAATTCGCTTGGCCGTCGCAGACCGCTTCCTTTGAATCTCAGAATGCAAGATGCCATTCCAGTGATGACCGAGTGATGGTCACCAAGGAACCATCCTATTACACATCCCAGTTTCTGGCATCAACCAGGATGTATAACGTTCCTCAAGAAGTTCGTTCAAGATCCGAGAAGCTTAAAGTCTTATCATCTATTTCTGAAATGCAGTTCAAGTCCGAATATCCACACTCCACAGATTCAATGCCCTTTGGTTCTTCTCGTTCATCACCGCAGAGCAATAGTTTTTCCATTGACTCTTCTCCCAACGAGCCAAGAAACTTTGATTCTTTAAACAACTTGTCCGACGCTCCCGCAACAGTGCCCAGTAGCGAGAAAGTGGAATCAAGCTCCTGTACAAAGGCACTTTCACCTTCGGCTTACCCTCGTGGGAATGGTACAGCCGTTGTTTCCAGATTAAATAATGAAGCGACAATGCTTAACCTTCACCCCTTTTCGTACAACTGCCAACCAACAGCGTTTTATCACCATTCATTTTACAGCAACGTGCAACCAAACGGTTGGAATCCTCAGCAATCGTGCAGATTTCAGGGCCAGGTTTTCAACCACATTTCTTCCAACTATCGAGAAAGCGAATTACGCACGTGCCCGTACAAGTCGCTTGAAGAGTCGTGTAGCCCCAACGAAAGTGTTCAGAAAGCTCAGGGTGTCGCTGAAGCATCATCATCGTGTAAGAAGATGAGGGGTTCTTCATCAAACTTTGCTGATAGAGGCTACTTATCGATTTCTTCATGCACTTTGGATCAGGTTGCCAATAGTGTCCAGACACATGAAACAGAAATGGGACAGAGGAGTGAACCCAATTCTAATTACAATGATAAGCAAGAGCAGTAACAGCATCTGTGACATTTTTTCTATCTACTAGTTTAATGCTACTCAAATCCGAACGCTTTTGTATGTTTTTAACCTGTATTTTTTATTTTATGGGTCATCAACATTGCCAACCTATTCTGCTCAATAATTCAAACCCGCAGATGGCAAGGTGTATTTGCTAATACCTTTTTATGTGCCCTATTATTTGCGTTGGTGCATTTTCTTACCCAGACCGCAATTTTACATTTTTGATCTTTGATAATTTGTTTTTGGTAAAAGCAGAAAAGCGCGGTGTCTGTTATACCAGTTTGTTTAAATTAAAGCAATGCTGTTAAAAACGTTAAAGATACGAGAATCACAGATTCCCATATTTTCCCTGTGCATATTACCAAAGATGTGTGATAATCATTTAGATTTTAGGTGGATCTTTTATGAACAAGCAACAAGATTCAGAAAAGTAATCTTTCAAGTGATTTCAATATTGTTTTACGGTCAAAGTAATGTCATGCATGTTTCATACAGCTTTAAAGCACATGGGAAAAGTTTTTGACAAGAATTTCTACTAACACATTTTGTTTTAAGAGATTTTCAAAATACGTATATTCCCTGGAGTGCTTAAAGTCTGTAAAGCCCTTTCAAAACAGATTTTGGAGTTTTGTTTTGCTTATTTTGGACAGTCCTTTAAGCAAAGCGCTTTGTGTACATAGATGCATAACTTCAGCTTTTGAATAAAATTACTCGTACATGCGATGCAGTCCTGGTGGTCATTTAGAGCCGCAAAGATTGAACCTACAACAAAATGAATGATCGACGGAATGGCTAATTATGTTTCTCATGTCTATTGGTTCTTAACTTCCTTGATTCTGCAATCATGCACGCTGCTAGAAGTTGGCTGTCCCGCAAAAAGTTGTTTCACCACACATTTTTAGGTTCTTTTCCCGATCGTGTTTTCAAGCATTGACCTGCATAAGTTTTATGAGACTAACGATCGTTCTATAGAACGTAGGTGGTATCTTCATACGCTATCGTGTTTAGATCGTGCTCGGCGAGATTCTTCGCACTTGTTAATCCAAAGTCATCGCTTGCGAATTTTGCAGCAATGTATAGTAAAGAGTAAAAACACAAAATAGCCACTGAAGTTGTTTTAATCATCATCAAACTACTCTCTCAACCAAACCACGCAGCGTCAATGTTAAGTAAAACAACTATTCTTTTACAATCTGGAAAATTCAGCTTTAGGTCTTTCCTGTGAATCAACTTGTATTCTTTATAATACTTTTCACTGCCATGTAAATCGCTGTTCACATTTTCTGGACTTCCAAACCAGCGGTGTTAAGTCGTTTTGTTCAACAGTAGATATTTTCTTGATTGTTCGATCATGCCAGATAAAATTTGACCATGCTTTTCCAACAGATGTAATATAACAGAATGAGCCTGACGCCTCCAACCATTGTTCAGCCTCTTTCAAAAGAACTCTGCTCCGCTAGATTTAACTCGGCGGTGGCAGGGTTTCGTGCGGTGATATTAGTCCGCTCAGACTAGATCGAAAACCGTTAGACTTTCAGTAAGCAACATCGACGACAGGCCAATTAAGAACGTGTTAACTGGTGAGAATTACACCTTTTCATTATGCGGTGGCAACTGCTGCAGGTTGACTCGACGGCGTGACAAGTGTGTTGCAGAGCAACAGCTGTTTTTTCTTTTGAAGTGGGAGCTAGTTGCACGCCACTGTTCACGCAAACTCATCTGGTTTAGAAAAATCGTGCTGCCACTGACATATATCCTCTAATGCTAGGTTTTAAAAAACAAGGTTTCTTTATGTTGCACCACCGTTCGTGCTGGTAGCTTCGTAGCCAATTGCCTATTGTCAAGCTGTTTGTTGAGAAACAACATGCCTTGATCACATCTAGTTTTTTCAGTGCGCTAATAAACAAACTTTTAAAATCTTGTGCTCAACGATTGTAAACTCTGAAAACGACGCCGACGTTTCAGCCAGCTGGCAGCAGGCTTGCATCAGGGGAAATAGCACGAAAGTCGAAGTCACCAAACACGGATAATTGTTATCGCGTGGTGATAGCTGCATCGAGAAAAGGCAGCAAGGAGATAACATTTAAGCTACGATGTACAACAAAAAAGATAAGAGCGATAGAGCTAATGATTAGGCACAACTAAAAACGAAGTAAATGTAGCCTACTCAATCCGCTGTTCAGTTATGTATGGCCAAAAACTGCTTCATTCACTTGTGGAGAAAGATCTGATGACTTTTCCTTAAGTTGGATGTCGAATCTGTAAAAATGGTTTGATAAACCGTTTTTCAAATGCAAAATTTTTGAGTTTGTGACCAATCATCAAATTATTTTCAGGTTGTTCAGTGTTTCCAGTATCATTTTATCAAATCTCAAAAAAGACTTATAGAGCAAACTGAAATGAAAGACAGTAATTCCAAACAACTGTAACTCTGAAAGGGTCTGTTGGAACAATTGAAAAAGTTCGCAACCCAAAAGTACCGTGGTATCGTCTTAGCACAATGCACTGATTTGATGCATTTTGTGGAGCATTATTCACTGCCAGCTTCCTCTTTCAATGCTAAATTCCAACTTGTCAAAAGAAAACAAACTCTAGAGAGGTAATGCGTGTATAACTTTAAAACGTGTGATGCAGTAAGCAAACGCGTCTCCCAGCGGTGGAAGCCACTGCTCCTCAAAAGACATGTCACTGTTATCGGTTACTAGGATAATTTACGTTTAACTGAAGTCTTTTTCAATATTACCAAGAAAACTACATTGTTCTCAGTTTTTTTGAATGAAAGGGACTTTTGTAAACAAGCACCAAAACCTCAAAGGACAAGCACGACGATTTTCCACCCACATCAAATGATTCTTTTAACTTGGGCTCTTCATCTGTGTTGATACTATTTTTCAAACAATATGAAGATGAAAAGTGGATCCAACCTATTGCATTTGAAAATTGGTTCCAGAGTATCTATTAACCATGGCCTGGACGTCAGTTGACACTTAAAATGTTTTTTTCCTTTTGTACACTGGAGTTTTAATTATTATCTTTGTCTGTCACCGGACTGCCCTATTTCACATCTCTTCCACAAAGTTTTGCTGCATAAATTGGGGAGAGTGCTTGCTGGACAAAGTTCACCATATATTTGAGTTAGTCCAGAGTATCATCTTTCCTTGGAAATTGTTCGTCTACTGCAGTGGTTCTCAACCTTTCATGGTTTGTGGCCCCCTTGCAGAGACTAAACACTTGTGCCCCCCTGCTCATCAATGGGGTTTTGCAATATCAAGACATAGCTATTTAGTAAAGGCCTCTGCTGGTGGCCCTCAATAGCAAGATTGTTTGCAAAATGGCTACAAATAATTCTGATAATTCGAACGCTATAAAGCCTAATGGCCAGGTCTTGACATTTCAAACAGTACATGTAACTATGAAAAACTTGTGTTTGCCAAGAAGGTCATTGACTGTTCATGCACGCCAAATATGTAAGCGCTGCAGGGACAAACATTCAAGCGAGTTTTATTGATCTGGAATTTCATGGGTTGTTGCAACATAAAAATTGACACAACATAAAAACTAACCACTATGGTATTTTACCCATATCATAAAGCAGCATTGAAAAGTATATTACCATTTAGTCATCGATATGTCATTTTATGACCACTTTCTTGCTTTTGCGAAAAACAAGAACGGTGCGTTATTCCCCACAGTTCTGTTGCGTTTTTTCGCTCATGCTTTTCTCTGGTTTTTCATGAATTGACAGAATACCTTTAACTTTTTTCCGCGGTTCTCTTTCTTCAATGGCAGATAAGGAATGACATCTGCTTGATTTCTCAAAACGTTCTCAAAAACCTTTCGCGAACGGGTTGTGATTGATCTTCAATTTTGTGACCTGGAAAGATTTCCAAACCGTTATGTGCTAGGCAAGTGCTCAAGACCTAAATCGTCTTGCGATACTATGGTATTCACGACTACGAAAGATTGGCAGTTACAGGCGGATCGTCAGGCTTTGGCTGTTGTGAAGCATACAAATGTCTGCGGGTTTGGGCAGCAAGGGTTGGGTCCACGTTCATGGCAAAATTTTCGTCTTAATTCAAGCCACAGTCAGATGGCTAAATTTTGCCTAGCAAGCCCTGGCAGAGACTTGGACATTACAGTAAAACGAAGCATGCGGTTATGCTTCTAAATGACATTATTAAGATATACTGTTGCTATCAATCAACGCACTACATTAATAAAAACTTGTAAAATATGCAAGGAACTCAACTGGAATTCTGACAACAATGGTTTATTACACAGATTAACTCAGAGGAGGATCCAGCGGAGCAACGTGTCCCAAATAAAAACTAAGAAAGTAACTTATTCACCATATATTTTTACGGGTTGGATAACAACACATCGAAATAAATTTTGAATAAGTCCTTCGCTATGTTCAAATGTCATATCGTTCTTAATATGAGGCCATTCTGTCGTACAGTTTTATTTGTTTCCCCCGGATTACGACGAAAAGGCTACTTCACCTCTTTTAAAGGAGAGAAGCCGTTATAAGGCTATTGCGGTACAATAATGAATCCTCACGGTATAAATATTTTTGTTTGGTATATATAAAAATATTTGGCATATCTATGGTGTGCTTTGCAGTTACCAGTTTGTATGACGTCCAAAAAGTCCTAAATTATTTTCAGGTGAAATTTGCAACTATTCACTTGAAAACTACGTACCCACAGTCGCACTGAAACTATTGCCAGACTTCACTGCACAAGGTATTGCAATCGATTTGTTATCGATCAGTTAGATTACAATTTTGGTTGGTAGTTACCTGACACAACTTGATAATGAAACATGGCAGTTGTAAAGATTGGCAAGGAACAAAAAATGTTGGAAAGTTTACAGTTGATATGTTCGACGGCATAGACCAGGAGTGGGGAACCTGCGGCCCGCGTGAACATTTGATATGGCCCCATCACAATTTTCGTTACCCAAGTTAAAGCACATCATCGCGTGAAAACCAAGTTCCATGATAAGCAGGTATTTAGATAGTAAGGCAAGAAAAGTCATTCTTCCAACAGATCGGCGACAGAAAGAACATTTATGATGTCATAATGTGACTTTTTTGTGCGCGCATACGATTTGGATTGATGCAACGCTACTGATAGTTTTAAAGTGATGGTGTTACTTTTTCATGTATTTTTGCGTGTATTTGGTGTAAATCTGCAACTTTATTTTTGTGGGAAAGAAACAAAACAGGAAAAAGTTACCGTTCTAGTGGTGCCTCACCTATGATAAGTATAATGCTCCAGATTGTATTTTTTCTATTTGTTTACTTATTTGATGTTTATATTCTGTAATCAGTAATGTTAAAAAAGGGTGCAATCATAGAAGTAGTTATAGAAATGTATTGCCGATGGAGTAGCTCTTTCTCATTGCTACAATTATTCCAAATATTCGTTTGCTTAAATGCAGTGTGAAGTTTTTAACTTTTGGCAAAAACATAAATTTTTAAAATAGGGTTTTCATATCTCAAAACCGTGAGGTGATTATCAAAAATTAACACCAGATTCGGATTCAGCGCTCTCAAATTACTCAAAATTATTCCAAAAGCTCTAGGCAAAAAATCGAGTTGACTAGATAAATAATTTATTTTCTCTTGTGATAACAGGGCTGGCACCTGAAGAAATATTACGGCTAAACCTCTTAAGTGGGGCGAGAAAAGATTACCACAATATAAATCAGGGGTGTGGAACCTGCGGCCCGCGTGAACATTTGATATGGCCCGCATCACAATTTCGTTACCAAAGTTAGAGTACAACATCGTGTCAAAACCAAGTTCCATGATAAGCAGGTACTTGGATAGTCAGTCAAGAAAAATCACTCTTCCTCATAGTTAGATAAAGGTAGAATTTCAGGATAAAATTAATTGATTTTACGGCCTGCCAGCGATAATGCACAATTCATGCGGCCCGTGATAGTAAATAGGTTCCCCACCCCTGCTACAAAGTGTCAAATCTGTTGTTATTAATGGTCACAGTAAGGAGACATTGCCTTCAATGGCACTGTACTGTGCAACAGTCATTGGTTCTTTTGATCAAACCCTCTGCTAGAAAAATTGCAAAGACTGGCCTGCTTCTACCGTACTGTGAAATATGTTTGGTGAATTTCTAGTACAAATTTGAATGGTCCTGTGAGAGGTTATTATTGTTTAGTTGTTGGATGCTACATGAAAGAAAATTAGGTTTGACATTTTTTGTTTTGTTGTTATTCTGAAACGCGTTTTGTGTATTGTTTTTTGTGGAGTCGGCAACACTGTTGCTGTGTCACGTGCATTGTAAGTTTTTCAACAAAATGGAACGAAGCTGATCGCAGAGAACCTTGTTTTTTTGTGTGAAAAAGTGAGAGGTTGTGTTCAGAAAGAGCTATTAGAGAATGATTGTGATGCATCCCAGTTGTGTTGATGTGTTAACACAGGAGAATGTACTAGGTTTTGCGTTTTATGATGTTGTAGCTTTGAGTTTATGTTATTGCTAGTGTTTGTCTTCCTTTGTAAAGTGCAGCAACCGGAGATAGCACGTTTTAAGGTAGGCTATATCGTTTTGTCGCTGTTTCCTTATTTTTAACTGCCGTTCTACAATTTTACGTACAAATTTTGGTGTTTCCCTGAGCAAAAATAAGAACCTACTATCAAAACTACTAAATATGACTGAAATCGTCCCAGGGCCATAGCGATGTCAGATGACGGCCGGAGCAAGAAACAAGCTTGGAGCCGCCATGTTCGAACCTAAGGTTTTTCGGGAACAAATGCACTGTATTGAAGAAAGTGCTTGCGGATTTGTTAGGACTTTTCGGCGCATCCCCAGCAGTCCGCCTAAATCGCCGGGGCATTGTGCCCTCTTCGGTACGCCCCTGAATCGTCCCCTAAAGTTACTAGGTGGATCCGGCACTGGATAAGCTTTTAACAAAACAAGTTAAAAGTTTACAATTCAACCATTGTATTACACACCTGCTCATTCTGATAGGCAGTGACGGCCATGAAAACTGTTTTCGGAAAAGCAAACGTAGCCATCGGCAATGATGAGATCGCGGTGAGGTCAAATGCTCGAGCGACGTGAACTCGAGGCTGATATCCGTGCATAGAATTGACAACGATCTGTTAGCAGGCAACTTTTTGGCATGAGAAAATGTAAATATTAAGCCAATAAAATCAGTATGGGTAGGGGTTGTTAAAAGCAATTTTGACAGCATCACATGAAACTACTATTTGTAAAAGTGCCAAAAAGTTGTAGATACAATGTTTGAAACTTTCATAAAAGATTGTTCATAATCGTCTCTTCTTAACTATTGTAGCAGACACATTCTGGTCTGTACATATTAAATGTTGCTTTCACCAAAAGAAAACAAAGTCCAAACGTCCAATGACAAGAATAAAACCTGCTGAACGGCAACACAAAGGCCGTGACCAGTCAAGCACAAAAAACGTGACAAGCAAAGCACCACGTTTACACAAAGTTGTCAAGCAACATAAAGTTTCAGACAGATCAGTCTGGAATCCAAAGACAAACTATATACAAACTAAATCAAATAAAATTTGATTTAGAAAAGCAAAGAGCAAAGAACAAGGAAAAGAAGCAAACAGAGCTGAAGAAGACCTAAAAAGATGATGTCATGGAAAATTACAGAAAACTTTCCATTAATGATGTAATCAAGAAACATGCCTAAAAACCCCATAAAAATACCTTATAAGGCAATGTCCAGCCAGTAGTCAATAAATGATTAATTAGGAGTTTCCCATAATACCTTATAAGGCAATGTCCAGCCAGTAGTCAATAAATGATTAATTAGGAGTTTCCCATAATACCTTATAAGGCAATGTGCAATAAATGATTAATTAGGGAAATTCCACCAAATTTGGGTATATAAACCGCGATTTTGGCTACCCAGGACAGTTCGCTTTCCGACCATGGACTGAGGATTCCTTCTTTTGTTCTACGCTGCCTTTGAGTAGTTTAGCCAATTGAAGTAAAACGAGAACTTTGCCTCGTGGCCATGCTAGCTCGACGGGTGGTTGTGGGTGCTGTGTTTCCAGTCTGTACCAACATGAAGTGTGTAGCTTGTCTCATGGCTTAAGTTCTCAGACTAGATACAGTTGTCAATGATCTGTTTTCTGGTCAAACTAGTGGCATGTCCGGGTTAATTTCTGACACTCGACCCCGCAAATTTGGCTTGTCCAAATTGGCCGTCCACCACTGGAACTGGTATTGTCAAACGGCCCTGTTCAGTTCTAGTTGGAATTTAGCCACGCCATTCGCCCCAAGAATCTATATTGTCAAAAGGCAATTTATTGCCTTGCTCGATCCTAAGGCAACACCTTGCTATCCTCGTCTGAGGACTTGGTGCTGGCAGAGCTACATTCTGTCACCTTGTCTGATGCCTTGGCGTTTGCATAGGTACTCCCTGACCCCCAATATAATGGTTTATTGGTGACAGAATTACTTTTTGTCACCATGTCCGTCGACTTGACGTTGGTTTAGATAACCCCCCCCCTGTCATTCATTCCAATGACCTGGCATTAACATAAATACCCTCTGCCACATTTATTTGAGGATTTGATAATTTCTTCATAGGTAGCCCCGGTCACATTATTTGATGACTTGTTATTGACAGAGATACCCATTGTCACAATGCCCCATCAAAATGAGGTTAATAGGAATAGTCTCTGTCACTTTGTTTCACGATTTAAGAAGTGAAAACAAAAGTAGCGGCTTGACAATGTTCGGAAATCAAGTTTGACAAACTTCAGATCAAATTCCCTTAGGCACAATCCCTGCTAATGACAAAACAAAACCGTTCACAAATTCGTGCTACGAATTTGCGGAAACCTAACTTAGGAAACTTCTTCGTAAGAAAACTACCAGGCCCTAGTCACGATTTAATCACACATAAGAATGGCCAGCCAAACAAGTTATGCCCTTTCACTAGGAAATGTTTGAGCAAGGACGTTTAGTGTCAAGAACCTTGATTTCTGTGAGATGGTAATTTGTGCGTCTGTGTCACTGTGTTCGAGAGCATTTCGAGAGTGGACGTTTCATGAAA
>JGI24022J15233_10005723_pt1 | contig 13276 bp, 2 predicted proteins | sample Ectturendosymbi2_FD_15233 | JGI IMG/M metagenome (IMG submission 15233) | reverse complement strand
CGTCAATCTTGTCGCAAAACCACTGGCACATGATCACTCGCTTCCTCATGTTGTCAGGTGTAAGCTTTTGTTTAATCTGTATCCTGCAAGGATGCATGTGGAGATCTGCGATCAAAATTCTCCGCACGGACTCCTGGTTGATTCCAAGCTCCTGACTTTGCCGACGCATAGACTTGCTTGGGCTGTGGCTGTGGACAACAGAGTCTGTGACAGCAGCAACGTTGTGTGGTGTCCTTGATGATTTTAGTTGTCCAGAGTATGATTGTCTGTTAGTCTCTTTACGATTGAGGTTATGCACAGTCCCATGGGTTCTGAACATGTTGACCTTTCTGTATATCATTGAGTGGACAGGAAATTCACGACATCCGAACTGTTCTTTGAATTGCAATTGAGCTGTGTGGATGGACTTCTGCCGAAAATATGCCTCAACTATAAATATCTTTTGCTCAGTAGTCCATGGCATCTCTAAGGTCAAATTTGGTAGACTCTTATAACATTAATTCTACTTGGTAAATCTGAAAAATAAACAGAATTGATTAATTATTTNAGAAGTTATTCAAGTTTAGGTGATGACCGTTTTTTTTGTGTCACCCTGNACCTTTCCACAATGCACAGNTAGTAATTGCTAGTGAACTTTAATCTATTTTCGTGTTTATTTTANTTTTTTTAATTTGATGTTGGTGATAGCAATTGGTGGCAGGCTGAATCCTGAATATTGCTNATTGNCGAGGCAGTTGAGGTGAACGCTCTTGTCCAAGGAGCACTATGGCAATTCACTCCGGCTCTGAGTCATACAACCAACCTTTCAATTGAGAGGTGGACACTCTGCCATTGAGCTGTTGCCACTGCAGTGTTTATTTCCGTCAATATGATTGGTTATGCTGCATACTACCTTTTTGTGCTGGACAAAACAAATATGTTATATAAAATCTTAAAGATAACAGATTGACATCTGTAAAGCTGTTGTTGTGATTAGGGAAAAATTAAAAATAAAACTATTTGCAGACTTCTGTATATTTTCAATTGTACATCTGTCCAAAGGCTGGTTTTAAGTTTTTTGAAACTTGTTAGCTAAGTGCAAATAAATAATATGTTTATTTGGAAAATCTGCAGATTTTTAGTCACAAAATATGTAATGCAAAGTGTGAAACATGTAAAATTACATAAATCTGGAAGCAAATTTTTTAGCATCTATATTGCAATATTTTAACAAATAATGTTTTCTTTGAAAAGTTTGTTTTGCACTCATGAAACAAAATACTAAGAATAGGTTGAAATAAAACACCAACAACAATTTTCAGGATGTTAAGTTTTACTTTGCGTAGTAGTTAATGCTGTATGTGATAATTTGTTGGCTGGTACAAAAGTGACAGCATAAAATATGTTATTGAAAGAATACAGAATATGCATGCCAATGACTGTGGAAGAGGTATGACTAATTTTATTGTTGCATTTAACCTTTAATCTGATGCATTGACATGAGTAGATGTTTCGTTTAATCTGATGCACTGATCAGCTTGTTATAGAAAGTTTTGGTGGCATGTCCAACACTAACAGTAAAGCATTGGTGATTCGTAATTCAAAACATGCTGCTTAGAGGTGTACTCATTTGAAAGCAAGTTTAAAGTTCTGGTTGAGTGTGTACTTGATATTATACCTTAATTTACCAAAAAAGCAGTGTAATGCTAGGATTCTGTGCATTATGGGTCTTATATGATAATAAATTAACAAAAAACATAACATTATAAGAACACAGTGCTTTGCAAGTGTTACTTCAGCTATTTATTAAACCTACAATAAATAAGTGAATGAGCAAGGTGAGTGTAATTAAACAGCAGTGGATAAAAAATTAACCTAATTCTTAATTGTTTGAAAACTTTAAAACCATTATGGGCCACATGTTTGTGACCCCTGGTGTAAACCATTAGTTGTATGTGTGTAGTTACTTAAGCCTAAATCGTTTTCTTGATTAGTGAAGATGTACAAATTTTATATTTTTATCCTATTATTGTATTTACTGTTGGTCACTGTCAGAGTGTGCTTAAAATGTGCATTCTGCTGCTTGCATTGACAAGCGTTGCGTGTACAATGTGCACATGTCACAGACAACAATGATCTGGGATGAGAGCATGATAAATGACTGTANTTGATCTCAACCTTGTTGTACAACTGCAAATTGAGTAGAAATTTCCAAGTTGGTGATGATGAAATCATTTTACTTGGGTTAACAGTGGTGGGTGGACACAGCGTGGTGAAATTGAACTAACAGTAACAAAAAATAGTTCAGACAAGCAGGAGTTTTGTTGTCTTTCATGTAAAAAAATACATAAGGCTATCAACCACACCATCACAACAGAAAAATTTTTCAGGAAGTATTTTTCCATTTTTGAAATATAAAACATATATTTTGGGAAACTAATGTATCCACTACCTGATGTCCACCAACCTTTGTGTCATGTGGATTACTTTTTTCAATGCTTTATGTTGTAAATTTTTGCTTTTTTTAATCACATAATATTATGTCATATGATTTTGTGGCTAATCAAAAGGTATTCTTCTGATTATTAAATTTTTTTAGAAAACTCATTCTAAAATTTTTTCTTTGTATGTTTGCATTTTCTTAGTCTTGCCATATTCACAGCTATCTATAGAATACCAAAGGAACATCTTAGTGTTAGTTTGCTGTGGCCAAATATTTAGGCAATAAAATTTTTTCCAGCAATTTTTTTTATTTTTTATTTTAAGCAATAACAAATTTTTCAAATCATCTCCAACAAACATGCAATCATAACCAAATAATGTTAAGGTATTCGAGTCTTTCCATACAGCTGATGAGATGCTGATTTTCCTACAACAACGTGTGAAGCTTGAACAGCATGAATAGGAAAACTAATGCAGGGGAGAAGACCTTTGGTCAGTCACACCTTCCCTTCTTGAAGTGATGTGTGTTGCTACATAGTTATCACCACTTGGTTTGAATACTTCCCTTGCATATAGCTTACCTTTCCTTCATGCGCCTGAAATACTCGTTCTCCTGTTAAATACAGGGGGAACTCTTAATCTTCTTTTTTGAAGTTTTGCTGATACTTCAATTTGTTAAAAAAATACTCGCGATTAGTTGTTTGACATAGTAATATTATGCCTTAGCTAATTTTTGTTTTTAAGTATTGAATTCAGATTTTTTTCATTTTTAGTATCGTCGAGGCCAGTTGTACATGATAAACAGACATAGCAATGAGCAAAGTGAAGCAGGAGAGGGTATTGAAGTTATACGGAACGAACCCTGTTTTGATGAACAGCATGGCTCTGGTCAGCATACTGAGAAAAGAATCCACCTAAACAAGTAACTACTGATGCTATTTCTTTGCATTTAGATTTTTGGGAAGTTACTGATGATAAGCTTTATCATTGTTTCAGCCGCCTACCAAGCTGGGCAAAGTCTTTTTGTCCAAGTATTTATGTTACTGAAAAAGCATGGAATTTTTACCCATACACTATAACAGGTAGGCATTATGAGCTATATCAGGGTTTTTTTTAAAGATGTTTTAGGGACCCGATTCAGGTCCCTAGAATCAGAGAAACTTATCATCGGCTCCCTAGAACCAGAGAAAATCGGGACCTTAGAATCAGAGAAATCGGGTCCCTACAGGTCCATATNGGGTACCTAACATTTTCCTTAAAAAAAACCCTGAGCNATATATTTTAGCTTTATTTTCAACCATTATAGTAGGCTAATAATGTACGTCCCTGTCAGCATTGATATTGTTGTTGCATGATCAAAATGTTCCTCTTATGATTTCTTGTGGTCGACTGTTTTAGCTTGTGTTCTTTGTGACACATAAATCTGTTGTTTTGCATGGTTGTCACCACTGAACATCTCATCAGAGTACAGCGTAAGTTAACTTTTTTCCAATTTCACAATGTGTGTTTAGTCTGTGCTGTTCACTGTAGTTGAAATATCTTGCTAATTTGTGAAAGTACCATTCTTATGCTAGGAATTTTGTTGTGGTCATGATGTTTTGGGGAAATTCCATAACTAGTTCAAGCAGCATTACCATGTACAGCACTAAGACTGACTTTGAATCATTTGGGACAATAATTTTTCCTAAAATTGTAGGTGAAAATGAGCATTCATATTTCTGGTTGTGTTAAAGTTGTGCTAAACTGATTTCATATGAGCTGTGCTGCTTCATGGTTTGAACAAAAGGATGATGCTGTAAATCGAAATTCCATGGTCAGTCTACTGTTTGAATCAAAGTCAGTTGCATGATCAACCTGAATTTTTATCGTCTGGCATATGTTGCAAGTTACGTGTTAACAGTGCATTGAATGTTATTTTGGAAATGTGTTGTATTTCCTTGCAGTGCCCATGGATTGCCCGCTTGCTAATATATGTGGAAACCAGATATGAAAATAATAAAGGACAAAATGACAACTTCAGCAATGCGAAGGTAAAGTAGATCAGGTTGAAGCGCTAATATACATATGGTTTACAGAAAAATGTGTCTTGTCATCCACTATTTTTCCTCTGGCAGAAAGACTGCAACCAGCTGGACAAAAATTGTCAATAGGAAAAAATTTTTAACATTTACCAACGAGCAAAAATTCAGCAATTGTCTTCTGTTTTTTAAATTTCATAATTAGGGCGTTGAGAAATTGTAGGGTTTACGCAATCCATGATTGGAACATATTTGCGGGATGTGATTCTTATGAATTTTTTACATAGTTTTGGAAAAGTGCATGCAGTACCTGTAGAAAAACTGGCTGTATACAATTTTAAAGAAGACTGAAGTTTTTTACCATTCGGCTTAGAATATTGTAAAAGGTAGAATGTTAATTTGGTTGATGACGGGCGACACGGATGCCATTTCTTGACTGTAAATTCTAAACCTTGCAAAACTACTTTGCAGACGACACGATTTTACTTTATTGCGTAAACTCGCTTTATTTCAGATCCTCAATGATGTTTCAGAAGAGGAATTTTCGAAGCGAGAAATTGTTCACCTCGACCTGGCTTACGACCCTATTCCCGAAAAGCATTACAAAGCCGACGAGGTTAACTGCGCAGCCCTTGTAGCATGTGATAGTATAGGGTTAACAGCGGTTGCCTGTTGGGTTCAACGCTAATTGCAGTGTTAGTTGCACTAAGTGCCGGTAAGCTTTTTTGGTGATTGGATAACTGCTTGTGCCTTTGAGGTTTGAAACCTAGAACAACATACCTCATATACATTTTTTTTCTAAAAGCCTCATTGAAAACAACTCCCACCAATGTTGTATCTTTAACTTATGAATACTTGCGTTGTTGTTCAGGATTGTACGAAGTTTCATTCTGAAAAAACTGGAAGAGGTCCTTTGCAGAAAAACTGGAGAGTAAGTTTCGATGGCATTTTTCTTTGTGATGTTATTGTTTTCCTGAAAAGATGGCGTAGGATTCTGACAAAATTGATAAAACTACATAAAAAAATTGCGACCAACCATCACGATCAACTTAAACTGGAAATAGCGCCTTCTCGGCGACTTTTTTACCCCCCTGTGAGGAATTCAAGTGCAGAGCAAAATCTTTTTAGGTGCACTTTATAGGTATATGCTGCGAAATTTTAATAAAACGTTGCTGCTGCCCATCGCTGTGCGCTGATGACAGCGACCTCGTGCATATTTCATGGTGTTTGATGACTTGTCGAGATAGTCACCGTCACTGTGCGAGCATTTTGCGAAGGCATCGACGTGACCGACGACCGAGGTTAGCTTCGGGTGATGTCCGCTTCTCTTTCATGCAGGATACGCACGATCCTATCATGTGTTCTTACAAGCTCGTTGCTGTCAAGTTCGAAGTTTGGGGGATGCAGAGCAAGGTTGAATGTTTCGTTCACCGAACTGTGAAGTAGGTCGAAGTCAAGCTCGTAGCAGGCGTTGCGCATTTCGTCGGACAGTTTCATGGAGATGCTTCGCGTTGTGGCTTATTTTGCGATTTTTGCTGCAAACCAGTGATGCCAGGTTATTTTGTAAAAACAAGCAAGCAAATTTAAAAACAAGCCCAAATTGGGTAATTTGCCGGAAAAACAAGCCCAACGTGCGTTTGGTAGGAAAATTCAAAAAAACATGAAGCCAGCAGTTTAGTTAAATACAAAAACAGGGAGGCAAACCCGAAAAAACAAGCCCAAAATGAGCAAATTTACACAAAGACACGCCCGAACTTCGTTTTGCAGTAAATTGAAAGAACAAAATTACCATGAAAAGTGATAAAAAAGCGATCCACAATACAGAAATCTACAAAAAACAAGCAAATTTTAATTAAAACAAGCCCAAAAACAAGCAACCCGCAAATCTTCAAAAAAACAAGCCCAAATTCGCGGGAGAACCGCAAAGTTGGCATCACTGCTGCACACAGCGGTTGTTCTTTATAATTTACAATGCACAACGCAATATATTGTTGAACTTGTTAGTGACATTAAGAGCGTCGCTTTCATGACATGAGTGACGCGCTGCTGTTGGGTGTCTCGTGCTGCTCGACTCGAACTGTAGCGCCGTGTTCTCCGGAAAACTGCACAGAACGACGTCTCTCCCGCTGGTGACGTTGACCCAGGATAATCATTATTCCATAAATATGCAGACAAGCCTACTCGCACGTACACATTCGCATTTAGGGCACGCGATGGCAACGGTCTAACCCTTTTGTTGAACGCAATTAAGTTAAGCATTGAATTATTAACATGTACGCAAAGTATGCGCCCGACGCTATTTTCGCTTTGCAAAAAGCGAAAACGTAACGTGAAAGGAAACCTGAAGGAAGCCGTTTATTTGAAAGAAACACCAGGAAATAGCGCCCCGCGGTTATCACTCAATTACGAGCAAGTTGCTGCGAAAATTATGAACTGTTTTTGTGCACACCGGTGAAGGTGATGACAACACCCTGTGCAGTAAATTCAATCTACGCCAGTCGAACGCAAGTGAATTTTGTGCAAGACAGCATTGCACTGCTGTGGCAGTTGCTCGCCTCCTCTTTCTGCAGTTGGACCACTGACATAAGATGAGTCTAGGCAAGCTCAATTGCTGCAGGCCTGATGTCGAACAAGCAGATGTAGCGTTCAAACCTTGTTTGGACCGAGACTCTTATCTGCAATCGCGTTAATTTGACGCACGAATCATCATTTCGGTTCATTTTTTGCAGTGTTTGAAGTGAAAACGTTGCATGTATTCTGTACGGTTGCGTTAACACTGACTTAGTTTTCACGGGCAAATCAAGCAATTTTTCTTATACTTGCAATGAAATATCTTTTGCGCGAGTTGTTCAGTGGAGTATAAAAATTTTTGATGACACGTCTCGTCTCGATGGTCTAGCAATGATTTCAAACAACCACCAGACCAAGGGTGACCTTAGTACATGGTGTCCGTGTTCACATTTTCACCTAGCACGCCAAAACCTGGATTATGCTTCTGTGTCGGAGCGACGGCAGTTTCCTGCTACTTACGCCGTTGCCTAGTGTGTTTCGATGCGTTGAGAGCGAATGTGACCATGAAAGCCTTTGCAAAGAATTGATACTGCTTCATAACCCTATGCGAAAATGCCTTGAGTATGCTAACCTGCACCTTGTAGTAAAACGTCGGAAGGAACTGCTAGCCCGAGGGGGCTTTCACATTATCAAATTCCACCGTCTTTCAAAAAAACTTTCGATGCGCCTGCACCAGACTTTGAAATAGGTTTGTGTCATTTGGTTTTACGTCGGAAAATAACCTTCTTCCTAGCAACCGAACAAAAAGCTACTTGNGAACTATCATATGATACTGACNAACTGCGTAGTGCCTGGTTAACTACGTCATTCGAATCTCATAGAAAATTGTCNTGTGAATTTTTGAATGTTTATGGAAACAGCGTGTGTTTACGTATATTTTCAATCGACTCTCTTGCTAAAGTTTGTAGGACAAGTGTTTTTTTTGGCAGGGATATCCTTCTCCTCGCCCACAGACAAGCTTTCGCGTGGATCGATCACTGGTATGGTGAGTAATCTGTAGGAACCTGTAGGTAGAGAAGTTCTGGAATCTGAGCGTACGTACTGACGCACCACTCTTCGTTGTCACTGATCATAACCAGATAGATCCTGACTGAAGTTTAGATGACTTTAGTTAAATATTTTTTGGTTGTCGAAGCAGTAGCTGCGGAATTTTTTTGTGGTAAACGGAATTATAAGACCATTTTATGTTAAGACTTGATGGTCTGCTGCTACTGGCTAGCTTACCGTTGGTCTTACGAAATATTTGTTTAACAGTACGTGAGCGCATGTTTCAGAAGTGTTGCGGCGAAGGCAGTTGTTGAAAAGTTAAATATCTCTGTGCACAAGCCATGGTACTTACTTGGTGAATGATCTGCGCTGTAGGTCAGCTGGTCTTCCGCTGCAGTTTGCGTGATCGTTATTTTATGTGCGGCCACTGCAGTGTTTCCTGCTGTGAAATTCCAGTCTACAAAAGATGACGGAAATAACTTTTTGAAGCCAAAAGAATTTCTGTGCAACACTTTTCGAAAACACTGAAATGTCTTGTAACAGATCCTGGCCTGAGACAAATTCTTACCGGTCATTGTATTACGTCGATACTGCTATAGCGTACCTATGTAGAGATCAATCGCTCGCTGCGTCTCGTCTGCTGGTGCCAGTGGTTGACTTAAACCGATACAGCTACAGCGCAGCATTTTTTGCAAAAGACTTCTATTACAAACTTACATTTAATAGCAACAGCATTCTTGGTTGTCTCGCTTAAGTTCAGACGACTTTTTTGATTAACAAGCACGCGTGAATGTAGTTTAGTTTGATTTCGCTTCAATAGCGCAAAAATAGGCCTCTGGGCTAACATTTTTAATTTTCTTGATACGTCACAGGCTTTCGATACGGCTGATTTGTTAACATTTTGTCCACTTGCAGTTTGGTGTCATTGCACAAAAATGAATTCCTTTCAAATATGAACTGAAAAAACTGTGAAGCCAGCTTGTCATTTTGACAGCTATGATGTGCTGACGTTGAATGTGAAACTGCAAGTAATTACTCCTTCCTGGATTCGACCATAAAATGCAGCAAGTCATGGACAATTTTCCTGCTGACATGGGAGTGCCTAGTGGTGTAAAAAGAGTTGTCGAATGTTCAGTTAAAAACTCCGTATCGCGCCGTTGTCCGTTGGTTTCGACATTGCTTCCTAACTCGTGCCTGTTACTGCTCATATGAACCAAAATCTTCCAAGTACCGAATGCGGTAGCTGGTCAACACGTTATTTCGGTCAGTGCGGTGGAATAACATTTTAGTCAGCCACCTGTAAAATAAATCAAGTTTTTGGAAAGTGGACAGTGATGTCGTGGTATGCTTTGTATGCCTACATACGAGCCGCCAGTGTTCGTAACACATCATCAGTGTTAGGATTAGGAAGAAAAGCTTTGGTCCACCTTCGGATATAGCACCTGTGTGGATTAAAATTGCATCTTGCAGATTTTGTACTTCGTTGTTTATTTGCTTTATGCAAATAGCTGCAGTTGCATAAGGGCCAAAGCATTGTGTTAGCTGTTGAAATAGTACATTTCATCATCCTGTCAAAATGCGCTATCTCTAATTTTTCTAATGGCGACTTCACCAAACCAACTGTTATGTTTTTGAAGCATGCGGAAGTAAGAACATCAAGAGTTGTCCTGACCTAAACAGACTTTTGCGTATCAGAGGCAACACTGATGTGTATTGCGGCTTACATCATCGGCGAAGTTGCCTCTGTGCGCCTCTTTAAAATGTCATAAGTTTTGAAGGTTTGGTTGCTTTCTCTTTCTTATCGTCTTTAAATAAACAAATAACTTGAGTCTTAGAGCCGCCACTCCTCCGCACAGATATTCGAGTCCAATCCAAACGTGTGAAAAATGCGCTTGCCAGCCATACATGCAGTTTGGGTTCTTGCTACAACAAGAGCACTAATTACACATGATTAACAAGTGTTAAGGACAAACAGCTTTCATAGCAGAATATTATAAAATTATATCTTCTGGCCTGGGTAAAAACCCTTATGAGAATTTAATTGTGCACTGTTTCAAAGCGAAAACTCATATTCCACGCAAAATCGCTTGACGCAAAGTCAATGAGCAGCGTACCACATCCTTGTTTGCCTGCGAACGTTCCAATATTCGCATAAGGTGATTTCTTCGCCTTAATCAACGAAGTTTACGAAATTTAAATAAAAAAGAGCTTCATCCCCCACTGACCACGCGCATACATTGCCGTTTCGTTCTTATTTTGAAATACTATTTCTGCCCATTTTTTATTTTACTCATCAACGCCCAAAATATGCGATTGGACCAGCCTCATATTTTGCAGACATGAGCTTCGAATGCATACGTGAATACGAGAACGAAATCCAAGCAGAGACAAACAACAAAGTTCTATCCAATCAACAACCACTTGAGTCACCTACAACGGGTAAGTCGAAAAGTGCAACTTAGCCTTAAGTAGGAAAGATTGGGGAGGCAAATTTTTGTATTGTACATTTTGCCTATTTGCTTCAATAAGACTGTTTTACGAAACTAATATGAAGCTTATGCCGATGAATAAACTATTATGTGCTGTAAAAGCATTTTATTTAAAAAATGTAACTGGGCATAAATGTTTTGCGCCGTTAAAAAATAGCTGCCTGGAGTTAGCTTCCGTTGTGTTGTGGAATTGAGCGCGCAAAACTTCGTAATGCGCTGCTAATGCAATAGGGAAGTATAGCTAATTTTCACCTGTAGTGGCTGTTTTTATGCACATGCTGACGTTGCGAAACAGGTTCTCGCTTTTTGGTTGACTTTTATTTGCTTTTCGAGAAATGCGATGACACTCTATGACACTCTATTGCCAACGTTGCTGCGCCCCTTCTCAAACTTCCATGTATGTTGAGAAGGCGTCGGGTTTTGACTTCGTCCTACTCCAAAGTAAAACTAAGCCTTAGTTGCGTAATGTGTCCTTACAGTAAATCGATAGATGATCATGACTTTGGTTGTCCTCCCGCCTGTTGTTATTCGGTTTGGATTGGATATGGGTTTATAGCTTACCACATTTGCCTGGATTTGGATTTGTGTTTTTCGAGTTCGTTTTTTTCCGAAACTACAACAGCTGATTTAAAGTTTGTGGTTGGTTTACGATCTGGTTCGCTTCGGGCATTGCGCAAAGGTGCAATAGGCTCAGGACATAGCTTGGAATAGTCTAAAAGCACTGCCTGATTGTCTGTCAGCGGTTTACTTGAAAAAGTCCGTCTGAAAAGGTCAAACTAAATCACAATAAACGTACTTTGTACAATGTAAGCAACAATGCATGTTTCATTTGTTATAGTGGGTGATGTGTTAGTCAGTTCCATACAAATCCTCGCTTGTACCTTGTCACTTGGCTGTTCTCTCTCTTTGTGTGTGTACCTCGTCTGAGCGACATGTACCGCGAAAAGGTCGAGATAAGTGGAAAGAGTTGTGCCAGCGGCTGTTGGTCACTTGCATATAACTTTTCTATATCAGGGAAAGTTATCTTTCCGTGGTTTCGTTATTGAGAAATTGCGATTAGGTTTATTTGATTTTCGCAAATAGTGCACTTCGAAAGTGTTCGGAGATTACGCCTAAAGCCTCTAATTTTGTACTTATAAAGTGACGTCAACATAAAACTCCCAAGCAGGCATAAGCACACGACGTTTATTTCTGGTTGTGGCCCTCCATATAAAATAAGGTAGGTGTGCGCTGAACAGAGAAGGATTTCAAAGACGTATTTTGTCAAAGTTCAGAAAGCTGTACGTCGTGTACTTTGGCAGTACACCCATCATAATGTGGCTAACGCATTGACCAAACATGTTCCAAACGGTTTATCTGGTCTTGCGTCTGCAAAAAGCCCGATTTAATTTTTTACGCTTGTTTGTTGTTTTTTTTGCACGATTTCCCTCGACAATCATTCAGTTACGAACTAGTATTGAATGTCAGTTGCAAAAGGTGATGTTGAGCTTTGCATTTTCTTTTGCTGTGTGAAAATCACAAACTTAAATAGCATAGGGTTGATTCGTATTTTTTTGTGTGTAAAAGATTGTCATCAAGGGCTGTTGACCCTCAGGCATTTTGCGTTATCAATTCTGACTCTTATCGAAAAAAATCTGGACATTCCTATTATATGCTTGTAATGTTTTGTTAAACTACTGGCTTTGCATCTATTGCGTTTGTGTGAACCACCTCACTCCTGTTGTTGATGTGGCGAAATCAATATTTTGTTTTGTCGTAACCGCATCAAATCACTCAAACAGCAGTTTGTTTTTCAACTGAAGACCTGATTGAGCGTTTAGAAAAGCCTTTACTGGGTTTTCGTGTCAAGGCATCAAGCAAATTCTAAAATATAGGCGCTTACAATTATGAAAGTTAGCTTAAAATTTAACCCGCTTAAATGTAGCGCAAAAACTAGCGATGTTATAAACGTGATTAACGTTGGTACGCATGAAAGTAACGCGTGAGTTCATGTTTGCAAGAATGTTTCCATCGTTCATAGTCTGTGGTGTGAAGTTCAGCAGCTTCTCACTGATCGCCCACCTAGTCTGAGCTGAAGTGATCAACCTTGTTTCTAATTGGTGCGCAGTCTTTCGCGAAACATTGAATCATATTGATTTAGAATTTTTATTGATTAATCAAGTCTGCTCTTTATGCGTTGAAATGGGGCGTTTTGCCGGGTTTTAACGAATAATAAACCCTTCCTGCTGGATTTCTTTCGTTATCTGTTGCATTGATTTTCGGCACCATTCAGCACAGTGACAGTCGCCTGCCGTTCTCATCCACCTACCCATCGAGATTTTGCTCATCCAGTTCGGCGTGCAAGAAAGACGGAAATAATTGCGTCATGTTGTAGTCAAGCGTGGGTTCATAAATAGCAGCCCGACTGGTGCTTCCCAATGTAAAACGTAGTATTGTTGATACCTTAACTTTTTTTCTAGTTAAGCTGAAAGGAACACCTATGTCAGCGTTCGCATCCTGGTTATTTGTGGCGGAAATGCATTGTTGTGTATATTGATTAACACGCGTGACGAGTGACTTGCTCATGTTGCTTCGAACCAAATCGAATAGTTTGGCTTTTGCTCAAATGTAGTATCGACGCGTCGCAACTAGGGTTTGAGAACCGGGATCCCGGTTTCGGGAATTCCCGGGAAATGGTGATTTTTTCGACTTCCCGTATCCCGGTTTTTTAAACAAAAATTCCCGGTTATTTCCAGCATGGTAATGTTACGTCACGAAGTCAAAAACGTATTGTGAAAGTTTATTTTTGGT
>JGI24022J15233_10005721_pt1 | contig 13276 bp, 10 predicted proteins | sample Ectturendosymbi2_FD_15233 | JGI IMG/M metagenome (IMG submission 15233) | reverse complement strand
ATACGTTCGTATATGTAATAAGCTGCAATACCTACTTATTACTTAACATAACTAGCATTCCTGTACTGAAATGCGAAGTTCAGGTGCGAGATTGAAAGCAACTCAAGCTGCAAACACAAGGTGCAATGCGTCCTGTTTAAAGAAAAATTTAGTCTTCTCTTTCAGTGGTCCTGGCAAAAGCTAGGCTACTGTATGCATCCTTCGTTTTTTTTATTCTTCAAGCGGTAGGTTTACTGTGATAATGCTATTAAAGTGATGTGTGTTGCCAACGTTATTTTCGGGCAAGAACGCCTAGCCGAGCAGTCCTTTTCGATGCGCTTTTTCTATGACAGCGTTATTAATCATCTCTGCGCAGAGATAACACTTTTTGTGCTAAATCTGTCAGATATAATATTTTTACGAACGGCGCCCCATACTGCACAACCACTCCAAAGCCGAAAATTCACCTCACTTTCATGCATGCACGGTGCAATTCGCGAATCATTTTAGAGGTGGCACGTGCACACCCGTGGAAACGCCGTTTACTTTCAACCCAGCACTATGCGTGACGCGCGTGTGTTGTAACACATTTGTAACAAGTCGTTGGTAAACACAACAGACTACCACTGTTTTTCATCCTTTTTTGTCCCAACTACCTTAGATCTCCAAAAAAAATGTGCGACCCACCAGACAATACATTACTAAAACGCCAAAAGACATTCGTAATTTTTCATTGAAAAGGAAAGTGAAGAGCAAAAGCAAAACAAAATAGGCCACCTATTTAATAAGGACAAAAGTACTCAGAAAGTTTGCAAAAAGCATCAAACTTTATTCAATGCGTTTACTTAATCAGTTGAAACGTTTCAGCCTAATATTTCTATGTATGTAGCTGCTCAATAGAAAAGAGCAAAAAAGCTGCAACAGATTTCGCTTCATTAAATTGGGAATCTGCGCGCCCCAACACAATAATGCCACGTACCATGTTAAAATTATAACTGATTTGTAATGAAAAACACGGTGATAAATAAGTGCGTAAACTCACCTAAAAACAAGACGAAAGTTCCAACGGAATTAATAGCAATGACTCGAAGAGCATTGGACAACAACGTCGCAACGGCATCGCAGGCCGATTTACAGAAATTCGTTCCGTTGATGGCGACCAGGGAGTAGGCATTCTGTGTGGGAAGAGATCTGTAACGCGTTAATAGCACAAAAGGCTGTAACAAAAACTAGAAAGCATGAGTGCTTACGTAATTCAAGTATCGCAAGCACTTTTCCAGTATCCACAAACAACAAATGCAGCATTTGACCAGAACTTTTGCCACCACGTTGTCCTGCAAAGAAGTAGTAGCGCATAAAATATACAGTCCGACAATAACCCATTTGAAGATACTACAACTTACTGAGTCGCTAATCTGCCGGTGTATGTACATTAGAATGCAACGTGGTATTTTCACCAATACGATGATAAAAGATCCGAAAGCGCATGAACCCAAGTGATTCGCGATCAAGCGACTGATGGAAGAGAGAATGGGCGCTCCCAATTTGCTTTTGTCTCTGTACAAAAACATTGTCTTTGAAATCCGTGACCAGCAATGAAGCTGTTTCCGCGGCCTCCATTATTAACCCTGTGCGTTGACTTATCGCACGCTATTTATCGCTGAGCAGCAAAATGCCGCCAGGTAACCACAAAGAAATCAAAACATGAGTAGCCAGTGAAGCCCATCAAAAACACGACGTGATTGTTTCATTACTTCTATGAAAAAAGCTTCACGATTCGATGCCTTCTTGAGTACTGCAGGAACCGCCACAGGGCAATAAACACAGAATATCAATAAAACGCGGAAAATGGGTTCATCACCTGGTAAAATAGAACTTCGCAACAGTTCCCGCAATAGTCATCTGCTGGCACGCAAGGATGAACTCGCTTATCCAAACAACACCGATCACGTGATACCACCACATGTATCGAACCAAAGCTGTTTCATTGTACCTCACCCAGCCTTCGTGTTCATTGGACAGATAGGGTTCGCCTGTTCAACACAAGACGTTGGACCACACGTTCGACCAAGAAACCCTATCTGTAACGGCATCAGGCAGAGTAAAACCTGAATTACCCGCAGTTGCCAAGAATCCAAACACGGCAACCCAGCCCATCCAGAACAGCGCCAGCACCAAAAATGTCCATATTGGTTGGAGTAAAAGAAACGGAACGTGAACCATGCAGCGTCCAGCTTCGTAGAACAAATCCACGGTCAGTGCAACTCGTTTCCTCATAACAATAATCAAGAGAAGAAGCACAACCTAAAATGCGGAAGTGGAAATCAGTTGAAACGAAAAACACACTTCACCTGAAAATGATACAAACGAAATTACAGTATCAGCAAAATTTCTGAGAAAAAAAAGAATTGGCCCAAGTTGGGGCGCAGCATGTCAGTTGCTAATGCGCACCAATTGTGTTTGTCACTTTCTTGGTGCTTCCTTGTACCGTCTTTCCATTACAACAACTGTTGAATTTACTCTTTGCTACCGGCTGCGAAAATCATTATCATTTTGTTTAAACTAATTAAAGCTTATTGTTTTAAAGTACCTTCATCATTTTGTGGGTTGTTTAAGAACGAAGAAATTTTAAACATAGGACCAGGGCAAATACGCATGAACATAGCTCCCGAAAATTGCATGAATTTTGGTTTATGGAAAATAATTATTTTTTTAAGGTTGACTACAAATCCTACAACTTTTCACCGAGATGAACTTGCGGCTCGAGGCAGGTATTATTACATGTAAGAGGCATGCCGTAACTGCTTTCGGATAGTCCCAGTTTGGAACGACAGAGTGGACACGTTCAGAATACAGCCTTGTACGGGTTGCACATTTTTAATCTCATCTATTACAAAATAGTGTAGAACCCGCGCCTGCCCCACACAACACAAAAGCTGCAATTTTTGTCAACCCGCACAAACGCGAAATATAAACTGCAGCTCTGGCAATTTTAACCTGTTGCCGATGCTACTCCCAGGGTCTAAGCTAAGCGGTTATTTTGTTTAAAAAGATACCGCAAACGCTATGGATTAATTAGATGTAATAACCGGAAAAATTTTGCCGTTATTCGCTTATGCGCATAATTTTGACGAAAAACATATAGAAGCGCAAGTAGTGCCAGCTACGCACACCTGAAATTTAAGGGCAAACGTCCATGTTACGTCCATTAACTTCCTGAGTAACGGCTTGTAAGGCTAAGGGTCGACTGCACCAATACGGATCAGACGGAGGTATTTAAGCTTTTAATCCAGGCAAGGGGTAGGTTAAGCCAGGATCTAGGGAAGGAGTCTATTCAGAAATGCAGCCAATTGACAGCATTGAACAATTATTTGGGTGCAAAAATTAACTGCTGTGAAAATAAAAGCTTTTGCCTCACTGATATCTTCTTGATTTAAAAAAATGTTCATCAGAAGCAGACTTATGTGGTTGGATAGGTGAACTGTAGCCCACTGACTATAACAGGCCTGCACAACTCAGAAAGCTCGAAGGGGCAAATTATCAGCATAAATTTGCCGCGGGCCGCAAAGTCTATTTTCATTTCGATGTAGAGATTTCGTTGTAGTATTGAAGAAATTCTGTAACGACAATTATTTACTTCAGGTCGAGCTTTTGCAACATTTTCTGCAATTGGTAAAGCTCTCGCGAGCCGCAAGAAAAGCTTTCGTATGGTTTTACAACTGCTGCATAAAAACAAAATGGTGTTTCTGTTTTGATCGCTCATTTCTAGTTGTGCACCACCATCAGGTGTATAGCTTCCGTGTGCACCATTTTGGAAAGAAAGCAGCCATACTTATATATCGGTTGTGCCCAGTTCTGATTTTTGGTGCACAAATGCTTGTAACCTCTGGTACAGCTTGGTGTTTGATGAACAATCATAACGTAACATGTTTGTTATGCATGAGCCACCATTGAATTTTTTTTTGACTTGTCCCATAGTCTCATAACCACTTTCAATATTGCATTCACAAACCACTATCATGCTGATTAGAAATCCTCTTCAGTGAAGTGCATCACCACTCCATGCGCACTACCTAAGTTTTTCTTCAGTCTAAAAAACAGTAGAATGTCTCAAGACTAAATTCAGCATTGTCAACAATGCTCGTGCAAAATCTGGCACTCTCCAAACAATGTGACAGCTGAATTTTCACCCAAAGAACATAAAAAAATGTTGACCATTGCTCAGCAAAATTTTCGTTGTTAGGGTTCAGCGTTGGATCAACTGTTGGTGCATTCGACCCTTAATCTAGAAATCTTGCTTCCCGAAAAACAAATTCGGTCTTAATTCAACGAAAATGAAGATGTGGTAACGCAGAACGACTTGCGGACTGCGGTTAGAAAAGATGAAACCACAGCCCGCGAAATCAGTTCCAAAAAAGTTAAGAAATGTAGGCGTAACCCGCGTAACGAACCCGAAACTTTGTCCCCAATTAACAAAAAAAAACATCTTTAAACCCACAATTTCCCAGCTCCATTCACCTTAACCAACGCTTGTCCTGCATTTCGCGCGTAAGACGATAATTTAGCTCAAACAATAAAGCTTACCGTTATCACGGTAGCAGCAATGGAATACCACAAGAACGTTTGGGCATTGCTCCTTTCGTCTACCAAAGTGATGTTGAAAGGCTTGATGTCCAAGTTCAACTTCGCGGACGCATACATCCACCACAGCAACGCTGTTCCGACTGATTATAACAAGAATACTAATCAACTGACGAACGATCTATTCTACAATCACACAAGATGACTGTGCAAGTATGTAATAAAGTGATAAATGAATACACTCACCAACTGAAGATAATGCCACGACAATATTGATGATGTACACCACAACGCTTGCAACGTAACGAATCAGCAACACAATGATGAATGAAACAACTGTAAAACGCAATGTTTGTTACGGGAAATGTAGCACACACGTTAACAACGAAACACACAAAAAACTTACACACAGCCAAAAAACTGAGACCAATGATCGCATATCTGCACACGTATATGTCGCTGAGCACGCGACTAATTGTATCCAAGTTGTTGACGAAGGCTACCAAACTCGTCAGAAACTCTGGAACATTATCTGGGACACATCGATAGAAGATGGAAGAGCTGAACATAAATGCAGAACGTCCTGTGAGTAACGGCGGCTGAATTTACGATTAACATGCACAGTCTTACAAATCCCGCTAAAAAGAAATTGTTGCTATTCCTGCCAACATGTACACATGCTCAAGAAAACTGTGAAAACAAGAAAAGACAATCACCACTGTAAACACAGCTAAGAACCTGGTTTTTAACGGCAGGACTGGGCAAGGACCGATCTTGCTTTGAGAACTGCTTGTGTACTGATCAACAGGAATGTTGTAATCACACAGCTGCGAACCAGTTTCATCAGCAAACCGCTTAACGTCCTGCAACAGAAAAGCAAGATGTTGAACTCATGCTTGTGTCTGTTACATTTCAAACGCAGCACTCACTTCCATATTTGCAAGATCACGATCAGGACATTTTTTGACGCACACTTCCAGAGAAGACTTCGGATCTAATACATCCATAAAAAACACAAATCTGCAAAAAAAGCATATGGAGAATAAAGCGGAAAAGCATTCATTGCAAAACCGGAAATAGAGCTGTGTAACTTTTAGCAAGCACCGATAAACCAAACCAATTTTGACACAGCAACTCCATCAAAGACGGAATAAAAGAAAACACAATATACGAAATGTGGTGCACACATCAATTTACCCGAGTATTGGAGCCGTAAAGGTGGGCAGCATTTTTAAGTAAAAATTTTAAATATCCGTTACTGCATAGTTCAAAAATGCTTCCGAGATGTCGGATCAACTTACTTTCTGCCTCGCAGATCAAGACCAGAATTGGGGTGATCTGTTAACTTTTTGTTTATTTTGTCACATACATTTCCGTAACTGTCGTATCCATTAACCAACCGGCTCGCTGCACCACTTATAATGGAAAAAAGACCGATGAGTATCTGAGAAGTAACAACAAGCAACTTAAATGCTGAAAATGCATTTTGCAACATGAACCATTTTGCAATTTACGATGAACCGATCCGCATCAACCAATTTTTAATTCATCCTCGGCAGCTTACTGCGGCTAAAACCAACCATCTGCGCGAACGTATAAAAATCAAGGGCGTTTCATTGGCTGCCGTGTTCCTTTTCTACACAGCTGACGCCTTTCAGTTAAAAACTATCTTTTCCAGGTGTTCTGAAACTACCAATACGTTAAAAACGATGAATTATAATCGGTGAAAAAATAGTCAATACCCATATTATGGTGCGACGAAATATCGGTTCCAATTAACCGCCTAACACTTGATGCGACTGTAGAACTTATGAGGAAAACAGTGAACACCAAGAAGCACGCACATCATTCACGCAGCCAAGGCTTGAAGGTATACAACATAAAAACAGTTAGACTAACCATGCCAACAAAAAACAGAATGAAAATTCCAAGAGGTATCACGTCCGTACAGGACCGTTTTTTCAAAGGGTTCCAGTGGTTGGGCTTGGGAGGTTCTTCTCCACCTCTGCTCCGCACGGCACTGTAGCAGCAACCCATCTTACACCAGATAACGAAACTTGACAAATACTTGTGGTGTCAGCAACCAATGAAATCAAACTATTAACTGCCGCTACCACCTGCAATGCACCGTCTCGCAAATGTGAAGAAACTAGATGTTATTTGCTTGAGGGAAATCTCACTTATGAGGCGCCAACGTAAACGTCAACCATGGTCGGATCAGGTTTGCTAAAAACAAATCAATTTTAGGCTAAATGCCTCCTAGGTTGATAACAGCAAAAGTACAGAGCAGATTTTAAACAATTAGAAAACCTCAAAGACCTCTCGTATAACTCCTTTCAACAGATAACGATTTTGCAGTTATAAGTGCAAAAAAGGGGGCAATAGCTCAGTGGTAAAGTGTCCGCCTCTCAATTGGAAGGTTGGGTTTTCGATCCACAGCCGTAGCGCTCCTTGGGCAAGAGCGTTTATCCCAACCGTCCCGGCAAGAAGCACAATTCAAGCTTCGGTCTGCCGCCATCAAAATAAAAAAGTACAAAGACGTACAGGAATTACGGTGGCCTTCACGTAAAAAACACGTAGGGTGGGACAATGTCAGTAATCGATATAATAAACCGATGTAATAAAGCAATTTGTGAACTGCCTGACAAATATTTTGCAACCTTTCGAACGCAGCAGTGCTGTTTGCATGTATTTGGTTAGTCGCTGGTATCTGAACTGGTATCTGACAAATACGCAACTAAACTTGACGATGAAATCCGGTTTTTGTTCAGATCGTTCGAACTGGCAATTCTGGTCTGGTCGCCAGGTTCGTCGGCTTGGCTGGCAGAAACAGCACGTTTGGAAACGATAGAAAAAAACTTCGTAGTTCTTGGCTCACTGCACGATGGCTCATTATTTTTTTCGTTCTGTAAACTTTGTTGTTTTTCCGTTGTTTTCTTGCGCAGGTCATTGCTAAAAGCGTCAGTAGGGACCGAGGTCGACTTGATTGCTTTTGCAGGTGTGCTTTGTCGAGCGTGTTCATGTCCTGACCCGGAATATTTTCGTTTCACAAGTTTAGCCCCATGGCTAAACGCAGTGGAATGCTGAGCTGATTCTTTCGACCACAGCTCACCGGACGATTTGGATGTTAATACCGAGCTTAGTGTCCGAGGCAATTTCGCTGAAAGGTGCTGGATTGCATCATTTCTGGAACTGGTCGATTTCAAAACTGGTTGTCGATGAATTTGTTGTCGGGATTCAGTCAAGTTGCTGTCGAATGCTAAACAAAGACAAACACTGGCATCAAAAGCACGGCAATCATTAGCGCCGCGCTGGCTAAGGAGTACGATTCCACTTTCGTAGACACTGCAATCAATAACAGCATCAATTACTGGAAAAAAGCAGTTGAAATCATTGCTCAAAACGCGCATCTACAGCAATAGGTCGGCGTAACCAGTGGATTTTTGAAAAAGTTTTGAGGGACCGAAACAGCCTCTTAAATTTCTCCAACGGTCTTTGAAAATACAATAGCACCTCGCTTTACGACCACCTCGGTAAAGCGGGCATCCCGCTATTACGGACACTTTTTGTCAGTGGCGAATTAACTTCAACTGATTTATATTGTGAGGAGCCTTAGTAAAGTGGGCATCTCACTATTCAGAATTGCGACCGCGATACGGACGTCCAAAGTGGATTTTTTTACCTCGGAAGGCGAGCACATTAAGAACCTACAAACGATTTTCAAGGCAGCACCTAAAACCACAGAGTATTCTATTCAATATCAGCACTTGCAACACACAATGTCTTTAGTTACGTAACATTGCCTTCCTGTTGTGGTAACATCCACGAGACTCAGTAGTATACCAAGGGGGAGGGCTGTGGGCACCTCTTGCGGGGCGGCAATTTGTTGATTATAATTAATTTTTGAAAGTAGTTTGATAGCTCCAACTCTTTTTTGTTAATTTTAAAAAGATTTAAAAGTTTTAATTCTCACTTTTTGTGTTTAGAAACACTAGACTGGCTAAAAAAACTAGGAAATGCGGTTGTGGAGTGAGCAAATTGATAAAACGTTTACTCAAAAGTCTGGGTCAAACCCAGTGTGCTAAAGCACCCCAGTGTTTGTCTTGAAATCAAGTTTTTTTTAACATACTTGGGACAACTCTCCCCAGGTGCCTACACCTTCCTCTCCAGCCAAACCATTTCCCCTCACCCCAGTCAAAAGTACTTGGGCAGGAATTCAAGAGAAGTCACTCTTCCTCATAGTTAGATAATGGAAGAATTTTAGGATAAATTGAATTGATTTTGCGGCCCGCCAGCGAAAATTCACATTTCATGCGGCCCGTGATAGTAAATGGATTACCCACCATTTACTAACGCAAATGTAAAGCCTAACGCAAATGTAAACGATGTGTTTAGTTAACACTTTGGTGAAGGTTTTTATTAAAAGGAACATTAGCCGAAACAGTTGCACAACTTAGCAGTGGCTTTAACTAAGACGTTGTAATCATTGCTGAGCAACAAAAAGGCGTATATGTCCTATGTGGTAGGCTTTGGTAATACAGTTTTCGAAAGAAACGTTATTTGGTAACGAACGAAGTTAAGGAATATCACTATGTGCACGCGTAATTGGAAGCCCAATTCAACAGCTAGACCAGAGGTCGGCAACCTACGGCACGCGTGCCATACTTGGCACGCCAAGCAATTTCTATGGCACGCAGAAGCACCATGTTTTACATATCGATTTTGTTATGATTCTCACAGAAGGCATATTGACCTTGACTTGTATAAAAATACGTGCCTTGCTGGCACACTGAAGGATTTGAAACCTTTAAGTCGGCACACAGTTAGCAAAAGGTTGCCGATCCCTGAGCTAGACCAAGTCTGCAGGCCACAGTGAACGCTGTAAGCCAGCGCTTCTCAACCAGCATACGTCAAGGCCTCAAAAGATGCGCGTCTGAAAGCCTTACAATGTCTTACGTGTCGACGAAGCTTCAGTGGTTCGCGATTTATCGCAAAAACCTCGCCTAAAAGCATCTCGGCTTCTGCGGTCCTTAGAGGGTGTCTATTTCACATATCTTATCAAAATAGGTCCAGCACCTTAAGAGGTAATCCGCGCAAGTGGCGACAGAATTAAGGTTTGAAACCTTTTATATATTCTAAGAGAATTAAACCACTACTGAAACGTGAAGTGAACAATGAATTTTTTTTACGTGACTGAGATTATATTATTACATTATTACTATAGCCTGTTATACGCAGTATTCCGTATTTATTCGATTGCAAGCGGTCCTTAATTATCAGCCCCCTTGATTGTAAGCCGCACTTTGATATGGCTCAGTGGTTCTCAAAGTGGGCGAGCAAAATCACCCCCTCGGGGGCGATTTTGAGGGGCAAGGGGGCGAGAAAACAAAGGGGGCGATAGGGGGTAAAACAACACAAAGGGGAGAAAATGCTCCACCACTAATCCATCATTGAGTTAACTTGAATAGCCTATTACCATGACTTCTTAGTTTCTTGCAAATTTTCATTTACCATGATAATCGTTGGAGGTTGTTGCTAAAGCAATTATTCCGTTAATTCTTACTCTGGATGGTCTATGTACCCGGCTACAGCGTTGATTATTTTCACAAGAATTCTGAACGCAATATTAGCGTCGTAATACATTTGCTCAGTTCAGCTATTTAATGGCTTAGTTCAGCTATTTAATAATTTGTTTAAATTCAATACTTTAAATTTACTACCTTCTGTTTGCCTTGTCAGGCTTGGGGGGCAAAAACACGTGTCGAGAGTGAAAAGGAGGCGATGGAATAAAAAGTTTGAGAAACACTGATATAGCTGATCTAAGCCTCTGAGATAGTTTCGCGTACTAGCACGATTCGCGTTTAATTGGCAACCCTGGTAATGAAGCTTACACCACTACAACTGCCTTCTGTTCATCATAATCCCTCCTGTGACGGATATGCATGCGACGGTGATGATAATAGAATACGAAATGAGAGTTTGGTAAAAAAAAGTAGCCAAGGAAAGATAGAGCGCCATCTATACCTTTCGATAAGGTAAACAAATGAAAAATGTAAGCCGCCATTAAGCCGCACGAAACGATGAAAAAAAAAACTTTATAGGCCGCAGCTTACAAACGAATAAATACGGTACAACTTTTTTTTGAAGGGGATACGGCACGAAATATTAACATACATAAATGTTTACATCCGTGAAGTAGGTATGCCGCTATCACTTCTCTTAATCTTTGTATGATCCCTGGAATGAATAAACGATTAAAGACAAGTGGTGCTTACATACTGGCTTACTGGAGACTGAAAACTAACAGAGAAGAAAATCTGATGAAATATGCCGGGTCCATATTTGAATATGTAAAAAACGGTCATTGAAAAAACAATTTTTATTCTGAGAAATACGGCGGGATTCTGACGCAAAAAGTTCGGGTCAATTAATTTATTGAGAGACACTCTAACGAATTAGTTAAATACCCTGCTTTGAACAGCATTGGTTTCAACAAATTTTCAGCATTCGTTGCACAAATCGTGTGATTCCTAGGCATGCAGCATTTACAGTACGCCTTTCGAAATGTTTTTGAAGTGTGTCAGGAAGTCCATTATGAAACATTACCGCGCGAAAACTTAGATCTTTTCATCACAACTGTGTTAATTGACAATAATGGCAAAACGCAAGAAATTTAACAATTCTACGGAACGGTTTCACTAAAGCGTTGATAGACACTACAGGTAGATCATATGGGCTTACATTGAACTGCTTGGTACTGTAGTAACATCGCCAACTTCTTGTCAGATTCAGACTCTGGAAGTAGATTAATGTCCAGGGATGACTTCTTGAGTAAAATATCATCGCACTTCGCCACTTCCGCCAACCTCTAGTTTAATAAGTTCAAAACACGCTAAAACTCTTGACTTGCACAGCAGCATGAGCCGCATATCACAATGTAATATTCAGAGAAAGCAAAGAGCTACACTAAACAAAGAAGCGCTTTTACTAACCACTTCTACGTTTTTTTCAGTCAAATACTTTAAACTAAACAAATGCAATGTTCTTCCAGTTGAGCATAAATTATGAAAAAATTAACAATTAATATAAATTAAACTACCAAACAGACATAGAAATGCCCTTTGATATTAGATACACAAAATCCGAAACCCCTCATTCTCCACGTTGAAATAAATATGGGCGGTTTGGAAATGTTTGCACGGTTAAAACAATGACAATTCGCAGAGTTTCTTTAAAATATTGTACTGACAACTGTTCTCTGCGACAGGTGGAAGTTCAGCAAACGCCAGACTCCAAAAAACGGTGCACCTTTTTTGTAAAAACTGTTCATGGTGCCGTATACATTTAAATAACCGTGTTTTGGTACAAGCTTTGCAACTGGCCTAAAAGTAGGAAGCAGCAACAACACAATATTATTGGATGAAATTTTACAAAGTCTTCAAGTGTTTGTTTTATTCTCATTCGTATGCACGCTCACCAGCAGCACTAACCTTTTTTTGATCGCGAAATGTTTTGCGTAAAGCCTTGTTTAGCAAATAATCGTCTCTTTTTTCTTCTTGAAGTTCTTGAATCTCTTCTAAAGTGGGCACAACTGTTTCAAGCTTTTTTTTGTCTTTCACTTGGTGTTCGAGCTTGAACATAGGATCGGTAATCAATTTCTTTTTAACCTCCCTGTCTAGAAAACAATATACAGTTGAATGTTTCAGTAACTGTACAAGCTATATCTTGCTTATCTCATTTTATTGAAACAGGCGTTCACACCTGTCATTTCAATTTGCTCATTTTCTTTGGCACTCCACCTTTCCTCTTTTCTTCTAGCACCACTCAGAATCACATAATCACAGTTGGCTGGGTCAGTTTGGATCTCGAAATGTTGATCACACAAATGACACTTCATGCGAAATTTGTATATAGCTGTGGAATAGTAGTATCCGACCTAGAAAAAACATCACAATGATAGCCAAGAATACATTACACAACAAAAACCTTACAAGGTATTACTTTTAACCTACACCAACAAGCAAATCATAACATTTTTTGTTGGTGCATCACACCATGCAGCCAGTAACTCACTTTTTTCTTTTCAGCATTATACCGCACACCCATTCCAATGTGTTTGTTGCAACCATTGCACCAAATGTTGTATGGCATTTCAAACCGTATAATGAGGATTCCCTGGAAAAAGAACACAGCTAATGCAAAAAGTGTATTTTGAAATAATTCAAAAAGATTAAGATAACATTACCAAATGGAGGTGAAAAATTGCAGTGAACCTGTTGACTATCATAAGTGCCTAACCTAAAAGGGGGCAATATTTTTATGTATTGCATGCAGCAGCTGAGAATCATGTCAAATACAGGAATACTGCCTATACGCTTAGTGTTTGTCAATTACAAGCACAGTAAGTGAAGCTCAGTAAGCCAGCCTTTCATACAACCATCACATATCCACCATTCATATTGTTCATTTTGCAAGCTTATATGGAGTGAACTGTTAGCTTTCACCGTTTTGCACAAGTTTACAACTTCTCCTTTTGAGCCAGTTGTTGTAACCACTGCTTGGCCACACTAGATCTCGGGGCAGGTCTTGAGCAGCCATTCGATTGTCTCTATCGTTCAGAACCGTCAGGCCATGCAGTCCATGAGGAGGTCGATGGAATGGACATTGGAGGACAACATGGTCAATGGTTTGTTCTCCTACACCACACTCACAGGCC
>JGI24022J15233_10005719_pt1 | contig 13277 bp, 7 predicted proteins | sample Ectturendosymbi2_FD_15233 | JGI IMG/M metagenome (IMG submission 15233) | reverse complement strand
TTTCAATACAATATTGGATGTATGCAGCAACCGGGGTGCCAAACATGAAATGGGGCGCCGAGTACCATTGGCCCAACGTTGGCGACGGCCTGCTCAGCGGACCGTGACGTGTGAGTTCCACCGAGTCTTGAAAATGTCGAGGTCAGCAGCGCGTTTCAGACGTTTGGTCGGAATACAATGCTATGCTGAAACAGTTATTGTTGTGGGTACAAACCAAGAAAACATCCAGTCTGGAACACCCAACAGTATTACCAAACAAGTAACAGAGTGACATACCAAATATGCTTTTTGCCTACAAAATCAACAGTAACTTGTATTCTAGTGGCAAAGCAGTTACTTCATTCAAATCTTTTTTGGCGAAGTACTTCACTAAATCAAGCCGTTAAAATTAATAAATAAACTAAAAACGTTGCTTATTATGACTGTTCGTCTGCACGTGGTCGTCGGGGAAAGAGGCCTTGGCTCTCTCGTAGATTTTGAAATATGACATTTTCCTATTCATTTTTTGTAGAAAAATTGTTTAGGTTTATTTGTCAGTCGGTAAAATGAAATTTCGCCACAGTTGGCCACCCCTGAAAAAATGCTTTTGGCCACCACCTGGAAAAATCCACTACTTCCACCTTGGAAAAAATCCTTCCAACGCCCATGCGTCAACACACAACAAAGAAATTTACAGACGGCAATGGTTTTAACATTTTATTCGAAAGGAGCACGATAGCAAACTACCCTGCACGGAACCTTTGTGGCTACGAGCAGCAGCAGCGGGATCTGCAGACAGGGGCGCAATGAGGGTGGCAAGCGGGGCACAATTCCCCAGGCGTCGAGTCACTATGGCGGCGCTGAATCACTGCGGGGAGCGCCGAAAAGTACTCAACAATGTCACAAGTACTTTCTGTTGTCACAAGTACTCAACAATGTCACAAGTACTAAATATCTCAGTTTCGAACATGGGAGGACCGCCAAACTTGCTTCTTACCCCGATCGCCGTCTAACCTCGTCACGCCCCTGTCTGCAGGGCTCGTCCAAGCAAGCGATCTGCGCTGTGGAGTGATAGTTTTACCTCGCTGCCGATCAGGGGAAAGCTGATGGAGAGTTTCCTTGTCTTGGAACAGAAGTCTGCCCACGAAAAATCTCCCTGAGGAAAGGTCAGCGCTCCAATCACGATTTTCTTGTAAGGTATTGAAAGAACACTGGAAGGAATAAAATTGACCGCTGATCAATGGAGTCTGCTCAAAATCGAAGCACTTGATACCAATTTTAAGTTGATTCACGCTGCTTAATACCCCCCACGTTGAAACTGGTATACCAGAAAATTCGCTGATATAACGGAAACACTGCCTATATTAAGTAACTTGGATGTTGATCCGGGAGGAACTTCATTGTACCCAAACTAATTGAGTGCTCAATGAACAGCAGGTAGGGCCAGCAGGTCAAGAAGAGGCAAAGAAGTTAACCGACCTCACGAACCCGCTTATGACAAAAAAATACGACTGCGATATTCATAGCTGTGATGCTCTTACCTCACTGCACCGTACAACTCGGTATTGATGCGTTGTATCCAAAAAGCATGAAACAAGTACAATTCAATCTCACACTGGCATTGTGACACATATCCAGCATTACTGTAGAAGCGAACTTTAACCCAAATACAAAACTTTACAAAGATTCCAGATGTTCAACGTTTTTGTATCTGTCTAGAACAGGGGTTCTTAAAGTTTTCCTCAATACTCCCAGGGGTATTGAGATTAGATGTTGGGGGTATTCAACAGTGTATGGAAGCAAAGTCCAACTCCGGACTCAAGTCCTTACTCCAAGAACTTAGACTAACTTCCATCCGGATTGACTTTGACTTGATACCAGTTGACTTTGCAGCGACCTCTCGATTTGAACCCAAGCTTGACATTTTAACCTCTTAACTGCGTGGGGTGTCCATAGATTGACAAAAATTTGACTTAGAGGCATTGAGGCGTTAGAACTTTAAGAACACTGGTCTAGAATGTAGCAGCATATAGAGATCACATTCAAATACGTAACCTAAAAGAGTTTTTTTTCAGTTTCATTCATTTCGCAAACGAATGATGAATTTCAACATGGCAGGGAAATTGATTTGGTCCAAGAACGTTGGTTCTGAAGCAAGGAAGGCGCTTGTCTTCAATTGAATGCTGATGGAAACTGAAACGTCAGTTTGCGAAGAGTCTATAGCAGGAGACAATCATTCAACGTATAGCAGGAGACAATCATTCAACGTCTGGATACCAAATACTTGCCACACTTCAAGAAACAGTAACAACGCACACGCAACTAACCTTCTGTGTTGTTTGTTTAGGGCGTTCAGAAACCGTCGAACAGTCTGTGAGAAGTTTGCAAATTAAGCAATGATTGAAAACAGAAATGAATACACGTACTTTGCGAGACAACATTCACCTTGTCGAACTCTTCATAAGAAATCGAAGAAAAAAGTCTCGCAGCAGTCGCATCGCCACGGCACCATTCGAGAGCATTGTAGGCCCTGAGCTTGAGTGGAATAATCCGCACTATGAGCTCGACGATAGCGTTCTGCATCTGAATGTCTCCTAGTTTGTGAAGATTCGCCATCAGGAACTTGCTGCGAAGAGAAGCGGTTGCTCTGATAGTTGGTCAGAAATGAATGCAACTTACTTTTAATCGAGTTCAAAAATTTTGCTCAGGAAAGACGTCTACACATGCTTTGTCGACCTCGAGAAATACAACCGGATATCTCGAAAACGGCTTTGGGAAGTACTGCAAATGCACAAGCGGCAGACATGGGATGTTTGCGATGAGTTCACGGCGTGACACATCGCGACAAAGTGCGCAGCTGTGAAATTCGTAACGTCCTGAATGTCGAAGCCACTTCTCGCAATAGAGAGATATCAGCTACGATGGTTCGGTCACTTGACCAGAATGCCACACAAAAGATTGGTGAGATGAGTCCTACTGGCTACACCCACGGGGAAGTGGGCCTGGACCTTGGATTTTGTTATTTTAACCCGGCTGTGGTCATGCGTTCTTCTGCTGTTGTCAAGTGTTTAGACCAGCTTTTTTTCGCTGTGTGGTATACCAAGCTATATTCACTCGGATTTAGGGCGTTCACCGAATTCTCGCGAAGTTAAGGGGTATCTGATAAAGAGGGGTGCAGCTAGTACCCACTCTACACGTTACCATCCTATTGGTTATTCGCAAGTAGAACGTCATAACGGAATTCTATGGAAAGCAATTAGACTTGCGTTAAAATCGCACAACTCGCCTGTTGACTCGTGGGAAGCTGTATTGCCAGATGCGTTGCATTCTATTCGGTCGCTCTTGTGTGTGTGTGTGCATTTGTACGAGTACAAATGCTACCGGGCACGAACTGTTTCTTAGTTTTGGTCGGCGGTCTCCGAATGGGAAATCGCTGCCTGCATCGCTGTCTAGGCCTGGCCCAGTGTTTTTGAGAAACCACGTACGATGCTTTAAACATGGGGTCATTCTATGTCAATTCTATGCAAAAAACTAAATTTTTTTGAAGTTGGTTAAGGTTTCGCGAAGTTATGGACCATACAAAATGACTACTTTTGTGGTTAATGAAGCGTAACGACTAGCAAGAAAATCACCAACTAACTTTAAAACTAAATCATTCTAATTGTAATCATTTAATAATTTCAAAAACTTGACAAAGGAAAATCCAAGTGCTTACCCCAATTTTGGGGTAAAGAAAATGGGTAGTTATCACAATCACGCATGCATGACATAAATTTTGAATGGTAATATCTTGACGTGCACACATGCTATTAGCATGTGCAATACATCATCTGAAAGCTCTCATTGAGGAGATGTAGTCTCAAAATATCCTCCCATTAAAAAATTGAATGCTTTTTAATGACTGATTAAAAAATTGCGGTTATAAAGCCAACGCAGAACTGCGTTTGCTTAACCAACCCGCGTATCAATCTCTTTGTTTCGACTTCAGTCACTCGTGAATACCACCCTGAGGTAATTTAACGTCTCTACCTGTTGCAGTGTATTTCCGCTCACTTGCGGAAGACACTGCCTTGGACGTCTTGAGAGACACAATACCTCAATCTGTTTAGTGCTGATTTTCGTTCCTGCTTGGTCGCACGCAGCAGAAAACCGATCAAATGCGTGCCGAAGACCCTGTTGAGAAGATCCACGCATTCAGTGCCAATTCGTCCGTAAAAAGCAAAGCCAACGGTTCGTCCTGCAATTCCCAACAGTCACAGTGACACCCTCATCGACGCGTCTGTGACTGTCTGTCAAATTCATATAGACCAGGGCTCTCCAAATTTTTTGGGATAGGACTACATATGCTATTTCACAACAGTTCGAGGGCCGGACATCTTGCGTAATATGTTTTTTTTGGGATATGTTACTTTCTACCAACTTAACACATTTTTTGTAAATGCATTATTATTTTTTAATTGTTGGCAAAACGTGTTTTGCGGCCAGGTGAAATGAATTCGCAGGTCGGATTTGGCCCGCAGGCTGTAGTTTGGCTTTGGACAACCCTGATGCAAACTATGAAGAGGATTGGTGAAAGCACACACCATTGTCGGAGTCCAACATCAATTGTGAACGGTTGTGATTGGTCGACTCCGTGAACAGTAATACAGTTATTTGACGGCCAGCAAGAGGCACCCGTTAACATCGTACTCCCGCAACACCCCCCAAAGCTTTTCACGAGGAACGCGGTCATATACTTTCCCGAGAGGCCGACAAAACATGTGTAGAAGTCTTTGGCTGGCTCCCAGGATTTCTCGAAAATTTGCTGGGGAGTGAAATTTGTTCTGTAGTGCTACAAGTGTGACGAAAACCCTGTTGGGTGTCCTCCAGCTTTGCTTCAAATATTTCGTCTTATCCTTTTTTAACGAACTTCGCACACACTCTTCCTGGGAGGTCAAGCAAAGAGACACTCCGGTCTCCGGCAGTTGGTGCATTAACTCCTGTCTCCCTTGTTGTGTATCGGGATGATCAATTTGCCAATTTTTCGGTGCCCTTCCAAAACGCCATGACACTTGACAAAACGAGTCAGCCAAACCACCCGGCGTTCCAAGTTCCCCAAATTCACTACCATACTTTTCGCAGTTAGCTTTAAGCTCGGATTTGGCAGCGGCATCAGAGGGCTTATTGATGCACAGTTCTACAGAAGCTTTCATCTGCGCAAAGTTTTAAACATCCCGCCTGAAAAACTTTGCTCAGTTCTGTCAGGTGAGGTGGAAACGTTGACAAAAGAGGAGCACCATGTTGAATTTTTTTGGTATAAGTCGCAGTAAAACAACGCACATTGCATCATTTTTATTTTATGATTGCTGCTAATTCTGTGCGACTCAAACTCAATATCCAAAATCTAACTCCTGCCTCCCACTGTTGCCTCACTCGACAACCACCTTGTTTTGCATGCGCGCTACAACTGCCGATCTTTCGTCTTCATTGTAGTCTGATGCATCGCCAGGCACGCCGATCGCAACGGTGAAACAGTAAAATCCTTTCGTAATTGCATTAAAGTGCTTGCGCAGTTTCGTACATCATACTGTACAAATCTGCGGCAGTGTACTAACTGGCTGAAGCGAGGCGGTGCGCATGACAATGCACTGATACCATACTTACAATTTTCGCTTCCGAATTCCCCGCCAGAAAATTGCGACGGCTTGTAAGATTGCAGCCGTCTGTTACAATAGCCACGTGCAGGAAAACAAAATTTCTTCAAATCGTTTTTCTTCAAGGCAAAATCATATCTTGGCTTTCAGAATTTAGGGTGTCATTTTGCCACCCAAAAACAGCTTTAAAAAACACTGTGTCTATGCATCATTCACTACATCTTACCAGACTGCTAGCGACTGGTGATTGCCACAGATGTGATTCCTCACAAGAGGCATAGATTGAGTGGGTAAATCTGCTAAAGCCTGATTGAGATTGTCGACTATCTACATAAAAAAAAGAAAAACTGAAAAAAACAAATTAAAACATCGAACACAGTCGAAACACACAGTAGTATGCTTTTGCCTTAACTCTTAATTATAACTTTCGTTAAAGAGCATACCATTTACTAAGTATGTTTGACGCAAAATGTTGCTACCACGTTTGTAATTTGTTACCACCTTACGTAAAACGTTACTTTCACTGAAACTATAATGTTAATTACTTAACACTTTTCTTGCAAAAGTCATGTCTCCACAGAAACTCTACGTCGCATCAACTCATACTTCATCAGTTATTTCCGACAGAAATTAGAAATTTTTGCTCGAGGTTTCATCTTCCATTCAACCAATGAACCTGAATGCTGCTTTGCTTCAGAACAATTGTTTTTAATGAACTGGTTTACACCCATCCTTATAAAAAATTTGAAGCTTTGAATAATTTTCAAATCAATTTAAAAGTTTGCGGAGCATTTCTTGCAGAAAGTGACCGTATTTCAGGAAATTTTATCCCTCATCATCTCGCCCGTCACAAGCACGAAACACATCCACTGTAAAGCTCCAAAATTAAAGCAGATGTTTAGAAGAGAACCTTTCTATATGCTGATAACACTTTTTGGAACGTTCCCCAAAAAATATCGTTTTTAATGGAGTTCTGGAATAATAATATTGTTGTATCTGTTACAGTTACACGAAGCCACCGCTACATTGTGGAAAACCTTACACTGGTAGCATGGACTAATCAGAGTTTTGACGTTTTCAGATTCATTATCGTCAATTACGTTGCTTACAACCGCTTTTCAGTACTCGGCAGCAGGGCCATTGTATTGGAAAAATCTACTTAATAATATGCATTGGTCAAATGCTCAGAAACGGTGCACTACTTTGTTGCAGCAGCGAATTAGTTGCACTCGAGATCACCGAGCTTAATACCACTTGTCATTACTCAGGTTTTGGCTAATGTGAGCCTGAGCCAAGAACCACCACTGAATTTTCAGTTTATCCATTGCACGCAATTTGAAAAGCGCTCCAATTCCCAATGTAATGAGTCTCCATAATGATGACGAAGTACAATCAACAAGCAAGTTTTTTTTTAATGGGAAATCGATTTCATAACTTATGGCATGCTCAGCCCTGAAATCTTATTCAAATAAAACTAAAAATATTAAGTGACTTTGTAACGAGAAATCAATCACAAGAGTTTACTTGGTTGTTGATGAACGAATGCAGATAGCAGACGTAGAGCAGAGCGAGGAGGTGAATCATCATCGCCTTGAACCATTTGCAACCATCGCGCATGATCGGGACCATGCGCTGAAAGAAACAACAGCGACTGGTGAAATGAGCTGCAAATCGCGATAAGTGACACAGAAAATGATCCGTCGCAGATTTTTGCGTTGAACAGCAAACTCACCGCAATCGTCTCCATAAACAACCGGAGAGTGGTCAAGATTTCGTCGGATGCATTTTGCCAGTCTTGAGTATTTTTGAAAATGTGACAAAATATTTTCTCTGCGGAAGTAAAACCATGGTGGTAAACGTTTTTTTAAGGTTTTGGCCTTGGTTTCGGTCAATCAAAACACCTTAAAAAACACTGGTGGTGAATAAGACGGGAGTGATTCGCGCGCAGTCAGTGACCACAAATAGTTGGTAGAGCCAGTTGCGCTGCATTATCGAAATGCCATTTTTTCAGTAGAACGGTGACTGTCATTCAGTTGCTTCGAAGAACCACTGCTGGCTTTCAAAATACTCGTGTGTGGTAGTGGTAAACTATTTCGTCAATATTTGCATTCGCTGCCCCTCAAGTAAAACCCAGAAGAACTTTCCGACGTCGCAAAGAAACGTCTTTTTCATTCGACAGAGGTTAAATGTGATTTGACGCAGCTTGACATAGAGGCTCAGAGCACTCGGTTAGTTGCCATATAACACACAAATGCCAAATTTGAATGTTTCTAAAATGTAATATCTACTTTTTTTGAAAGTTCAAGCAGCTGAAAAAAACGTTTGCGCTTATACAGAATTAAGAGTGCTGTCAATGTCTAGATTGGAATGTTGAAACGAAAAACAAGCCCCGACGCATTGTTAGAGTTTAACAGATTCTACACTATACATTCACCGAGACTTGTACATTCAGATTACCCCAAGCTGGTCACAAATATCCCGCAAAAGGAATTGCAGATTTTGCACTCTCAAATGCTGACTAGCACATCACAGACGTTATACAGTTTAGCGCTTGCCAACCATGAACAACAATCCAATACAATGAAAAAGCTTAAGTGATGTTAACTGTGTGTTTAGGATCTCATTTTGCTTGAAAACACACCAAGAATTTCAGGAAGTCCAGCAGCCAAAAGAACATGAATTCCTTTCCGTTCATTCTGTTCACATAAGTACCTCACCACTCTCAACACCATGCACAGAGTATCGATATCCTTGGATTGTATTGCCTGGTGAAATAACAACAGATCTGTGACGAATGTTATTCTGAAAAATGAAGAAAATGCATTGTTCGTCTTTGCTAATGGAATCGAACAAAACACATGCACTACTGGCCGAATCAACTTCAATACAACTCCTGTGCATTGGACTAATAACAGTTTATCTACAAACGTGTCAACAGATTATATGCAATTACCATTAATGCGCATGTTTGAAGAAAAAAAAGAACACTATTATCTGCTTGCTTTAAAAGCATCACGTCTCGTTAACTTGCATGTTTCAGTTGCTTCACCGGTGAGATTGTACGTTTGGAGCAAGAAATCGTGTGTTTGTTTCAAGTAAGCAAACCCAGGCTGAATAGTGTGGAGGTTAAATTAGGAAATATGCAAGGTGTTTGAAAATGTTTCATTATGCTATATATTACCTCAGCCAGTTTCTACCAAATGATCTCAAATTCTAACAACACATGTAGAATCAACTTAAACTTATGTTTTATATTATCTTTTCAGGTATGAAAATGGTAAAAATGTCAAAAAGCGTGTCTTTCTTATGAAGAGCATGCTCGAACACAGTTTAACATGACTGCAGTCTGTACAACGTGCATTTGTAAGAAAATTCCATTAAAAAAGTCTAAGATGCTGTACATATTTGAAAATGGCACAAAACGTAGTTTTTTTGTAGGAGAAAATTTTTTGTGTAGAGCCAACATATTCTGGATGATCGCTAGTACCAGAAGAGATAGTTGAGAAAGTTCAGAGCACATTTGTGCAAAGCTCCAAACAGCCCATTGAGAAGAGGAAGTCAGGAAATCCAGAAGATTGCTCCATTGGGGGCTTGTGTGGCATTAGGAAATGCTTTGCGTGAATAACATCTAAAAAGCCATTGCCCATTCAGGCCTTGAAAATGGGATGAAAAGCACAGGCATGAATCAATATGCAAGAAAACATTGAGGATGTGTTTTGTGATGAGGCACGGTTCATATAATTTGTGAAAGTGTTTAGAAATTCCACAAATGTTTGAATTTTTTAATGAATTTTTTTATTTTAATCTTTATGAAAAAAAATTGTTCTATTGAGACATGATTAAGTAATAACCTGGTGAATTGGTAGTTTTGTGTAGTATCACCAACAATTGCAAACCATGTCACTGTTATGATTAGGGCAACCAAATGTCAATATAGTCAAAAATTTTCTGCCATTTTTGAAGTTTATGAACGTCCACAAACCAAATTTCATGCTGATACCATGAGCGATTCCAAATTTATTAGGTAGATGAAGTCAAAATTTACCATTTTGCCAAAATTTCTTGCAGCACAGTTTTTTCTCTTGATCGATATTTTCGTAAAGCTACAACAGTTGATATTGACATGCTTTTGTAAGTTTTGTTGAAATTCTAACATATTGGATTTTTTGCAACTTCTGTGGTAATCATGTTGTTTTGCCACAGGTGGACAATTAAAAGTACGCTTGGCATGGTAGCACTTGATGTTGAAGAAATAACAATGTAGAACCTTCTCAGTGACTTCAGGAGATTTTATGATCTGGATATTTCTCTTGTGTTTGGATTTTAATCTACAGTTTTTTACTTTTGCTTTCATTGGGTATTTCACTTTTGATTTTTGTTTCATTTCAACAGAAGATTCTTAACCTATCTGTTTGATTTCTAATATAAGCTCTGTATTCTTCATTTTAATTGCAAGCGCAGGCAATCAATAGGCTAAGTTTTTAGGTTAAAAAATTGGTTGCCCTAGTTATGATATTTAAAATGCATATCATTTGCAACAGCAATGTTGACAGAAACTCCTACTCTGTGCTAGGCCAAATAACATAGGTGTCAACATAACTGGTACATAACTTAGTTAAGGAAAAAACTTTAAATCACATTTTAACATTTTCGTGGAACAGCAAATTGGCAAATTCATGTAAGTGGTAAATTCACAACAGGCTGATTTGTTTAATCAGTGAACATACACCACACATAATGATTGTCCCAAGAAATATATAATGTATTTCAGGTTATGCAAGAAAGGATTGTTACTTGCTCAGATTAAAAGAATGAATGCATTTTGTACAATTTAAACATGCTGATAAATCTACCCAACAATTTTCTTTAGAGATCCTTTCAGATGCTTTCTTGAGGTCGATAAAGCATGTGCAGACATCTTTGGCATACTCCCAAGATTTCTCAAATACTTGCTGGAGAGTGAAAATTTAGTCTGTAGTGCTGTGGCCAGCATGACAATCAGACACAAAATTTGAGGTTTCATTATTTTCTCAAATGTTTTTAGACATTCTTTTTTATTAGGTTTTGAAAAAGTGGGAAAGAACAAACCAACTTTGCAAAGTACACACTTCAAAAAAGCAGGCTTGCACACAAATAACAGTTTTATGGCAATTTTAAGCTGGGACATTGGTGCAGAATTGAGTTTTGTGAAAGAAGCTAAGTTCTTTATAATTCACTGTTTTATGTAAGATGAAAGATTTGTAAGCCATGTTACAAACTACAAACCACAAACCTGGTAAACTTAAAACAATTAGTAAAGAACCATATTGGTGCGTGAGCAGTTCAAATGTACCTAGCAGCCAGTATTCACTGTTTGAAAAATAGAATATTAATGCCACCTGTGAAAGAGTATTATACCTCTTACATGACTGCCCCTTTAACAAAGATTACAAGAGTTTTTAAGCCTTACACCATGTTCCAATTTAGAATTACAAATACAAAAAACAATTTTAACTTTTTTCATCTTTAGAGATAACTTAATAAACATGATAATACAGTGCAATAAACCAAACAGTTATTCATTTAAATAGATATAGTACATTTAATTCATAAAACTGCTTGAAGATTTGCTCAACTCATGAATCAACATTGAAAAACTTAACTAAACCTTTCTTATTCAGAAATATATATTAATCAGTACATCCTATTAAAAAACTCTTCATTCACACTGAAAACATCATATAATAAAACTGAACTTGCAAAAAGTGTACCTGAAAAGCAATTCTGCGCAATACTGGCTCAAATTTTACACTGCATATTTGTGGAGCCTCAGCAGCTTCTGTAGATTGTAGGAAAGCAATGACGTCATCTTTTTTGTTTAATAGTGCTTCAAGCTGAAAAAAGGCACATGTCACCAAAGGCTCATTAAACAGCTTGAACCAGAATGGATGCTTTCAGCTGATTGCTGGAACAAAAATTTTCAGCAGCAACAACAAATTGTAAGAAAAATCAAAAGTCACTGAAGTGTACCAATGGGATATTTAACTAGGCAATCGGAAATAAAAAATATGCAAATGTGCATCAGTTTGGTTGGATGCAAAGCACATGATAATTATCAATTGTCTAAAATAACACTGGATATTCAACTGTTGAAAATTCATTTCACACCATAATAGTACATTGCCAAAAATTGCTTAAATAGCACAACACGGAATTATATAAGACATATTTTTTTTTAATTTGTCTTCATAGGTCTTTGTTCCATCACAAACTGAACTTTGACCCAAGCACAATTTTTTCCTTTTTTCATGCACAATAACCACAAGACAGTGGTAGAAAAAGTCAAATAGGCCTAAAAACGGTTGTCTACTCAAAAACCAAGGAGTCCACAGAATATACTTTCCTTAACCTGGCACTGGCAAACAACGTAAAAGAAGTTATCACACAAAATATATTTTTCCTACACTGAACCATAAATTTAATGCAGTGGTGCACCTAGCTAGGTATGAGTGATTCTGTCATGGAAGGGCAGCTTTTGATGATACTTTACAGAAAACAACAACATTTTGTAAGTTATAGTCAAGTGGGGTAAAAAAAATTTTCAATGTTGGTGTAAAAAGTAACTACCCCACTTAAAAATTAAGGAAAAAAAGTGTCAAATGAATTGGTGCTACAGAGGCATTCATTGAGACATCGTTTGTAACATATTTGTTCCAACCCAAGTCCTCAATTTAAGTTTAGCATATTTGTTTAACAGTTGATGTTGATATTAGATAGGACCAAAGTTTCAAACAAATTTCACGAACTTTTATGCTGCTTTGGAAGTACTTAGCATAAACATGTCAAAGTTATCAACTGCTTGTCAAAGTTGGAAACTGCTTTGGTAATGCATGTTTCTGCATACCCATACCAATACAAATTTTGACAACTTTTCATTCTTAGTTTTATGGGCTAGTTCGTTTTTATCCCAAACAGATGTATTGACTTGGGCAAAAAATAGTTACTTTTTGCCCAGACAAGATTTTCTTACCCCATGTTTGCATTTTTGTATGATTTACTGTAAAACAGATAAAGTAAATTTCTCTGTAGTACTGCTCTGCAAAAAGAAACAAAAACCTTCATTTATTATTGGTGTTTCAGCTGTATTGTAAACGTATTTGATTAAAATGATAGCTTACAAGCGATTGCCATTACCTTTTTTTAAGTCTAGAACTGGGATTCCTAAACCATTTTAGGTGCATCTCCTTTGACATTAGTCATCAAATCTGCATCTCAGCACACCTTGCAATCAAACACAAAAACTAGTGAAATTTTTTATTTGCGATTATCCTGCTTGTCAACAGTCTGTTGATACCACACCGGTAGTTTGAGAACCCAGGGTCTAGTCCAGAAAGTAATAAAATAGTGGTCATGAAATTGCATCATAATTGCATTTTTAAACTGCATCACAAGTGTTGTGTGTATAAAAATAATTGTATGTCATGTCCAAAAGACCCAATGCTGGAATCACAGTACAGCGGATTTACCTTTAACACTTTGAGAACCGGGGTACGATATATTCGTACTTTGATTTCAGCCTAAAACAGCAGTTTTCAGGTGCCTTACCAACGCCCTAGCTCCTCCGTCGATTGCGCTAGAGAGCTGTTCAAGGGCTCAACCGGATCGGCCAGCCTAGTAGATTACACT
>JGI24022J15233_10005717_pt1 | contig 13280 bp, 4 predicted proteins | sample Ectturendosymbi2_FD_15233 | JGI IMG/M metagenome (IMG submission 15233) | reverse complement strand
GCAGTTTGGTTTTATTGCGTTCCTTATAAATGGCGCGCCTTTCGTGGTCATTCAACATTTTCCACGCTTCTGCGTCTCCCTTAGCGAGTCTTTTCAAATAACTTAAATCGTCCCAGAAAATTCTGTTTTGTTGCTCGATTAACAAGTCAAAAGTCTACGTTTTTCTGCTGTTAGATGGGAGCAAGATTTTTTTCTATCTTACATCTCATCAGATAAAGCAGTTCATAGGTACGGAGCAACAATAGGGAAACTACCACTGAAGTAGCTTTGATAAGGAGGGAAATGTCAAGAGGAATTATTTAGGTAGAAAGTTTGAGCCTGAGGTTTGGTTTTGTCACATAGTTTCATTGGTCGAACCGTGCGCGGACGATACAAGTTCCAAGCTGCAAGCAGAGATGGCAACGCATCGGGAGTGGCGGAGTCGACTACACCAGGATTCTGCGTTTTTTGCGGCAGAGCATTCGGAGTCATAAAAAGAATGTGTGAAAAACCGGACGCTGAGCAGGAGTCTCTTTTTATTTCCGGCATTGTTTTGAGTCTGCGTAGTCTGCGTAAATGTCATTGCTACACGCATTGCTGAATTTCGGTGATTTTTATTCCGTGATTTTTGCACGCTCTCGATTATTACAGGTCACGCAAAAGTTACATGATGTGATGTTGCGTTCAGCGCGTTGTTTTTGCGAACTTTTGCACTTGAGTACTAGAGTGGAAACAGCGTTGTAGTTAAAGTATAAGTAATTAGTAAACACACACGTACAAATAAAAACACGTAAAAATCCACAATAGTTCAATCAAACAATGCACACTACACGTGTATAAGAGCAATAAAATGTTTTCATTGTTTTCAATTCGTAATAGTTTCGAGCTTGCTCCTTTCACATGGACAATTCAATTCACCTCAGTGTGAATTTCACTGAAATGTGGATACGTACAGTAGAATCATCATAGTGCTGTGAGAGCAGAGGTTGACGGGCAGACTCTTTCAAAGCTCATAACCAACTTTACACAGATAGTTCGATTTAAATCGTATTCCACATTTTCCAAAGCTTTTCCTTCCAATACGTGACAAGATTATTATTTCATATCGCTTTTTTTTACTATATGAAGTTGGTTTTGAAATGCTTCAGATACGCTTGCGTAATTCGCCTTGGTCGTCTTTCGTGCTGTAGTGTAGATCAGTGTAGTGTAGCCTGCATCAAGAGATTGCTGATGTTGGGGTTAAAATCGGCTCGCAATAGTTTTGCAAAATGGGCGGAACTAGAAAATCAATACAAACATATTGTGCAATGTCTGGGTTAAGCAAAAGTCAAAAGTATATTATGTTTTGTGTTTTGATCACCCACGACGAGTTTTACCAAACATTGCTCAGCGGAAGCCTTCGTGAAAACAAACAAGATTGAAGTGATTCTAGAATAGACTTGATTTGCTTGAAAAACAACTGGTGGCGCTTGTTACGAAACTTAAGAGTAGCGCAAAGAAATACAATTTATGTCATATTGATAAACTTCTGAGATTGGAGGTAGTTTTCATTCACAAACCATACTAGATCGTAGTTTACTTTCTGGACTCGTTTCGACTTTCATTTACATATACGTTTTATTTACAGTATTTTAATGTACCAAAGTTGCTTTTGAAGCTAACAGAAACATTTTGCTTGAAACTTCAACTTATGTTTCCACTGTGCGGCACAAAACGAATTTTGCAGTGATGGAGAACTTTACAAATGCTGATTTTAATGCAAAATTTAGTGAGCAAAAAAGCGCAAATTTCATTTTCCGGAACGCACTTTCATACAGTCTTTTCTCAATTTTAACACAGAAGTTTCTTAAATTATTCGAATAACTAATATTGTTTTTGCGTCTATTCGCAGGTTTTAGATCAATTCCCAATTGATCAAAATCAAAGTGAACGAATAGCTGGTGATGTTGCTGTTTTAACCTACGATTATGGCAATCTCTTGCCAAAGGACATTATTTTGGCGGTTAACGCTTTGAATAAACTTTCCAACACGACATTATTAACTGAAAGAGTGAGTATCAAATAAGAAATCCTTTTTCTATTCAGCAAATTGTTTGGTGAATGATTTAATTTTTAACGTGGGTTTGCAGACTTCATTGGGTATTGTCATTACGATTGGAAATTTCCTGTCTGTTTCAGAAGAAACTCTTATGACAAGTGGTGTTTCTGAGAAGTAAGCATTCATTAAAAAATAGTGAGAAAAAGTTTGCGGGCCAATTTCAATAGAAGTAAATGTTTTACCACTTTTGAAAGACATTTACTCCAATGAAGCAATCTTGCTCACAAAAATGTTGAGAACTGCCGGTCTGGTGGACTTGCATTTTTATTTGAGCTGTTTTAACATCTCAAAATTTTCTATGAATGTTTGAAGATCTCGGACATGCTGTAAAATTGCTAAGTGACCCTACGAAATGAAGTTAAATTGTTTGTGTAATGAACCTAATATAAACAATTCAGTTTGTAAATAAATTTTTATGCGTTTGTTTATCAACTGCAATGTATCTGCATATACGAAGCTTGCTGACAATCCTTAAAAAAGTGATAACAGCTGTCACGGTGGAAATCAACCTGGAGCTACAATTTGTGGTGAAAACATTGGTTGTTTCTGTTCTGGAAATACCTCAAGGTAAAGCGATTTATGGCAGCCACTTTCAGAGATTTTAATTCATCCAACCTTACCCAAGTATTACCATGGGTCAAGTTGGATATCTTATTAAGAACGTTTCCTATGTAATATGCTTGCAAAAGTATAAAAAATTTTTTTTTTCATAATGTCTTTTGGAGAGAATGAAATGATCAATGAGAACAAAAAAATTCCATGTGAAAGGTAAATATACAATAGTGAAATGTCGAAATCGGCATTTGTTTGTATGGTTGGCGCTACAAGAGTCTTGGGACAACTTGAAGAAAGGTTTTGTGACCACATAGATCTGCTCAACTGCTGTTAAGCAGATTGAGGCTTAAGTAAATCCGAGTTGATTTGAAGCTAAACATGTACATCGCCTATTCTGAATCGTATTGCCATTAAAATCAAAATTAAAAAGGCTGCATTTTTGTGATGATTTACTTTTGAACGTATATTTACTTTTGACATGGAATGGACAACAACAAACTGAAAGTGAAAATACATTTGTTGCTATTTTTTGTATTTTTGTGTATGCTAAATACGGAAGTATTATCAACTAAATCCCTATCAAAGATTGTCACTTAGAATTTCGTTTGTATACTGTATTTTCAGAGAATGTCCCAAGCTCACGTTTTTTCCATCTTGTGGCCTATGGCAAGTTCACAATAATTTTGATTCTAATAACCATTTTCCCTCCCTGTAACTGTTTAAGAATGTGTGACTTGCTTTGTCAACAAATACGCCAGGCATTTAGGCGCAGTATTAGATACGTAGTGCTGATCTTGTACGTTTGTTTGCTTAAAAGTAGGCAGGTATTTTGATATGACATTACCGAAAATGATTCTGGGTTGCGACCCGGGTTCTGGGTTGCGCATGTAAAAGCAAATGAACAAGCATTCATGAAAGAAGTTGCATCTTATTCTAAGTCAAAATAACTACACCAAAAATAGTTCAGAAGAAAAGTTGCCTTTACCTACAAATTATGAAATAATATTTTATTACACGGTCTCTGTTGAGTTCATTCATACTTCACTCACGAGATGACATCTGTGTGCATCAAAAATTATTGATAAAACTTTGTGTTTAAGAGCTATTTAACACTTTTTTTTTAGAAACAAAAGGACAAATTGTTTTCGAAGCTACGGAATTGCCTGACAATAAACTTGGATTCACGTTTAGTCAGTTTGCTGCGTTTGTTGGAAATCCAAATTCAAGTGCAAATGTTCAAATTTCTGTCCCTCTTGAAGCAGTCGACAAAAGTGATCGTGAGTTGAAAACCAGAAAGTGGACTTACAGTGGGAAAAATCTGAATTTTGTACATCGAAGTTAACACTCTTTTTCAAAATTGTTTTCTAAAAGATGAAAGAATGCTAGTTGATTGCAATGTCTGTGTAAATTTGGGGGTGAGCATGTATTTCACACTAACTCCACCTACCTCAGATTGTCTTGTTGGCCATGTAGTTTTGTTGCAACCTTTTTACTACAGTGGTACAGAGGAACCAAATTTTTTTTTGTGTTGAACATTGCATTTGTTTCAACTGCTCGTCATTGGATGGCTAACATCACATAATACAATATTCTCGACCTAAATCATTTTTATATTCTACAAACTGTTTGTTTCACCAGCACGTGAAAATGCTAAGGTTTTATTTACCCAGTTTTACTTTTACATTTTACTGGTTACTATTTTAGCATTTCTGTTGATGCCTTGTAGAAACAAATTTGCAATAGATTAGTATACACTGTCTAACTATCATCAGTAAGTTGACGTTCCCTTGCAATGCATAGGACTTTGCTTGTAATGCCACAGATAGTTATTTTGAAAAGGCCACGATCACGGTTTTGCGACGGGCACATCTCACTAAATCATTATCGCATTAAGTGGCCAAAATATTCCTCACGACTACATGTCTTTACAGAGAATTTGCAACCAGAACTTATCAACGTACCTTGAGATGCAAAAACACTCACAATATCTCTCTTCAAAATCAGCATCAGAAAATAAAGCTTCCCATAATGCATTATATCTCAGCAGGATATTTTAGCACTGAAAACCGCACATCCGAACTCTTATGTTGGATGTTTTCTCGCCCCGATATCTCTCAACAGCAAGGTGTTATGACCATAGAATACTGCAGTAAAGAAAATTTCTCACTACCACTTTTGCTACCTTTTTTTGCCCTGCGAAATCCCCATGGATAGTGGACACTCTAACAAACAACTTTTTTCTCCATGTCTTTTTTGTCACAAGCCGCAATCTCCCGCCTAGTTTAACGTAACCTCATGCATTTCATAAAGAAGTAAATGCTCATCGCAATGAACTTGGTAATCCTAAATAGTCGTTTTTTGAGTTGTCTGTTCAAATATAAACAAAGGTGTAGGGATTGAAAAAACACATGTGATGAATAATTACCTACCTTGAGAAGATATCATGGAAGAAATACAGATTTTGGCTAGAGTTGTTTTAAGAAGCATATACTGTTGGGAGTTTTCCGTGTTTATAGTGTCACTATAAAGACATGTTTGATTTGAGATGCTTTGGTGATAGTGTGGCAGTAATAACGTAATTGTTGTAAACGTTTCACCGACATACTCTTTACTTCCACTAATGTGCAGTATACTCTGTTTTTCAGGACGAAGAGTAGGATTTCTTAGTTTTCTTGATTCAAAGCTGTTTCGGAGCCTTACCCAATCATCTAGGATTAATTCGAGCACCGCATTGGCTGACTTCGTGGTTAACTCACCATTGGTCGTCTCTGCTTTCGTTGCAACGAATGTAGAAGTCCAGAACTTGTTTGAAACAGTCAACATATCGTTTGGGGTACGTTCATAGTACTAAACACAGTAACGCACACGGTTTATAAGAATTGAATACTGTATCTGCATTACGAAAAGCAGCAACAGTCACTCTCACCGTCTTTACGAGTTTCTGGTTACGCTCTGTGTACAAGTTCCTGGAACTTTGGGCAAAAGTTGATTGTTTTTGTGACGTTGCGAAGAAGGTTGAATCACAGTAGAATTTCTTCCAAAAACGGTTTTGATTTGTTGCGTAATGCTGCTCGGAACAACGTTATTTAAATATGAGGTTTGCAAAGGAGAAGTAGGAAAGCAATGTACATTCGTATTTTCTGTTACAAACTGTTCCATCCTTATAAATAACCATAAAGAACAGTACGCAAACTTTAGCCTTGCGGCAAGCTTCTGAGGAATCTGCCTGCTTTCTGCTTTCATTCTTCTGCGACGATTAAAATGTGCAAGCGTATCTATCTTTGTGGCCTTTAACTATGAAAAATAGATATGCTTGCAAGTTTTAATCGTCGCAAAAGAATGAAAGCAGAAAGCAGGCATTTGTGAGATTTGTCTTACATTTACAGGACTGATGATGCGTTGCAAAACACGAAACTAGTTTCCCCGTCAATAATCTGTGACTGATTTACTTGCCGCCATCTTTGTGGTCTTTAACCATAAAGAAATGAAACAAACAACGTGCAAAACACAAATTCCTGGATCAAACATTTGATAGCGTGATGAAAAAATTTGAACGTGGTATTGTTTTTTATTAGAAATTAAAAAGCTTCAGTCAGTACCCTGGAATCATCAACGACTAATTTATTTATGAACCACATGAATAGCAGGCCCATACATTCAAAAGTATGAAAAACAATGTGAAATCAAAATCTGTCGCAAATTTCATTAAAAGTTTCATAAATCGAATGTTATTCAACACTAGGTTTAACAAGGTGTCGTTTTCGACACCAAGTGATTTTTAGATTCAATTTTTGCAAAAACTGCACATCCTGTGAGTTTGAAATTTATTGACTTTTCCTAAAAGAACTACTAATTTCAAATATGTGGTTAGTTCAATTATGTTTCATGTTTGTGGCAGTTATTTGATCACTTTAATTTTTGCACCCTGGCGTTTTCTAAGGTGTCATTTTCGACACCCAATGCCTGGAGACAGCCAAAACCAATTACTTGTTTCTCGTGGTGGCTTTTTCACACCTTAATAAGTCGATTGTTTCATGTGCCGGTTAAAATGTTTGCAGTCTGGTGGCAAACACGCTGATTTGCTTAGACTTCAATGTTATGTGTTAGTTCCAGGGTACTGACTGAAGTAGCCCTGCCCATGGGATTTCCATTGGAATGACATTCCTATGGACAAGCCTGAGGTAAACTAAACTGCATGAAAATATATCTGCTTTGCATAAACACGTCAACAGCACTGGGTAATGGAGTAAAATAGCAGCGATGCATGCTAATCGAGAGATGGCCTTCGTGAAGCGGAGTTGTGTAAACCTACGAAAAAAACAAACGATACGCTAAGCTTCAAATAAATAGTTTTCCGCAGACACCTTGAAAATGCTTCACGGACCCCTGGGGTCTGCGACCCACTACGCTAGAATTTCAATCACGACATCATCAGATGCAGAGTTTCGTGCACTTTATTTTAAAATGAAACGGTAAATTGGCATTCAAAATATTTTCTCCTGTTCCAAAGATATCAAAGTACGTCTTCGTCAGGTCACGCTGCCATACAAAATTTGCCTTTAAAGGTACCAGTTTTTTTAATCAGATGATACGCGAAATTTTGCATCTTATGATTATCTTCATTGACACTGTAGCGCGATCAGTGGTAATGTTATGAACGAAATTGCCTCAAAGCCACTACAGCGGCATTCACAGACCTTTAAAGTAAAGGTTGATATATATTTTTCAGACCTCTCCGCAGTTAAGAAGCAGAGCAACAAGAAATCCCAAACTTTGTTCTACTTGGAATGTGACGTCAAATGTCTGGTCCACAGAAGGTTGTAATACTACGATTGGAAGCGGAAATTCGGTGCTGTGTCGTTGCCATAGCTTGGGTCACTTTGCTACTGTTTCTGTAAGTTTGATAATTCTATCTTTACAAAATGTTCACACTGAGTTTCAGACACCGCTGGGTGCATCCAGTGAAAACAGCAGACATAGGCCATACGAATAAAACGTTATTTCCTCCATTCAACGTTACTTTAGTAACCATTCGTGAAATTGTGGTTTTATTTTTGTGTGTCACTGGACAAATTATCTTCTTTCAAGGAAAATCGAACATCAGAGGGAAAAAAGAGAACTCAAAATTTTTTGTCGTTGGTTGGAAGTTCCATTTCTGCAGGATTTTGCCTGACGACCATCATTTGCTCGCTGTTTTGTTGGTGTTGGTGAGTAATCACTGCTTGAATTCACCTTTCGTTTTACGCAAATTCTAGAACTTTTTATCGGGTTACATCCGTTGTATCTCACGTTTCAGGAGGAAAAGCAAGCTACCAATTCAAATTCGAACCTATTTCTTGTTCATCAGTTTGTCACTTTCGCGCTTGCTGTTCAATATAGCAATGCTGCTGGGCGAAGTTCAATCTGTTTACTCTTCCAGCAATGATTGTCAAGTAGTTGCCATTTTTGTTCACATTTCATTGCTAAGTTCCTTGGCGTGGATGATGGTGGAGGCTATTTCGACGAACTTATCAATAAACAAGGTGACTGCTGTTTAACGTATATAGTCAACTGATTAATTTTTGCTCAGCTTCGCCAGTGTTGCTTCATAGTAATAAACAAAGTTTCAAAATGTTTTGGGTGCATTTTTTTCACGAAACATCCAATACCTACATTGATTTTCTGATGTTGGTGTTCAAATTTATTATCTCTAAGGAAGATCCACTTTCTGAACGAACAGGTCGAATACAATTCCGACCACTTTGAAAATTTATAATGCCTCCACATCAAATGCTTGCTTTCCAGTTTCCAAGTGTTTAATTTGGCCTAATCGATCCTAACAACCATTTGCCTGATCGCTTTTTTCCCAAAGGATAAAAGTTTGACGTATCATCGTGTGCCGCTGTTGCACATACAACAGTGCTCTTCAACAGGGGTTCCGCAGAACATGTAGTGGGGTTCCGTGAGGGTTCCTCGTTTTTTAGGGGAAATGTTTTTTGCTTCAGTGTGTTGATGCGTCATTATGCAATTTTATAGATCGACTTGCCCCATTCAGACTCGATGTGGGCCAGTTATACAGGATGTTGAGTGCAGATGCGGAAAAAGAAATATTGGTTGTTGTTATGTCTCTTGTTGTTCATTGTTGTACAATTAAGAAGAACGTTATTGTTGCATCACAGTTGTACGATGTTGCCAATGTGCAGTTCACAGTATGGTGGACTGAGTAGAAAGCAAAATCAACCTGAGACTAGAAGAGAGTAGACTGAGTCACATACTAGAGATGCTGTTTATTTAACCTTTGTGGGAATTAAGTAAAAAGAATGTGAAGCCCAACTTTTTACTATTTAGTCAAGCCAGGTGAAGCAAGTAGCATATATGTTATGTAAAGCGAAATAATAACAACAGCGAAGGTGTCGACGGTAATGAGCAATGCAGTTCAAATGAAAAAGAGGCACCTAATCCGAAGCACACCAAATGTAATTCAATTGCCAAGTTAGAAAATGGAACGGCACATATTCCAGATACGGGTTCTTTTTGCCGGATGACCAAATTCTGAATGTAGCTGCTGTAGTAGCTAGGCTACATTCCAAAAATGCAAGAACAACCGAGTCATTAAATTTCTTGCCTTTCAACTTGCAATAACTGTTTATTTGTTGAAGTGTCCAATAACGACATACTTGATTTTCTTACAAGTACATTGATTCGTGTTTTTTCACTTTTTGTTAACGGGGTTCCACGTCAAACGGGAAAGTACATCAGGGGTTCCGCGATGACAGAAAGGTTGAAGAGCACTGATCTACAGGATGTCAGCACGTTTCCTTCTTACGGCCAAACATAATAAAGTTAGGCGTTTTCATCAGACGTTACGTACAAGAAAGCGATTGCACTTACCGTTACTTTGCTGAAAAATGTTTGCCTAGGTCTTTATGGTTTTCAATGGGCATCCATGTTAAATCTCTTTTTCAGCAAATTTATTTTTGTGAACAACTGGAAAACAAATCTTATTACACTACTTCTTTCATAATCGGTTGGGCATTTTCTTCTATGTTCGTTGTGACCGTGGCTGTTGGTGACTGGCGGAACTACAAGAGACCAGATCAAGATCAAACGTAAGACATAACTGCTGCTATAGAATGATGTCTATGCCTTTGAAATGTGAAACGGAGTCTGATAAGAAAAATTATCAAACCGCACGGAATCTATGCAAAACTGCGTTTTAAACGAATTTCATCCTTTTGAATGTAGGCTACCTAATTTTTTGAATTTTTTAAAACTTTTATCAACACTTTCTTCTCTTCCTCAGCACAAGATTGCATTAAACCTTTTCATAAAGTCATGTCTGTGAGAAATGTGTGCGCAAACATTTCGTGGAACCGCTTTCGCTTAAATGTTTTGCCATAGCTACACAAAAAAATAATTTTGTCTTTTGCCTGACGACTTTCTCACAATATCAACCGTTCACATGAAGTTTTCCCAATTCCGAAAGGAAGAAAAATCTGTTTCAATCAATAAAGTAGACGAGTCGGGTCTTATGAACCATGAGTTCATTACAACAGAAACAGCTGTGCCAAATTCAAATAATTGCTCGAGTTTTTGTCCTAAAAGATAAATTTGAGAGTCTTTTTAGCATAAAACGTGCATATTGAACTTTGCGATTTTTGATATTTTTTTTCTGGGTTGTCACTGACAATGTTTATCAGCACCAATAGTTTCACGCACAGGGAGGTTTAGTCTTAGGCTTTGATTTGCGAAATCCAGTTCAATTTGTGATAACTGTGTTAGATACAAGGGTTTGCAGGAAGTTCTTGATTTTTAGAATATGTCTTTCACTTAGTGTGTTAATTTGCTTTAGTAAACCATTACACAATATTTGACGTAGTTAATGCTCGCGTGATGGAAACGTATACTTGAAGCGTTACTAACATTAATTTAATTCTTTCATTGCCGTAGCTAGAGTTTCTCTGCACAGTATTTCTTATTTGAACACTTTACGACAGACAGTGGCAGGATAGAATGACTATATTTTCCAAAATCTTTCCTAATCATTTCCTAACCCTGTTGGCAAATTTCGACAGGCAGTAGTCTGCCTATAACACACCAATACACAGTTGTTTCTAACTTGAACATGGCATATTTGTGGTCAATTCATCTTGTTTCGACAGAAAACTGCCCCGAACTTAAATCAATGAAGATTTTTACCAAGTTTGAAATGCAGCAAACCGCATTGCGTTTTAATGAAATAAGGCAAGGAATTTTTTCCTATTTTTTGGTTGTTTACTGCATGTGAAGACGATATTCAAACAAAGACAATTGCTCTTTTGCTACAGATGCCTTTCGGAGTAAATTTTTCCCAGATTTTGCAAATTCACGCATAATCCAAACCGCCATGACGGTTGCGTATCGCGGAATCATTGCAAAGTGCTGCATGAAGGCTTCTTACATTGACCTAATTTTCCAGGTGTTGGATGCGAAGTGATTTGATTCCATATTTGGCAATCATTCCTGCTGCTACCATTATTGCAATAAACTTTTTGTCATACGCGGCAGCTATATGGACATCGATACATAAACTGTTCTACGAAGGAAAAAAAGTGAGGTTCAACAGTATTGCAAAATAATGCTTAATTTTGCTGAAACTGCCAATTCTTGTACAACTTTTCGAACAGACCTGTTTCACTGTAGAGGAAGGTCAGTTGAGTGCAACGCATAACACTTGTAATCTCTGCATAATACCCGCACGTATGTTCAGTTGTATCAAAGTATTATAGGGCTTAAAATGGTTATAATTAGTTATTCATACTATAACCATGCTTCTAATCCTACAGAAGCCAAACGTCTGTTGAATTGTTCATTAAATCAGTAATACCGTTTTCCCCTGATTTCCTTAGCTTGCAGCTAGCGAGCTACAGCGCACATGTAGATGAAACCAAGCACCTGATAAGCACTGGAAGAGATTCTTTTGCGCCGGTGACAAAACACATTTCACACTGAAAAGAGTTTAGAAGAATTTCGGACAACCAGTAAACGTAACTGCATGTAAATGACCAAATTCCGTCATTGGTAAACGTAACTGCATGTAAATGACTAAATTCCGTCATTGGTCTTTACTTACTTCATTTTTTGTGTACTCTGTTACATTGTGATCTTATCCCGACCTAGAAAATAAAAAAAACAGGTAATGGTATTCATTGCACCCATCCTCAATAAATCTCATTTGTTCTCGAAAAGGATGCATTGTTTGACAAACAATGATTACATTTAACTAAATAATTTGCTTAGCACGCTGGGTAGATAGGACAAGATGTCTAAATTTTGAAGAATTTCCTGTTTTGTAAAATCTACACCTCAGCGAAGTCATTTTGTTTCCAATGTTCTGGCTGAACATTTTCTAAATACTTGTCAATGAAAGACATCCCGGCAACAACTGTATTATCCGTAAATGCCGACAAGATATGTTTCCTTTACGCAAACACGTGTAGCATAAGCCTATGCTAAGATTAGTGTTCTATTCTGCAAATCCCAAGTCACTGTGTAATCTGTTGCTATATACCAGAAGCTGAAAGGATTTGCAAAAAGAATTTCTCTCAAAAATAAATTCACGAATATAATAATCTTAAGTAATTGTTAAATGTACTCGTTTGCACATCACTTTTTTGTTTTCTTTCCAGACGAAAAGAAAAACGTATGATCAACACGAGTTCCTTGGTTTGCTCCTGCATATTACTTTCGGAATTAGTTTGGCCCTTGTTTTCGCAATGATTTCTCCACGCTCATACCATGAAGCAACGTCTTACTCCTTCTGTATCTTCAACAGTTTGCAAGGTTGGAATTCTTTATTCTTAAAGTGCTAATTATCAGCTACATTTTCAGAGGCCATGTTGGTATGTGTTCAACTCCACTAAACAAAGACAAATATAATCATTTTATCAAAATTTCAAACATCTCAAATATCGAAGAGATATACGAGTATATTTGCTCGTCTTTGATCGTTGCCGACTTGATTCCGCAAATTTAACACAGTAATTTATGAACTGCGACAAAACCAATGGCAGACAGCAATGTGATGGAAAGAGGCCACCGAACAAAAGCGGAAGCAATTTGAAACATCAACGTTATATGCGAAGCAGAGGAAGAAACATCTTACAGCTAAATGAGATAAATGATTCGTGGATAGATGTCGCCGGTAAAGGCTTCAATACAACCGGCGCTATGCATATGTTGGACAGTAACGTTTAGCATTGCAGAATGTGATGTCGCGTACGTTAGTTTGCGCTTTTATGACTCACATCTGGCAAAATACTCTGGGATTTTACTATTCCTTTCATATTCTTTCACGTTTATTGTGTCTATATCCGTAGAGAAGAATTTTTGTTTCATTTTCGAAGAATTTGTTGCACAGTTGCTTTGAAATTGTCTCACAATTAAATGGATATTTCTGGGATCAACTTTAAAAATGTTTAATACCTTGCTATGCTAAAACATCTGTGATCCTTTCAAATTACGAAGACTTTTCTGCTTGTTTGTTGCATTACACCAATAAACTGATTCCACGGTAAATACATTTTGAATATATCACCTATCACGTCCTGCAACAGAAAAGACATTCGTTAAAAAATGGTTTTTTTATCGAACAAAATATGGGTACGCATCTTTTTGGGTCACCCTGTAC
>JGI24022J15233_10005716_pt1 | contig 13281 bp, 6 predicted proteins | sample Ectturendosymbi2_FD_15233 | JGI IMG/M metagenome (IMG submission 15233) | reverse complement strand
ATATTAAAAAACGCATTAGCTCGCGGCACCCCTGGGTATTGTAAATGGCACCCTAGGGTGCCGCGGCACCCCGGTTGGGAACCACTGATATACTCGTTGTAGGCTACAATGTGTCACTGTAATGACCACAAATTGATTATCAGCACTCTCCAAATTGGGAGACAGAAGCAAGACACAGCACTCAACGCTAAGACAGAGCAGTTCATAACTGCAAAAATATCCGGTAACGCGTTAAAACAGGCGAGCAGAACACACTCAATGCTGCGTCAGCTCAGTTCACAACTGCAAAAATACAAAGCTGCCCGAATGTCTCGTCGAATAGCAGTTGATCAGAAGGTATGCGGCTGGGATGGCGGACACCCAGGGTTGACAGTTTGAAACTTGTAAACCGCACAAGGATTGAGAATGCGCATAAAGTACGCAAAAATATTTTCGTTTTGTGGATGTTATATGTACAATTACTAAGGTGTAGGAACACATGCGACTTGTGTGAGCCGTTATGATCATTCTGCCTAAACTGCTAATTTATGACAAATCTCGGAATCTGCACATATTGCAAGCACAGGTGTGCTACTGCATTAACACAAAAAACGAAATCGGAAGCTAGTGCGATGCATCATAAAATTAGCTAAATCAAGCAAGTTGAAATAGAACAGTTCTGAAATTTGACTGAGAAAATCAATTAAACAACCATAATCATTTTCAGGGTTGATGTAGTTGGACCCAACCAAAAAAAACACCCGAAAAAAAAGCAATAAAACCCACCAAAAATCCCACTCTTTTCCTTTGAAAAAATGCCATGAAGTAAAAAGTAAAATAAGCAGCACGCTTGTACAGTTAACTGCAAATTTGTTTTTAATGAAATCAAACGAACAGCAACGACGTTTAGGACTTGAAAAAAGAAAAGAATAATTAGCACAGTGTGAGTAAAGTCTACTGGTTATCTTCTTCAGCTCTGTAAAATCGGTACATTTCAATCAAATTTTCTGCCTTTTCTGCATCCAAGCTGTTTCCGATGTTGAAATATAACAATTGTTGAAAAAACGCACTTTATACAGTGATGGGATTCGACCGGTTCGCAAGAACCTGTTCTTGGAATTTCTTTAATCCCAAGAACTGGTTGTTGGGTCAGAGGTTCTCAAGTGGTAGAGAACCGGTTGTTAGTGAGTCCTGGAGTGAGAGAACCTGTTCTTTTAAAAAATTTGAATCCAACCACTGANTGTATAGATGCTGAACTAGTAGGGCATGTACATAACTTGAGGTGAAACTGCAGAGTTTTGTGGTCGTGGCTTTTCTCTNTTTTCTGTACGCATGCTTGTNAAGCCTTACCACTTTGGAGTGAATTGACCAACAACATTTGCGAAAACAAAAATGGGTTCATTTTTTACCCTCAAATTTAAATGCAATAATTGGTATAATAAGATATTATTGTGTAATTCTAAAAATGGTGTTATTGCATGATGCAGTACAAACAATGCACAATGGGGTTTTTGTGTTTTTTTTAAGAACAAAAACCTGTTTTTTCTCCTATAACCCAAAAAACGGATTAAAAAAACAAAAAAAAACAGGTGGGTTGGGTTTTTATCAACCCTGATTACCTTTCAATCATTTTTTGTGATTTCTCTTGATCGCACGATCTGCAACAAGTCACGTCACTATCAGTTTGATTGGATGTGCACGCCGCACACCCAGAGTACACGTCCCTGGTATTGAAGAAGTTAAGAATTACTGGCATTTGAATGCGTAGAAACCAGTGTGTTGACAAAAAAACAAGTTTCGGAAAATTAAATCCATGTAGCATGTCTTAGTAGCCTTATAATAGGAAAAATCGTCCAGCTACAGCATTTTAATTTTTGTAATTTTCCTCTTTGGATGCCCCCCTGCCTTAGATGTCCGAGGCCGTCGCCCCGTTCGCCCCCCCTCTGCACGTCACTGATTACAGGGATGTAGGCGCGAGTGCAAGCGCAGTAAGTGGCATTGTGACGTGACAAACTCAAACTGTAAACTCTTCTGGAATTTGTACTGCCGACATCGACTTTTTCCGTTGTGTGATTTTATAGTACAGTAACGATAGGCTATGGCAGCACGTAAGACAAAGCTAAATAACTTTCAATCAAGGAAAGAATTTTGGAAATGAAGTGGTTGCGAATCGCGATAATATATGAAACCTTTAGGAATGCAAGTGTGACGCGACCACCCCAGCCGGCAGCCCCGCTAACACGACCAGTTGAGTGCTGTCCAATGGGTGGTCGTGCTACCGGAGTTCCATTGTAAATATACTGTATATCCAAATGACATTTTTTGGATAGATAAAATTTTCTTCAAAAATTATTTTCAGAAAAATCAGCTTTTCAAACCAGATTCCCGACGAAAATAACACGAAGCAAACCTTAAAACTATACCTAACCAAAATTTAACCTAATCTTACCTACCATAATACCCCAGTTTGATATGTCCTAAACTGATATGGTAAAAATAGCAATTGTAGCCTACTCATGGCAATTCAGTATTTCATTTTTCTGTTCACAATCAAGGACAGATCATTAAGAATATTATTAAGAATAAAAGCATGCACTCACTTATCCATAACTGTTGTTAAACTCACTTTAATTATTTCGTATGGTTTTACGTTCATTCATAAGACATAACACTACTGAATTGTTTTTATTTTTCTACTGTAACTTAGGATATAAATTGGCACTCAACAAATTTATTAACTAAAAGCACATTTTACGACTTACTAAAGTCGAAAATAGAATGAGTCATTGAGTTTCGCGTAAGCAATCTTAGAGTTACTTGAACGAAATGTAAACAGAACTAAGTCGTCCTTGATATGGGTTTAGCTGTTGTTATCAGTTAACGTTGTTACTCGGTATCTGCCGACTTTTCTTTTTATTATTGCGTTTATTCTGTTTTAAGTCAGTTATCAAGAATTGTACCAAATAATGGCGATTCACATTAAAGTAGTATGTACCAAATATCCAAAGTTGCAACTTAGAAGTTAAGAGTACCAGAATTGGTATTTAACTACCAGTTAACATCGCGAATTATGTAAGGTCTTCACTCCCACACGCAGCGCTCTACTTGAAGCATGCATCGCAGTAACAATAGAACACACAAGTACATGAAAGTACAAGAGGATATATACCTACGTGGCGTATACACCAACTCTGGCAGTCGCAGTCCTGCCTTATAACACCACGTTTTATTATCCTAAGCTAAAATCTAACTACTTTCACCGTTGTTCAAGAGACTTGACACCACTTAACAAGTTCACAACTTCCTTCGGGGCTGTCTGCAGGACCGATGTTCAAATGACGTGGATACCGGATGCGCATCGGAAACCCAAATAAGACAAGCGGATGGAATTGCTTAATTTTTTAGACCTTGGAGTACCAACTTGTTAGTGAGTGTCGGCCAGACCACACGCCAAAGAATAAACTACTTTATGTCAACGAGACAATTTCAATGAGTGAGCACAGAGCGCCTACTCATTAGTTCAAATTTGCGATGGTATCTTTTCCAGCGTATTGTATAGGCCTATTGTTCATATATTAGCCTACACTTTTTTGCGGACATAGGAATTGGGAGTCACCTAAATGTTGGGTGCCCCTGGCTGTAGCCCAGTCAGCACCCCCCTTAATCCGCCACTGTGTACGCAATAACACACGTTCAATCAAAGCTGAGTAGTGACTTTGCTTTAAGACACCACCAGGCGTGTAGCCAAAAACTTTGATAGGAGGGGCAAACAACAACCAATTTTCAACATTTAACGATTTGATGCCCTTTCTGTTTGAAGAATCGTCCATATAACGTGCATTTGTCTGGCATTTTTTCCTGAACAGTTGCATTTAGATTTAAGCCGGAAAATAAAGGTCTAGTACTAGTTTCATTGAATTGACAAGTTTCAAAAGTTTGTTTTTAGTGAAGTTGCAAGATTATATTTTGGATGAAAGCCACAATTTGCTCGTAAAAATTTCCTGCAAGAGCGCTTGTGGAAATCTCGATGTTATTAGTGCTAATAGTGCAGGATCTGCTGTTTTGTAACCAATATTGCAGTTGAGCAAGTTGTAATCGTAACCAGCATTGTGGTTGCGCTTTTTATATTTACACGCTTCTCATGTACACCAAGGTATAGCCTACGTTCAATCTCAAACGAGTAGCGGTTTTGCCAAAAACACAAATTCCCGAAGATAGCCATCTACAAAAAGTACGTGCGCATATAGGACGTGGATTCTTTTGTCTGCCAATTCTTGAGTGACTGGTTGACGTAGGCCTATGCAGCTGATAAACGTAAATGCTAGAGCTCGTTTGAAAAATGCTTGAATTTTGTCAGGCCCGTCGCCAGGATTTCGCAGCAGGAGGGACAAAAACCACAGAGGGGCCCACATTTTTTATATACAATAATGGATGTATGTGTACAGCAACTGGGGGCCAAACATGAAATGGGAGGCACATAGGCCTATTTTAAATAGGGGCCTGGCACCACTGGTTCATCCCTCGCTGGCGACGACCCTGCATTAAACGCTATATATGAATTGCAACTGCAGTACAATTTTTGGTCACTGCTATACTTGCACTAAGCTTGCATCCCAAAAATGATTAGGCATTTAGCTAGCTATTCAGAGTAGACTAAAAGAAATATTTCACGATGTGACGAAGACAATATTGTAAAGTNCGAATGCTTCTCAGTTTTGCTCTTATCATTTGCTTCGGCTAGTAGAGATTGCACCTTTGACGGTAGCGCTTTTTATGNACTTTTTCAAAAAGTTTCGGGTTTAGGATAAAGGTTTAGGTTTTGGTTTAGGATTTATGTTTAGGGTTTTAAGNTTTTGGGNTTAAGTTTTGGGTTTGGTCTTGGGTTTGGTTTTAGGTTTTGGCTTTAGGACTAGGTTTAGGGTTTTAGATCACATGACAAAGACCATATGCTAATANAAGTGTATGGTCTTTGTCACTTGACCAATTCAACCAATCAGGTTCGCCTAATGGCAAAATAACTCCAGCAGTGCGTTTGCTTCTGATGGCAAAATAGACACTGCCTTTTTAACTTATGGAAATTCCAAAAGCTTTGTCTATTTTGCCTCATGAGGCAAAAGCACTGCTGGAACTATTTTGCCTTCAGTCAATTGTATTTGGCTAAAGGCAAAATAGCTCCAACAGTGCTTTTGCTTCACAAGGCAAAATAAAAAAGCATGGTTTTACATGGGCGGATCAGGACTGGAACGGACTGATGATTTTCGAAAATTTTGCGGATCAGGATTGGATCAGACTCAACTTTTTCAGATCAGGACTGGATTTGGACTTAAAATTTCACAGTCCGCTCATTGCTGCTTAGTGCTTCTTAGTATATTTGCAATTTCCACCAGAGGGCATTGCTCATGAATAGAGCTTGCAATTTGCGTTTGCGGCGATGATGTTGAATACAACACAAGATAACTTACAAAATTATTTACGACAAGAAACATGAAAAACTTTAGGGGTCCGCACAACAAAATACAGTAGAAGTGTTTGAGCTTTTAGCAGGGTAACAGAAACCTACCGCCATTTCAGCGGCCCATGGCATCTTCTTCCACACTCCGCTAGCCCCACTCGCGAGACGTGGCAGTCTCTGTCGCTGCCGCATTGTTGCTGTCCAGTTTAACTTGCTGCAGTTTTTCACGCATTCGGTTTTTCACGCGTACCTAAATATTGCGTGGAGAGCTCTGCAGCAGGTTAACCTGCTTACTAGTATAAAACTCATACAGAGTCTTTCGTTTCGCATTCAACATATGCAACTACTGGGCTAGTTACTAGCAGCTAGCAGTCTGGTGTGGACACTATGAATTGAATCCAGTGATCCAGTGCCGTGGTTACTGCATATTTTCTACAACTGCTGGGTTAACAGTAGGCCTATTCTTGAGGTGCCAACTCTCCTAGCCTACAGCAAATTAAAAACTTAAGTACCTGTTTCTTTTATATCTGCATGTGATGATACAGTACTCAAAAGGCATGCAGAAGAATGCATTTACTTAAAGTTCAACCAGTGAGTTTGCGTAGGCCTAAATAATTAAATTAAAGTTCTTTTTATGTGAAAGTGAGTAAATTTGTTCCAAATTATTTCAACTATCGGGTTGAGAAAATTAGATGCAAGCAGCAGTGCAAACAGGCTATTATATTATAATAAGTCATTAATTACTGTGGGGCAAAGTAATCGGCAAATAGAACAATGTACAGTAGTTTCATTGGCATTAATAGATCATCACTTTAATTTGCAGAAATTTTGAAAGTCAACTGTAAATTGAGCAAAAGGGTTGATGTCACAACCTGAGACATTTCCAATGGGAAGATACTAACACTGAATAATTATAATATGACGCATCAACTTTCCATGCAGTTTTAGGTTAGCATAAATCTGATTTTTTTGCTGTCACATAAGTTTTTGATGTAGTCAACATGATCTACACTGCAGAAAAGAAACACTGTTAGTTCTTTGACACTCAAGCTGTCTTTTTCTTTTAGTGTTTATTTTACTAGCAAGTTATCAATTTTAGCAATTCATATATCGATAACTACTCTCTTCCACTTAGTTCAGACACGATGTTGTTACTATAGGGAAGAGTTTACTATTAGTTTATAGTTTACTATTCTTTTATGGAATAGTTTACTATTCCAAATGGTGTTGCTACTATTTGGAACAGCTTTCTATTTCCAAATAGCTTACTTGTCCTTATTAATATATATCCATCCAACTTTTGCAAAAAAAAGTGATGAAAACTTGTTTATTATCATGCTAACAACTTGCATTTGTTTGCTTGAATGCAAGTCACATTTGAGAAAAAATATCCATATACTACCGATGTCAATGCATTGGTGAACCATGAAAAATATTATGAAAAAACAAATACCTCATCTGTCAAAGGTTTTACTCAGTTATGCTGTGAAATAACTTTTCACATTGTTCAGCATAATTTAACAACTTGAAATTTAAAGATTTGTAGAACATAAATTGCATGAAAATTTGTGTGCCTGTGGTGCTCTGCTTAATTTTGTTTAAAATTGATGTTACAGCTTTCTTCTGCATAGTAGTGTTGTAGTTGAATATAGTGCAAGAGTGTTTCACTGGTGTGTGATGCATTTCACAACTCCTTTGTTACTTGCATTTGCTTTTGCTAATTTTTGCAATGCTGCTGAGATTAATGTAGCAAATACTCAAATATGGGGTCCAGGTTTGCGAGGTGATGCCATGCTACCTGTTCGTTACTTCTACATCCAATCATTTGACAAAAAGAACAAGATGTGAGTAAGGAATGTATTAAGTTTTTTATATTTTCAAGTACTTATGCTGTTCTGGATTTGGGTTGATGTACATGAAGGTGTTAGAACGTGAATAAAGACAAAAGTGTTTTCTCACCACTAAAGCAACAATACAGCTATCAGCCATGAACGGTTTTCTGATTTAGTATGCTTTCAATAATCCTTTGCATAATGCCGTTGACTCTCTAGCTATGCAAACATACGTAAAGATCAAAGTTTGTCATTAGAAACACTTTGGCATGCTGTTCAGTGTGCACAAGCCTGCATATCCCTAACATTAAGGTTAGTGTGTTCATTTTCATACCAATTGACAAGGGTCGTCTACGTATGAAACTAAATCAAATGACAGTGTTCTATATATGAAATAAACTAAATCACTGTGTGAAGCACTTCATAACTTTTTTATCAAAAATTTGATGGAGCATTTCAGTCACAATAAAACCAATTTATATTTTCTGTGAATCTGCTAATTTTTATTATTGCTCCTGGAGCAAATGTTTATGTCTGCAAGTGATGAGATACAGTGTTGGGTGTAGACATTAATACTGTTCAGTGATTTCTTAACCAACATACTGCAGATTCATTATTCTACCATTCATTGATTTATTATTTATTGATTCATTATTCACATTCAATATTCTACCAGTCTTTCGCTGCATCTTTATTTGCTGAAAGTACAACCTTGATTTTTTATTTCAGCATAAAAAGTGATCCTGGTGATGATGCTTTTGCTATGTCACTAAGCAACCGTGCTGGCGGAAGAATTAGAGCTTGGAGGCAAATTCTCAATCTTCACAATGGAACCTTCATAGCAAGGTTTCGTTTGTATGATTATTCAGGAGATCTCACTATCAGTGTTACTCACAAGGGCAAGCATGTTGCAAATTCACCTTATGAAATGAAAGGCAAGTTTGTCATTTTCATATGGTTCATTGCATTTTTGCATTTAGGTACTGTACAAGTGCCCATCAATATATTTGGAAAAAAGAAAAAATGTAATGGTAAGCAAACAATCAGATACACTTACAGAAGCTCTACTGTGATTTTTTTTTTCAAGTGATTATGCCACCAGTTTCTGTCTCTTGATGGAATGATGTTGGTGACAGCAGGTTAGCTGATCATTGAGCCACTTCATCTTTTACATTGTAGTTTGGTGTCGTAGTAAAAGTAGGCACCTATGTTCTTTCTACTGCTACTGCAGACAATACAGAAGCATGCACATTTTGAGTTACGCAATATCTCCAGACAACACCGTCTTTTTTCTATAAGCGAAGAGCAGCAATGTACTGTACTTGATGTACATACAAGTTTGAAATGAGCATTATCACATAGCCTTCTCGTGCTCCGTTGGTGTTGTTTTTTTATTAATTGGGTGTTGATAGTCGGAAGCAGGCTGGAGCCTGATCTGCGCTTTTTACTGGAGCGCTTGAGTGGAACGCTTCGGCCATGGAGCGCTATCGAGGGATTGGCTGTTTTCATTTGGTGGTTTTCGTTGCAGAGCAGTGCTTAAGGGACTGAACTCCACGGGTTGCAGTGTCTGATAAATCATGCTTTGCATCAAACAGCAATTTGAAGTGGAGCAAATTTCGACAGATCAGCTTGTTTTGCTTGTTGTAGCTTGTAGTTCTCTACCTAGGAAGCATCACATTTGGTATGACTTTTTCTGATCTCCCCTCGCTTGCTTGCCCTCAAGCTGAAGTTCTATTTTCAACCCTCTGCGATTTTTTACTTGCCTTGTTAAACTAAAGAAACTTTAGCCTGGTGGTAAGCTTCTGAGTAATCTGGCTTTTGGTTAAACTTACAGAAGTTGAACTCGACAAATTCAGTCAATATCTACTATATCCTTCGGTAACCGAGTAGTGTATGTGTTTTGTGCTTGGTACACAGCGCAATGTAGTTACTCGTTGTTGCATAATCTGCTAAAAAGTTAATCATCTCTGGGGTAACGAGAACCTTCCGGGTTAGGAAATCTTGAATTGTTTTTTTGATGAGTTCTTTTCAACTAGTACATCAGATAAAAGATTAATTAGTGTTTCAGTATTTGTGGTAAAAGTGAAATTATTGTTTTTATCTCCATGGGCCTTGTGATTAGAGCAAAGAGTACAGCTTCCACTGTGGCCAACGCCATTTAGTTGTGGGTGAGTGATCTTCATTTGAATAAGAACTGGTGATGCCTACAATTCGACTTGGAGCTGATGATGTCTATCTATTAGGCGAAATATATACTCTGTAAGATCTCAGTGTCTGATTCTTTGCTGGGATTAGACAGTGGGTGAGCGATCTGTCGTATGTATGTAGAGAACACGCAATATGACGTTGTAGATTTGACTGACTGCGAAGGCATTAAAGTTGTCTTTAGTTAGGTTCATTCAGTGCTGCAAGGTATTGCAGATCTTTGCGTCATGGGTTAGTGGACACACAATAAAACATTCTGCGCGCCTAGTTACTTAAGAGGCACACCGAAAGAATTTGTTTCATCAAATCATGAGAGCAAATCGAAAACCACTTTGATTATGGGATCTCCAAACTTTTTGTCAGAGGGCAACACAAGCTATTACACAATAGTTCGAGGGCCGGACTTCTTACGTAATGTGATTGTTTCGGGAAAGGTTACATTCTACCAAATCAACAAACTTTCCGTTGATGTATTATTTTTTCGTTATTGACAAAATGGCTTCGCGGGCCGTAGTTTGGAGACGTCTGATTTATGTGGTTCTGTAGAAAACGCAGTTTAGCGGAAAGTGGATGTAGGGTCGGCGTTTTTCGCCACAAAAACGGCATCTTCGGTTAAGGTCTGATATATTTAAGTAACTACTCTGCACATGTCAGACAAGCAAGTAATCTGTCTGTAAATTTTAATAGGAAATCGATTTGACGTGACACGTCAGTCCTTTTAATCTGCCAGCAATGCTAACAGGTGAAATGTTGGAAAGCTAAAGATAGGACAGAGAAAGCAAACAAACTCAAGAGTGAAGTGAATATAAAACACAAATTTTGACCATTGAAAAGCTGAAAATATGTCTTTCCAAATAATTGCATTCACTTGAATTTCAAAACTAACTGACGCTTCACTGAGCAATAAGGCAACAGATCCATTTTAGCTTGAAACAACACGTCGTATGATTCAGAACGTCGCCAGAAAGCGTAAGCAATACTGCATTTATACTGTTGGCAACCAAACTCTATCGTGCGCATTTGAAAACGCTATAACCGATGTGAAAAAGATCTGATGTATTTTTTAAATTGCACATCCATACTTCAAAGAGCAGCGATCATGTAACACCCACTGTTCTTTTATGCTTCAACAAGTAAGGCCATTTCTTGACTGTTTTAAATCCTAAACGACAGGTTGAGAGCGTTTTCAAGTTTGTGGTGCATCAGCCTCCATTTTCTGTAATTTATACTTGCGGGATAATCCGGTAGAAAATAAGCCTATCGTTGGAAAGTCGTGAAAAATGCAAACCATTCGAAAAGTTTGACTGCCCTCAGTCCGTTTTAAAATTTCAGTGGAAACTTCACAAAAATTTTGTTCCAAACTTTTGTAAAATTTTGTCGTGAACTCGTCCATGTGTCTTGTGTGCCTCTTTCTGAAATAATTTATTTTGTCTTGTTTTAATTCTGAGAATTGCTTTTTAATGATTCCTTAGAATTGCTTTTTTCTGATTGCAGACGTTTACGGCGACGAATGTTTTTGTCCTCTGAATGCCAAGCAATGGATGACCGCCCTCGAGTGTCCGGCGTCCTTCAAACAGATCGACAACGATTTGAGAATTCACCAAACAATCGAACTTTCCACGCTTCGGCAACGCATGCTGGAGCGCTTCGCGCAGCATCATTCTATTTGTCATTACGCGGTTAAAAATAACGAGGTGATCAAATTTTTGACTGAAACTTTTTGAACGCGTGTCGTTGTGGCAACGGGAGGACTGTTTTCTATGACAACGTCTGTGTCAAATGGGTCGCCATGTTAGTCACGACTGGCAAAATTGTATGTAACCAGTGATTACACTGCACTTGCGGACTGCGGTAATGACACGGTCACGTCACGAATTTCTATTGTCGAAAGCCAGGGTTCTACAGCATCACCCTTCAGGTATGAAGTGACTCCATCTTTGTGTATGACGAACCAAACCATTTGATTGCAACTATTACGGAAAAAGCAAAATGATTTGAGCTACTGCTATTGCTGAAGCCAGAGGTCGTTATTTCTTGGTGCTCTAGTTCAGCCAAAGCCAGATCAATCTTGTCGCTATTACTACCGTATTTACGAGATCAGTGTGGTTCAGCATCAGGCTCGCGGGCCGCATGTGGTCCGCCACAGCGTTTTCCGTAGCCGGCGGAAACATTCAGAAAAAATCTTGAAATCTGAGATTTGTTGAAAAGCGTGTGTGGTTAAATTGGTCTGACTGAATTGCTTGCGCTGGATAAGGTGAATTTGCACAAAAACAATGGTTAATACTTTTTCTGTGTACCGCTATTGTTTTTGGTTTATTCATTTATTTTACGATCAAATTAAAAGGTACGGCCCTCCGCTGTCTGGATGACCTCTGCGTTTTTTTCGGTGCCCCGGCGTTCGTTGTCTTGAAGAGTACATCTGGCGCAATGAACTCCGTTTCACCAAATAAATCTGTCTATCTATTCGCTTAGCGCGGCTTTCTCAAAATGGCCCCCAAGCCAAATTAATTGCCCGTCCGTGAAAACTGTAGAGAGCTTCTGGAAATTAGCCAGCAAAAATAGATTTCCCAAACAGAAAGATTTCGCGCTAACAATGGACTCAATGTTTGAAAGCACATACGTGCGTGAGAGTACATACATTTTCTGTACTGTACTATGAAGAAAGTCAAATCCATAAACGAAAATCGAATGGCAGAAAAAAAACGCTGGACGATATTCTCCGACCTGCTAGTTGCTTCCACTGATACTGGTATTGATACAGGAGCAATGTAGTGTCAGAGAAGTCTCGACCACAGGTATCCCAGTGATAGAGATTTGCAATAAAATGCTATTTCTTCACTGACGCACTCACTCATTTTCCCTTTTTCAATTTTAAATCTTGTTGATACTGTCTGTTCTTTTATACATCATTTTGTTGGAAGCGGCCCGCGAGCTGTCACGTTTTTGTAAAATGGCTCGTAGGCCAAAAGTAGTTGGACCACGCTGTACTAGATCGTTTGACGCGGCAGTAGTGCTTTTTTCCCAACTTTTAACGTGCACGTGCTACATCCTGGTCCTCAACGGGGGTTTGCTTTCCAGGTTTATCGCGAATGTCACGGAAGCATCACCGGTTTTAAGATGTTCATGGATGCACCTCTTCTAAATCTCGTACGAAAGGTAACGTCTTGATCGTTTTCAAATCGATTTGTTCAACGTCAGCAACTGAGCGCCGTTTCTTCAAGCCGTTACAGTTCAAATCGTGCGCTTCTTTCTGCTTACAAACTTAGGCTCAAAAAATTGAGTTTCCCCTTTTTTGTCAAGAAACGATAAACGAAACACCAAACTAACCGCCTCCAACGCATGAAACTAATTCGTATGAATGTTCTTCAAAAAGTGTATTCCTGCGTAGGGGTACTTAGGTCTACTTCGAATAGAATCACGGTTTCTGTTTCAATTTGTGACCCTTTGCGGAACGGTCCGCTTGGTGACGTGCAACACGAGATTCGTCACGTTCAGCTCATGCCGCGTGACGTGCCTTTGCTAATTTAAACCTATCGAAACCGTAGACTTGTCCGTTTTGTTATTGAAGCAGGTTATGATTTGACAAGCGTGCATCGTCACTGCTCCGGTAGTAGGCTACAGTTTTTATCACATTGCTTTTCAAAATTATACAGTGAAAGAATTGACCTTGCTAATCGTGTTCTGTGGGCAGTGTAGAGTCCTAGACGTAGCCGTGAGGGACTCAGGGGTCGTGCCCCCCAAATTTTTAGCATATCTTGTCATTTTGTGTCTTGAGAGGCAGCGTCCCAAACAAAAAAACTGTTTCTCGCCTAA
>JGI24022J15233_10005715_pt1 | contig 13283 bp, 9 predicted proteins | sample Ectturendosymbi2_FD_15233 | JGI IMG/M metagenome (IMG submission 15233) | reverse complement strand
CCCCGTAAAAAATTTTTCTCCCCCCTGGAAAAATGTGTTGGATATAGTTTGAAACTATTGGACATAGTTCAAAAAATTTGAGACCCTTTTAGAAAACTCTTCGCCCCTCCTGGTGTCCCAAACTGGTTACGGGCCTGGAATGACACATAAATTATGGGGAGTGCGTGTAGAAGAATATGCACATTATTCAACAAACTTCGCCAAAAGGTTAGTTTGGAAACATGAATATGACATCCTATTGTGACGTCACAAATAGCGCACACCAAATAAAAATGACCACCATATGCCACTGAATGAAACCCCCCCATGAAAATTTTCTGTGTACGCCACTGCAATTGACCAAGTGTTTTGCACTCGTATGCTTTGCCTGTTGCAGTCTGAGCGATGCAGCTAACAGCGCTGCCCGGGGAAACCATGCAAACAGCGCAAAACACGTGCTGTAGTCGATTAGCTCTCTCGTGTGTTCGTTCTAACATGCACACATTTGCATTAACACAAATGCAAATATGTGTTTAAAATCCTACATTTTTCCTTTTTCTGGGTACTATTATTGTTTTTCTTTTATTCATTAAGTTTAAGATCAAATTAGAAGCTGCGGTCCTTCCTAATGTTCCGCTGGGGCACCTGTATGGATAACCTGTGTTTTTTCGGTGCTCTGGCGTTCGTTGTCTTGAATAGTACATCTGGCGCAATGAACTCAGTACCGCCAAATCAATTCGTCTATCTATCCGCTAAACGCGGCCTTCTCAAAGTGGTCTCTAGCCAAATTAATTGCCCATACCTGCAAACTGCAGAGAGCTTCTGGAAATTATTCAGCAAAGATAGATTTCCCAAACTGAAACATTTCGCGCTAAAAAAATGAACTCGATGTCTGGAAGCACACATGTGCGTGAGAACACATTTTGCATGCTATCAAGCAATTAAAATCTAAGATCGAATGGCACACAAAACACTGAACGGTAGTCTCCGAGCCTCCGAATGCAACCACTAACAGTATTGATAAAGGAATGATATGTCAGAGAAGTCTCGATCACAAGCAACCCACTAATAGAGAATTGCAAGAAATTTATATTTGCTGTTGTGTAACAATTGCAATGACGCACTCACTTATCTTTCCTTTTCAGTTTTTTGTGAACATGTTGTTTTATACATCATTTTGTTCGAAGTGGCCCTCAAGTTGTCACGTTTTTGTAAAACAGCCCGTAGGGTAAAAGAAGTTGGGCCTCGCTGAGTTATAACTTTCATCTTTGTAATAGATTAAAGAGATGACTCAAAAGTGAGCTTTATTTAACTTAACTGCAAATGAACAAACAAAAGGATTATACACAACACACAAGCAACCAAAGTGACGCTACCCGCTCTCAGTCAACAGACAAAGGAATGGCCAAGCAACAGAGACCTAGAGCGCAATCAATCTGACGAGGCGAAGCCACCAAGTGCGTTCGATAACAAAAGAGAAATAAATCAACTGGCAACATATAACAATCTTGCTGCTGCTAGTACAGTAAATGTAAAGTTTGCTGGTGGATTTTGCCGTTAATTTAGTAGACCCTACCAGTAAGCCTAATGGTTTCTAATAAAATATCCTTCTTTACAATGGCGTGCCGTGCATTTCGCGCTTAAATCTGCAATGGTGTCATGTCTTAATCATACTCCCTGCTAACAGCGTGAATACGCAACTACCAAAGCTATGAATATTATATTATACGCCTACTCATTAAAGTTTAATTCTTTTTAGATCGCTACACTACTACANACCCGGTTTGATCATTCTGACNAGAAAGTAAGATGTGACAGTCAACTGTTTTTGCTTCTGCGACAGTGGTTCTCAACCATTTGTGGTTTCTCAACCATTTTTTTAGAAACAGTGTTTCAGAACCACTGCTCTACATGTAACGCCAATCCTGCCAGCTACAATGTCACAACCTTAGCGATGATAAAACCATGGAAACAAAGTCTTGCGGTCCATTGTTGCAGTCTGGTGTCGTGACTCGTAACTACCTCTTAAATGGCTAAAGCTCCAAAGCTCCGGTCCTAAATTTTAAACTGAGCTCCGGCTCCGGTTTCTTCTGATTTTTGATTTGAGCTCCGGCTCCTTCTGATTTTTAATTTGAGCTCCGAATCCAGCTTCTTCGGATTTTTAATTTGAGCTCCGGCTCCAGGCTCCAGGCAAAATGCTCAGCTCCGGCTCCGGGCTTCGGCTCTGCAGTCCTGGTCAGTGGTTCATGGACTTGCGCCGGTTATCGCTGACGTCAAATCAGGAAATGTATTGTAGATGGTGGACCACATGGCGGAAGGCAACATCGTCTGCTTTGGTAGGCCATGTTGCTTTGGTCACAGCGAGACATTTCACTTAATTTTCAAGAATGAGAACTCCAGTACAGACCTGTGCATTTAAAAACCTTTGGAAAGGCAGCGAAATGCAGGCTCTGGCTTTTTCAAAATATGCTTCTTGTCAACAATGTTTTGATTGATCCGCCAAACCAATGCGCTTGGCAACACATGAACATGTCAAAACGTTTTTTGCCGCAGACAGGCAAAGCTGGCTTTAGCTAGCTTCTTGTTGGAATATTTCAAGTGTACTTTGCCTGTTCCAGACAAAAACCCCACTAACTTCATATGTACAAATCTTACGCAGATTTTGAGAATGCTGCTCAGCAGACCACATCAAAAAACTCAGCTACTGGAAGGCTCACCTTGAAACGGTCATTTTTCGTATGCCTGCATCACGCCTCAACTACATTTGCCTTCTACCGGCAAAATATACTTTTAACAGTAAAAAAATTTTTGCTGACATATTCCACTGCGTCGGCGTTGTGGAGGCTAATTATTTGTGTTTCAGAACGAAGCTTAAGGTATTAAAAGCAACACATAAGCTACAGATTTAAAATAAATTGTGTTTCAGTCATTTAAAAGAACACCTGCTTTTATCGTCAGCAGTGGCGTAACTAGAGGTTTGAGCCAGGGAGGCAAAGCTTGGCTGAAGGGGCCCACTGGTCAACGTAGGGGGCCACTAGCCAACACTCCGAATAAACGAAAAGCGTAAAGAAATGATAGTGAATCTGGATGTTGTGGATGTCTATACCACCTAAAAAAAACAGAAAACACCCAAAAAACGCAAAAAACCAACAACCTAAAGAACACTAAATATCAAAATATCAACTAAAGGGGGCCCAGTTTTTACATTTAGCTTGACAGGGAGGGGGCTCTCTCCTTGTCCCCGTCAGTTACGTTACTGGTCGTCAGCAAAATTCAACTATTAACACATAACGTGGTGTAACGTCTTCTCACCGACGTAAAACTCCTCCACCAAATTTTCTGTGTCAGCAAATGCTAAGCAAAAGCCATAAGCAGAAGCAAAAAATCTAATGAAAATTCTGTATCTTTGCCTTGTACTTGCATTCCGCTCCTGGAGTTGGACAAGGTTTTCAGTTTTTTTGTAAACAAATACATTCACAGCAGAGTCAATGTAATGTTTATTAAAAAAACTTTAACAATCAGCCCTTGCTTTCATTAAAAAAACAAGCAAGACCTACTAGGCCGGACTAAGGGTGTTTATTCCGCTGTCGCGGAAAATTGTCCACAGGTCAGCCGTCAGACTGAATCAGGGTTGAAATTACTTATATAGCATGACAGCATTGTCCCGGCTGGCTTAAACACCATGTTGCAGATGTGATGAACGATTTTTACGAGTTTCCGTAGCAGTTTGACTTGAACAAAACAGAAAGTCTGGTCTATGCAGAAATCTGGAAACATCTCTCGGGTCACATAAATAAAAACTCTTTAAATAATTGGTGAGTGTTTGCCATGGGACGATAGTCCTCGTGAAAGGTGGCAAGAACTCGAGCGGGGAATGGATTGCTTTTAATCAGTTCCTGTGGGAGCACCAAACTTGTATGTGGCACCATCACAGAATTGACAGATGATGAGCGAAAACATCTGAGGGATTTCAAAATATCTGTTCACAGACCTCTAGGACTTGCTTTACCGTTTACCAAATAATACAAGGCTGCACCTTTCGTTGACTTACGTAGGCCACTCCCTTAAATTTTTTGGTTGGTTTAAAAATTTAAAATTATGGCTTTGTTACAATTCTGTGAAACCTTACATTCTGACTATCAAACTTTTTAGACCCATGCCGCGATAGCCGCGCCCGCGGCTGCACTGCCCGTACAGGTGAAATTACTTGGACACGCGTAAAAATCACAATTTTAATCGTATGAGCAGATCTCATTACCTAAAGGAATTTCATAATCTTATCAGCAAATTTAATCTTCGTTACCTAAAGAGAGCATGCAATCTTCTGACAATTATTATCCATTTCATATTGTACAAGACAAGCACAAAAGTTTTGAAAGCTGAGTAGAAGTCATTTCAACAGCATCCTCCAGAATGCTTCGATTGACTATATGCCTGTCCAATCTTTGAAAACCGTCACGTTATGAGTTGACAGCTCAGGCAAACCAGTGCTCAAAACAGCGCCAAGAAAACCACCCGAAAATAGAAACATGCAGTTTCTAGAAGATACAAACCTTATGGGAGCCCATTGGTCGCCAGAGAAGGTCATGCTGTTGAATGGAGTGCTATTCCCAAATGGAAATATGTCGCCATAAGCACATATCTGCAAGTGATGTTGATGGCAGAGCTGTGCGCATATTGACCATGAGGTCTCTTCTGGGAGCCTGTAGTAGTGTCGTGGTGTCCGATCATCTGCAAGTCACATGCACACTTATTTGCAACATCGACCACCGAAAAGAGTGGTGCATTGTCAAAATGAACATTTGCACCACGTAATCAGCACAGTGACGTAGCCAGCTCAAACTTTTTTGGGGGGGCAAATGTTTGACTTTAGGCGAAAAACAGTATTTTGTTTGGGACACTGCCTCTCAAAGCACGAAACGACTAGATGTGCTAAAAATGTGGAGGCCATGGGCCCCTGGTTACGCCTATGCATCAGATGGTGCAGTGGCGTGCAGAGGTCTGGTGATGCCCGGGGCCACTGCTTAATTTTTTCCCCCCTACCAGATTCTAGTATTGAGCAGTGGCATACAGTGGCGTAGCCAGCCCAAAAATTTGGGGGGCCAAAATGTTTGATTTTAGGCGAATAACACTATTTTTTGTTTAGAAAAACGCCTTTCAACGCACAAAATGGCTATATTTTCTAAAAAGTTGGGAGGGGCATGGCCTTTTGGCCCCCTTTGGCTACGCCTATGGTGGCATATGGTGTTCATTGCTACTGGATATATGCTGTTTGTCTGTATGTGACGTCACAATATGATGTCATATTCACGTTTGTAGACCATCGTTTTGGCGAAGTTTGTTGACACAACATGCATATTATTCTACACGCACTCTCCTCACTCGTTTTTGTAACATGTGTCAATGTAATGAAAATAAATTATCTGCGTTCCAAGTTAGGATACCAGAGTAAGACACAGCACTCAACGCTAGAATAGAGCAATTGAAAATGTGAAATATCCGGCAACGCGTTAAAGCAGGAGATTAGAACACACTCGGTGCTACGTCAGCGCAGTTAACAACTACAAAAATATAAGGCTGCGCATTGAAACACTGGAGTGAAACACTCAACGCCACGACAGCGCAGTTCACAAATGCAGAAACATCAAGCTGCGCGAATGTCTCGTCGAATAGCAGTCGAGCAGCAAAGGTAAGCGGCTGGGATGGCGGACATCCAGGGTTGACAGTTTGAAACTTGCTAAACTACACAAGAATTGAGAATGCGCATAAAGTACGAAAGAAAACTTTCGTTATTTATGATGTGGTTGTTATATGTACAACTACTGGGGAATAGAACAGACAGGGACGCCGGAGCAGCGGTAGGGCAGGGGGGCAGTAAAGGAGTTGAGGGCAATGGAAACTTATAAAAAACAAAAAAATCGTTATCAATCACCTTTGTTTCTGCTCATCAACAATGTTGACCTAAAAAATGATAACAGAAATTTTAGAAAACCACTTGAATTTCATGGGTGTGTGAATAGTTGCAATAAATTTGTTTCAAGTCTATCTTGACCAACCATGATATTACCTATGATACTGTTGTTATGAAAAAGCACCTTCACTCCCGTCGCCCCCGCCACGACCCCGTTATCTGGCGTCCCTGAGAACAGATACGGGCTTATGTGAGCCGTTATGATCAATCCGCCTGAATTACCAATGACGAAGCTCAGAATGATGCACATATTGTAAGCACAGATGTGCGAGAAAGTACCCTTATCTCCCTCAAACACTTGATTTTTGATAAGTTTCAACTTTGCCTTGAACCCGTTTATCACAGCAAGGGGGTCAAAATTAGCTCTTTTATTTACTTTGTAGCTTAACATCGAGGTCATTTAAGTGTGAAGTTATGTCACCAATAAAAATAAATCTTCGTTCCATGATGAATCCTCTAGTTCAGGAAACTACCCCGGTTAACGGAAAAACTGCCGCTTTGAAACATTCTGATATTTCTAGGACAAATCAAAGCAACTGCACTCAACAAACATTATTCAGCAAACTCTCCATCAGTGTAACTTTTTTCTACTGAAGCAATTTCCCTTGATGTTTGGAAACTAATTCTAGTAGAATTTTTTGCAGATTTTTCTTTGCTCGGAAGCTATTGTATTGCAAATGTATGATTCCCTGTAATTACATTCATTGTGAATGGCGTATGCGATGCGCTAAACTACCAGCCGCACGGTGTGTGGAGGAGCTGTCCAGAACGCGGAAACAAACCGATTCAAATGATTCTAGACATTGTATTTCTGACCAGCAAATTTTTCAATCGTAGCGCTACAAGACCAGACATACATAAAGCGCCATCAAAATACCAGCCATATACGGTAAAACCTTGCACGATGTAAATCAGTGGTTCTTAACCTTTTTTTACCACGCCTCCCCCAGGTAATTGTCCTTTGTTTCAAGCCCATCTGACTTTAAATAAGCTGTACCAACAAATGCATTTATTGGTAAATCTAATGATCGATTTTTCCATGTTGCAGGGCGCCTAAGGGTTCACACCCCTTTTAATATTTATTGAAGCCCCGCTGGGGGTCGCGCCTCCCCGGTTAAGAACCACTGGTGTAAATGGTCGTTTGCAGTCGTTATACATCGCATTGCGTAATGCTTACTCAGTGTTGTTGTTGATTATGATCGCAACTTTACTTTCCTATTTTTCCAGATGTGCAGCATCGTAATATTTTGACACTTTGCTTCTCTTACGTGTAATACGTCAGGAGCAAAAGTTTGTTCGGAGTAAAGACTCTTCGTCAAACTCTCTGCTTTCATTCTCGTTTCATTCGCATCGCATTCAGCGAGGCTCGGCTGATAAGCTTCAAAACTTTTTTAGCCACGGAAGACCAAGTCTTGTTATCTCGCTTCATGGAAAGCCAAAAAATAATGGGGTATTTAAGAGTTCAATCCCCCTCCAGAAAAATTTTGGATTGATGAAAAACAAGTATTCTATGCAGGTGATTTACATGAGCAAGTGTTTTATGCAGGCTATTCACGCTCATTATAATGTAATAAACAATAATATGTGACGAAAGGAGTCACATGAACTTGCAATGCGTCATGTTTATTGTTCGGTGGAGGTCGGTGGAGCACAGTTTGAGAAATGCTGCCTTAGAGTATATTCTTTCGGAACCGAAACAGCTATTCGACGACAAAAGAACATATTTTTGCGTTTGAGGCGGAAAAAGTAATTCCTTTTGAACCCAAACTAGAGAATGCCCAGTGCAGTTTTCGTCCCGGCCATAGCACTACAACAAATTTTCACTCTCCAGCAAATTTTCGAGAAATCTTGGGAGTGTAGCAAAGACATCTACACATGTTTTGTCGACTTCAAGAAAACACGACCCGGTTCCTCGTGAAAAGTTCTTGGGAGTGTTGCGGTAGTATGGTGTTGACTGGCGGCTGTTAGTGGCCGTCAAATCATTGTATTCCCGCAGTACTCAGAACTTTGTGTCCGTGTCGACGAAGTTAAACCATAACCTTTCACGTTGGGTGCTGGACTCCGACAAGGCTGTGTGCTGTCACTACTCCTCTTCATAACCTGCATGAATTGGATAGACAGTCACAGCCGCGTCGACGAGGGTGTCACTGTTGGAAGCTCCAGGATCAACTGTTTGCTTTTATAGTGTTTCGTTTCGCAGATTTCCTGGTGCACAAATCTTTATTTACAAAAGGCTTCTGATTAGCAGCAGCAGAAACAGCTTTACGATGGCGCGACAGCAGAAACAGCCAACGTGGTCCGTGCGCTAGCGATACAAAACCCGACTCTCTGAAAGCGTGGTGTCCACGCCGATTGACAGAACTTAGAATGCAATGCGTAGCGAGGTCACTTCGCGAACGCAGTGGAGCGCGCACACGCGGATTCCCTTGACGCGAATGACAAGTTGATACAAACCAGATCTCATGTACGGAATGTAATAGTGAGCAGGAAACGGCAATTCGTAATGCGAAAAGGTAAATCCACTATACTTTGGTACTGCTTGCATCCTCTGAAATAGTGGCGCAGTCAGGAATTTTGTTCGGGCGTGGCCAGTCACCTGAAGTGCATCCCACTGTTCCTTTTGTTTATTTTCGAACAGTTGAAATTGATATAAAGCACCAACGAAAGATCTTAGCAAGTTTGTTTCGGGGAGGGCCATGACCGTGTCGGCCTCATTCTGGCTGCGCTACTGTCTGAGCAGGGTCTCCAACATGTACTTGATCGGGTTTCTGCTTCTTGTGACCAAGTGGGAATAAAAAATTTGCACTAAAAGACTATTACCGGTATGTCTCTCCGTAAACTCAAGGCGGTGTACGCTGCAAGTAAGTGACAAACACTGTAGCAGGTCGAGAAGTATCTAAGGCGAAACAGGAAGATGTATACACGGATTGGTAATGGCAACATAGTTCTGCGTGAGATTTGTCACTCTGTGGTCACAAAACGGGAGCTTTGCAACACCGCAAAACTGTCAGTTTACGTCGGACTCCGCTCCAGAAGAAGTTTTAGCTTCTGCTTCTTTTGGCTGAATTTTTTATTATTTTTATGAATCGCCTTATATTATCGGGAACATGCAATTCACCTGTGCAATTCACTTGCAATCTCTTCGAGCAACGAGGAATATAACCCCATGGTTCATGTTCACATTTCATCAAAAACCGTTCGTCGGCATTGCAACTGATCGGATGAAAATAGGCCTGTAGAAATCGAAGCAGAGAGGGCTAAAGTCAACAGAAGCTTAATTGATAAATTTTAATTTATTTCATAAAAATCGTTGATGTTAAGTTGCTCAAAGAATAGATTTTCCTTGCGTAGTGTAGCTAGAAACAACGCGAGGCCCTTGTTTGCTTCGTAAACAGCAATTTTTTTAAATAGGGCACCAAACGCAACTAAAAATGTACAACGACAACAATGGCATCTGCTTCCACGATTGCACAATCCACTTTGGGTTTACTAAGGGTATATAGCACTAAAAGCACGGAGTTGAGAGCAGTGGCCTGGGGACTGAATTCTTGAGAGCGCCACATTAATCAACCGCTATGTTAGTTCTTTCTTCTATGCAGTGCTTCTTCCAGCCATGGAAGTATTGTTGAATATATTTAATGCATTGTAGAAAACCAAATATTTGCTTTTCTTTAACCAGATTGCATCTCAAAGACTGCTCTTTTAAGTCTGCTTTGGGCCACTGCATGAATTCTTTAGTATTTCGTATTAGACCTTGCGGTTCTCAGTGATACTACATTAGATGGTATAGCAAACTTGGAGGTAACGCTCAACAAGTGTCTTTCTACATGACAGAAGTAGTTGTTCAGCAGCGAGCAAGCCCTTGCTTTTGTTTGCAGCAATGATCAATTTAGTGAGTACAGGTATGAGCAAGCCCTTGCAGTTTTATCGCACTCGCTTTGCAGTTGATATTTGTTGCGTTGTTGTTATCTATCGGGCAGTTTTGATGTTCAACTGAATTCATTTAAAGTTTACGTAATTACTAGGGCCATTTTAAGTCATAAAAGTCATATTTTTTTCTGTGCTTCAGGAAGCTATGAGACGAATTTTAAAACAAAAATCGCACCTCTACGAGTCTATAACAAAAGTTGTAAAGTCATAAAAAGTCATATTTTCCATGTTACGTCATCCTGTCTTATTTTGCATATTTTCAACCTAATTCAAGAAGGAAACCATTAAAACAATCTCAAAATATCAGGTAAAACTACTATATCACTAGGTCTACCCTGCATCCTGCAAATTAAACCCACTTGGGCAACCTGCGAGCAATCTTAAGCAAAGCAAACTGAAGCCTCAATGATTGCAACAATTATTCTAAATACAATTGTAAATTTGCGCTATCAACATGTTTCGTAAACAGTGTGACTGCACAGCGAACGTATTAGCAAATCGGCCGTTATTTTACGAGCACTTAGATACCCTAGCTTTATATGACATCATATAGCATTTTGTGACACGACACATTCCGTTCCACTTCTGGATCTACTTCTGATTCTCTTTTGAAGGAGTGTGTCAACTGTCATTTTGCGAGGTTAGAAACAGAAGTCACAATGCCAAAAGTAAAATTGTCCAGTGCTACAAAGATCAAAGCAATTAGAAAAGATTTTGAGGAGTTTACAGCTACACCCAATGAGGAACTCTATTGCTAAGTGTGCCGTTGCATTGTTGAGCACGAGAAGCGCTTTCTTGTTGAACAGCATATAGCAGGGGTGGTCAAACTGCGGCTCTTCGAACCTCCGCATGCGGCTCTTTGAGCTTTCCGAAAAATTATATATTTGTTTTATATTTTATTTCTATTGAAAAGTGTAGAAATATTGTAAAATGGTACTGACTACTGTGGTAGCCAGCGTGGCATACAGTATTACTTTTGCACGTCGTTCCAAAAAGAATTATGATCTCACAGAAGCGTAGATTGCAAATAAATTCGTGTTTTTATATTTTTATGTTGCGGTTCTTTGTAACTTTGATTTTACGATATGCGGCTCATATATAGAGTAGATTTGGCCACACTTGGCATATAGCAACAGGGAAGCACCAGAAAGGCATTGAAAAAATAAATATTTTTGTTTAGTCATATAAAATCATATTTTCTGAAAAATAAAGTAATATTTTCAAGTTTCTTAGGTCATAAAAAACGCCCTACTAATTACATTTACAACCGCATTGGGCAGATGAGTTACTACGCCCGTTTGTTTATGTCATTCTCTTTCCTGTTCCAAACACTGAGAGCGTGCTTCGCGCATAGCGATGCCTAGTGGAAACCCATACGAGCTGCCGTGGTAACTTGGTAAGCTATAAAAAGCAAGTACAAATGCCGCAGTGTGCACTCGAAAACAAATTTGTCCCATTTCTGGAATATGGGGGCGAATGGCTGAGTGCAGTTCTCGCATTCGCATAGAGTGACACGTGGAAACTTGAGCCAGTTTGCATTGTCGCTATGGGTTTCTTACACCGTCACGTGATATGATTCATATATATGCACAAGAAGTTTAAGAAAAGGAGCCTGTTCTTTATAGCTAAAACCCTGATGATGACTACTGTTTTTTTCCAGATTCTGATTTCTTAAGTTTGACCATTTTGCAGAATTTGACTCGTGGATTTTTGAAACTATTATAAACCGTTACCATGCTTCACCTTAATCGTATAGCTTTTCGAACATTTTTTTCAGTAAAGAATACTTCTCTACTGTTGCTCAACACATAGTTGTCTGATACTTGGTGAAAATTTACGATGCAATTCAGCAATCACTGGCATATTAACGGCTTATCAGAGTGAAGCTTATGCGTTAACACCATGATTTCGCGCACATGATCCCGATCATATTTTTCTGATCCAGTCTCCTGAATTTTTGAACAAAGCATGCGCCATCGTTTCGAGAATCACAAGATTATATGATTCTTTGTGACCACACTGTGCTCATTCTTAGTAAATTTCACAGATCTCAGTAGCGAATGACAGCATATGGTGATGACATGAAATTATGTTACAACCAGGGGTGTAGTGGGACGGGAACGCGTGGGAACGGCGTTCCCACACCTTATTCACGTTTTGCTTTGAAATGAGTGGGACGCCGTTTCAAAGTGGCTATTTTTTTGGATGCGTTCCCACACCTTTTTTGTTAGCACGACATCCCTGCTTTACAAACCTTTACGTTTTGCAACTACAAAGTCTCTTATGCCAAGAAAGTACACGAACCCCGTTAGCACTAAGTTCATTATTTCGTTGTTGCAATGGGAAAAAGAAAATGTAAATTTTATGAGATTTTTGTTAACTGCAAGAAAACAGCTCAGAGTCTTGTATTTTCATCTCTACTGTTGCTCATCATCTAGTTTTCTGATACGCTTTTAGAAAAACATGGCGGCCATGCACGTACAGTATATGCTGCAAAATTCGTTGATTGAAGCTGCATGATTTGAGAGTTATTCGAAGCAAACATTAACTGAAAATCCTGCTGGAAAGTTTGAAAGATTCTGGAAAGTTTGAAATCTTATCATTTTAAATATGGACGTGCTCAACTCGCACATAAATTAAAAGAAACTCACTTCGTTCATACTTTTTTCTTCCTCCTCTGATGATAACAAATACAAGTTGAAGTATCTGCACACTGTTCGTTTTACACTGACAATGTCCTCTGCGCTAGATAGATTACTCTGCAAGAAAAAGTCGGAGAAACAACTGAGGATTTCGTAATTTATAATCATTGCTTGCCAGTTACGTTGAATATTCGTTTAGGTGTGACTTGCGAGTTCTGGTCATTAAATATATGTCAATAAGCTCCCTATTTATCAAATCGATGCTGGTAGTGACCGCTTCTCTTGCGCATTGAGTGTTTTGCTGTGTGTTTTTGCTTCCCATTATTGCCTGTACTGTAGTAGCCGATTGTGCACCAGTACTCTTGTTACTAAGTCCACCGGTAAATGACCAGAACTCGCAAGCCACACCTAAACGATACTCAACGCAACTGGCAAGCAATGGTTATAAATTACGGTAACGCAAACAGCGAACTTCTTGTTCAGGGTTGGGGAACTTATTTACTTTCGTATAGGCTGCATGAATCGTGGAATATCGCTGGCAAGTCACAAGAAACAAATAATTTTATCGTATAATTCTTCGTTTATCTTCCTTAGGAAAATAGGGAGAGAAAACTTAGAAGCAAGAGAGGCTTCTTTTTACTTCCTATCTGAGTTGAGTTTATTTCATTTGGCGATAATTAATATTCAGCTAGAAAAAACACAAATCAGTGCAAGGACGCCAGGGCATTGAAGGAACCGGAAGGTTGTCGAGTCGATGCCCC
>JGI24022J15233_10005714_pt1 | contig 13283 bp, 7 predicted proteins | sample Ectturendosymbi2_FD_15233 | JGI IMG/M metagenome (IMG submission 15233) | reverse complement strand
CGGCATGTGCCGTTCCGAATGGTGCGTTACGCCGCGGTGGCGATAGCTGGGAGCGCTACGGATGCGTTCCTGGAACTCGTTGTTGAAACGCTCGGCTTCATCTGTGGCAGAAAAAGATGAGAACAGACATAAATGCATGCGAGAAAAACAAAGCTTATCTTCTTATAAGTGACAACAAAACAAACTTTAGCCTGGCGGCAAGCGTCTGAGGAATCTGCCTGTTTTCAGCTTTCATACTTCTGCGATGATTAAAACTTGCAAGCGCATCTATTTATCCACAGTTATAAGTCAGAAAGATGGCGGCAAGTAAATCGATCACAGTTTACTTTCAACACATCTGCAGTCCTGTAAACCGCAAGACAAACCTTGCAGGCGAAATGTTGGGACTTGAGGACAAGTATAGAAAGAAACACACACGAACTGTGGCTAGTTACAATGAGCACTCAGGAACTCAGACCTTCCTAGAGCCTCATAAACCAACCTCACGAACCAGCCTATTGAAAGTGTTCACGTTATATCGCCAGCTGATTTTTGTTTCGTTTGTCAAGCAGCACTGCTTTCGCGCCGCAATGTGCCTACCTTCATCGAGGTTTATGAATTCCTGGCTCTCTTCATTTTCGCCAGTTCGCACGTTTCGGGACTTCTCTATCACGTGAGAGCGTTCACCTGGCAACAAACAATTTCAAGTTACTGAGCTTTTCAATAAACGAAACTTTCATTAGAAAATAACTCAGGTCGCAACTGGGTTGTAGTTCATTGCAGCTCACCGAACAGACACTTTGCCATTCCGCCAGCAGTCTACGGCAAAAAAACACCAGCACGACGCACCGCAAATCGCGATAACTGAGTTATAATACAAAAACATTGAGGCAGGTGCGTTGTGCCCTCTGCATGTCACAAACGCAGAAGAATTACAGCCGTATGACATAAGATGTTTCCATGTAACCTTCATGCAAGAACGTTAATGTTGCGTTGGCTTACTCAAAATTGTTTCTACGGTAGAGAAGCAACGGATGACACGTTGACTTAGCAAATACGCTTAGTCGCAAAAGGTTTTCAGATCTTTTTTTACGCGGAATCTAAACAACGCTTTTCACGGAAGATTCCACTGCAACACAACAACCTTAATTCTCACAATCACGGAAGCTTCAGCAAAATTCATGTCACAGTTTGCTTCCAATGCAACGAAATTCTAAGTTGACTCAAAACAGAATCATCAGTTCCTAAAAGAGTAAAATCTGTTTGACGGCCTTCTGAGCCAGGGCTGCGGAGACGGAACTCAAATTTCGGGCTCCGGCTCCAGGCAAGTAAAATTTTTGGCGCCGGCTCCAACCTCTAAAAGTTTTTGGCACCGGCTCTGGAATGATTTGGTCCATTGAAAACTAATAACCACAGTAATATTTGTACAATTGGCTTGTTCCACAAACTGTCTGTTGAACGGAATCTGAAATTTCAGGCTCCGGTTCCAGCCATCCAAAATTGTTTGAGCTCCTGCTCCACATCCCTATCCTGAACACATTTTGCATTTTTGCCCTTTCAGGAACAGACGATGCTCTTTCGAGTGTATTTAATATACATTTGCAACCAGGTTGCGATGCGATTTTGTTGGAGGCTCCTCGATTGCCGGACTTAGTGCGCAATTATTTATATAGAGCATCGCAGTGCGTACGGGTCGAGTCCAAGGCTTAAGTGAAAAACTACACGCAATCAACCTTGTTAACGCCACAGGTTTTTGGCTAAAAACAATGCTGCTGCAAGGAAACATTCAAGAGGTTTGTCAATTGGCCAGAGGCGCTTTCGCAACACACGATTTCGCCGTCTGGAAACACACAACGAACAGCTTGTTCTTCCGGCGTTTTAACTGCAATCGGCATCGCGCGTGTCTCGCGCTCTCGCCTGGAGGGCGTCGACGCCAAAGTACCCAGCAAACTACTGTAAATAGTTTCGATCAAACGCGTGCCGATCCATGACAGGGCATGAATTATTGATGCGAGTCACTTCGCAGTGGAAACAGTGGATGCTCGCGGGATCAGGACACGAGATGTTCGGCCTGAGACAAGTATTCGAGTGCTTAGTGCGGCAGAACGACGCTGCTGCCAGCGTTTCTCCGAGGCCTGCGCAAAGTGCAAGCTTCAAAAACCTTTGCGACGTCTACCCAAGTGGCACTTTCAACGAGAGACTTTCGTTTCAGACGAATTGCTGCATGAAGCTTTTCAAAACTGATCTAAACAACCATTGTTTCACCAAACTGCACAAGACAACCAACAAGACGCGTCGTCGCTTGCAACGACATACACCATACTGCTTTATGATGTAATTGAGTGCTTTATGAAGTAATTGAGTCCATCAAAGTCCTTCACTCCACTGGTTTTAAATAAGACTTGTAAGGCGCAGGCATTAACGGAAACAGCAATTTGGAGCTTCGTCACGGGCAATCGCCCTCCGGATAAGCGAGCAAAGCACAACCAAAGCGTTCGCTTAATTCAAGCCACGGCGGGCAACTAGCCCTCCAGCACTGCGAAGTCATTTCGAAACTTAGGTTGATCAGGAAAAACAGGCGCAAAGATTATCTCGTTCCAGACTTCAGAAAAAAACTATAAACCGGAATTTTGGCCAGCACAAGAAAAAAACTGACAAAAATAAAGTAGAAGGCGTGTCTTACCGATGTGATGACCGATCGCCATCTTTTGCAAGCCGGAGGCAGAATTTCGTTCGCTCTTTTGGGTTTCCTTGACCTGAAGTAAAAAAGTCGCCAGCACTGAGAAAGAGCACATCATTAACCGCAAAAAAACAGCGATCACTAAAAACGCGGTAACGATCGTGGGTAGATTCTAACACAAAGATTGTCGCCAGTAGCACTGCAATTAACCTTACGATGACAACAATGCAAAAATGCCGTTATTTTGCAGGAATACGCACGAACTGTTTTTTTTTTGTAAAAGCAAAACGTTCTACCTCTCCTAACACGATGCATTTGAGAATGATCAATGGTGCCGGAACGATCACAAGCGCTGGATGGCTGTACGCCATCGGTAAGTTTAATTGAGTTCTGATTGTAACAATATCGAGTGAGATATAACTGATCGCCAATTTGCAGTGCAGATTCCAAGCACGCAAAGCTAATGAGGGCAGAACTTACAGTTTGCGCAAAAATTAAAACAGCCTGGCAATCGTGGCCCTACCACAATGTATCTTTCCCTACTACTGTGTCCGCTTTTCAACTTCAAGTCTCGGGAACACCATTTTCTCAAGACAGTGTGAGGAGCGGCTGTCGTCTTCATCAAAAGCAACTGCACACAATGTTTTCCACCGCAACTAACACAAATACAAAACAATGACGACTCGCCCCGTTCGGACCGATCTTGGTCGATGACGACGCCTGGTAGACTTGCGGTTGGCCTGCGCCACTTCCGTAGTTAATCGACGTAAATGACGATTGGAAGAAGGAGCCGGGTGGACCCTGCTCGGTGAGAGAAAACAAAGCAGTGCTAACTCTTGCAGTGGTCGCAAATACGTATCTGTTTGAAGCATAAGTCCACTCGTCAAAACAGACACGTACCTGGAGTAAACATAACAGTAAAGCAAGCAAAGAGACCCACTTTCCGGGGCTATTTTCGTTGAGATGCTACCAAGTATTTTCCTATCCGCACGGAGCTCAAGGCAATATTCGCAATGAACAGATTTTAACCAAAACCAGACTTTGAAAGTTTTCATTTAACACGATACAGACCGCACAAAATATTGCACAAGTTTTAGGTTTAAAGGCTAACAACACGCAGGTGGCATCAGCCAGCAGACACCCATCCACAGGACGAATTAAAAACTTACGCCTTGCGACGACTGCATCATCGACATGTTGGACTCCATGTTTCTCATCATCGAGTGCATGTTATTGAACAAGCTGCCAAATCCCATTCCGCCATACATGCCGAAAGGCGACAGGGCCATAGCGGGCTGCACGAAGAAGAATAACTCGAGGTCAAGTTAATATTTAATATAACTTACTAGTTAAGTTAGTATAACTGATAAGCTTCCACGCAAGAAAAAGATCTGCATTGCAGATTTCTACGGCGCCCTTCAGCTGTAAATGAACTTGTGAACTCATTAGTTTGCATGAGAACTGGCAAACCTGCATTTTGGGACAGCTTTGAAGTCAAATTGAAACAAAAAGCTTGCTGCACAGGCCCGTATTGTATGGCATCACTACAAAAAAACAAGTTTATTTACGACTACATTATTTTAGGTACGAAATCACCTTTCTGAGCAAAACTTGCTGCTTTTTGTGTCCCACTGAACCAATTGTAATTTTTTTGTTGGTGGACAGTAAAGTGTGCATGGCTTCACAAACTGAAAGGAAATCTTGCTCAGCCAAGAATGAAGTGGTTCTATTCAAGACGATTTCAAACGATTTTTCGACAGAGGTGTGTGATCAGCTATTGGTACTGGATCTCTTCTNTTCTCATAATTCAGTTTGACGAGTGTGTGGCAATCAGCCAGATTAAAATCAAAGTTCATAATTTTCGTAAAATATTTACCCTTTTCTACAGCTTTCAAAAAGCATTTAGAAAACTTTGAATTGTTTCAATTTATTTCAACGAGCCTCTGAAGTTTTAGACAAAGTAAGCATGCAAGAACACTGAAGCCTTTTGTTCTGTACTGAGAATTAAAATTATAATAGGAAGCAAAAGCTCCATACTGTGCGAATAGAGACAAGCCCCACTTTTTCAAATAGTAGCTCAGAAGCTTTTTAAAGATGAATGTCAAAAAACAGTAAAACCAAACATTAGGCTTGAAGTGGAAGGGCAATCTATCTCTGAGAAATGATGATAGCTTGTGCAGGACTGGAAGAGCAGCCGTGGCATAGCAACAGGGATATCTACAACTCCAGCAATTCTTTTGGATGATGTCACGGATGGGTGAGGTTCAAGGGGTATTTGGATGATGTCATTGAGACCTGAGAAACACATTAATGGGGCAGGTTCTTTGTTTTTCTTATAAAAATAGGTGAAAATTCGCATCATAAGAGCCCTTGATTGCGTTTGTGGTTGGCAAGTTATGGGCTTGCAGCCAAAAAACGTTAATGAACTAATCCGAAGTTAATCCCTAGAAGATTAGTTAATGAACTTGGGCTCATGACATCACCACAAAAAAAGTTTAAATCCAAAAACTGCACGGATATGTTTAAAGAGACTCAAGTTTTTTTAGGGTTTGAGGGGCTCTCTAGCTCTATCAGCTGGCGAATTATGGCTGGAAAAGTATGAGCCGATATATGGGGATTCTGTGGTCCTTAAGGAGTAAAACCTTACTCTGACAAATTGAACTTTTTACAAAGGTTAAACATTTGAATAACAAATCTTGAGGCTTGGATTTGCAAGACCTAAGCAATATTAATTAACTAACTTGGATAAATAATGCATAAAACAGTGGTTCTAAAAGATTTTTTTATATTCCCCCTTTTAAACGCAAAGACTGTCAATTCTTCCCCAACAAAAATCAGAATAAAGATGATTGCAAAAACTTCACACTACCTACTGTGAAGAAAAAAAGACGATTATGAACCAAACAGACTCTTTTCTAACATCAATCACTGCAGTTAAAGCAGCTTGTCCTTGCATACTGTAGACATTCCCATTTAAACCAATTTCTTTGTGCAATATCTTATGTCTTGATAAACATGTGAACCCTCAAGCGACGGTATAATTTTGCAACACTAACAAGCAGTATAGGTACAATTGTACCTTTATGCATTTTCTTAAAAATCTGAGCTTCAAATATAGCTGAGCCATTTTGCAAATAGTGACTAGTATATATATACATTCAATTTAGGTCAGGTTTTGTAAAATTTTGTCTTTTGTTGGTATTTACCAGGGACGTAGCCAGCAAGTAATTTTGAGGTGACAAATTCTTTTCTGGAGAATTGTTTCATTTAGGTTAAAAAATGTTGTTTTACAACACATTTATGTTTTTTGGGTCTTCTTGTGACTACACTACTGCATTACTTAGATTGAGCACTACAATAATGCTTTGCACTTGAGACCCATAGAAATCAGCAGTCTGTTTCCAGCAGGAGATGTATTCAAATTAACCATACGTCCAGATATCAGCGACATCATTTTGTGAAAAACAAACAGAAAGTGCAGAAAAGCCTGATGTTTTCATCAGTCTTCTTGCACACAAGTACCCAAGTGTGTCTCAACGGCCACCACAAAAATGTTGTTTGGCATATTTTGTCGCATTTTGGTTGGTGTTGGCACATAGAAGTGCGCTTTGAACGAATCCTGTTTGTAACTAGCATTCAGTACCAAAGACAACATGCATCACTTGTTTTCAAGTAGAAACTATCTGGTAATGTTTTGATATTCATTGCCAAAGTGCTTTCTAATTGTAGTTGCAATATTTCTTTCTAAATAACTCAAACCTATCATTCAAAAATGTTACGTTGTTTTTAATGCATCATTTCGCACGGTGTACTTGTATGTATGAAAGTACATTTGTACCTATGCTGTCTCTTAGCGGTTAGAGTTTGTTTTTACCATATATCACCAAACAAGGTGAACATTTTTTCTGATATTTGGTGTGGACACTAAAATGGAAGCTTAGAGATAAAGGAGCCTCAGGTCTCTATACCAGTTCTAAAAAACAGTAATCATGGTTTAAAAGCAAAAAAGTTACAATTGTACCTAATCAATCATTTCAGGGTTTAAAACTAGTTTTTTGATCCAGGACTTTTCCTCCCCAATTCTTCTCTGAAACAAATTTCTTCCCAGGAATTAAAAATTCCTCCCTTAGTGAGCCAAGTGGTACCCATTTGAGAACCACTGGCATATAACACTGCAAACAATTACAACACCTCCCTACACTTGTTACCTCAGTCTGTCTTCTGCCATCAGTCACATACTGCTGTTGTCTGTGAGGATTAGCACCCATTAGCATCATGGAATGCATATCTTCCAAAGGACTACCACCAATTCTGCAACATAATAATAGTCATGACACTAAAAGTCTGTTTGCTACTGAGTCAAAAACATGCATATATGTTGCATCCCAGCAAGAATCTGCAGCTGGATGACAAAATGTCCAATGCATAATATAGTAAAGAAAATGAACTTTCTAATGATCAATAGCACATATTCAGTTGTGGGATATCTAGTTGGGATTGACGCATGCTTGCAAGGATTCTACAATAATCGAATTTCCACCATCACACAGGAACTCCATGACAATTAAAAGACTTAAGTTCCACCAAACTAGTTATGAGATGCATGCATTGCATAATACATATCAAAAGAATTTTAACCTTCCGTAAGTGCACAACTGCATAGGCAGTATTACAAAGCTGCACTCCCACAATGCAAAACATTAACAGAAACTATGGCAAATGTGGGCAAAGAAATAGTTTCGTTCAAGTCACAAGGTTGTGTAATGCCACCCCATACTTTGTCCAATTCTACTCAAACTTCCCCTAACCTTTCCTTAAAAATTAACAACAAAAGAATTCAACAGCAAAGCATGCAATCATAAAAGAAACAGAAATTTACAAATTGCACAAATAACTTCAAGAATAACTTCCAAACAGCACCAATTTCATAAATGCAAAATGTATAACAGCAATGTTTCCCTCCATGCAACCCATCAGTATCCTACTACCAATTTAGTTGAAAAACTTGTGCAAAGTGGAAAACTATATCTAGGCTGCATGAACATTAAGCAACTGTGAATAGCAAGTGGGTTTATGAAAACAGTCATTACAATATTAACACCTTTGCTGTTGGTAGTTTTGGGTAAAATCTTGGTTTCTAGCATGTCTTAGCAACTATGCAACTTGCCGGCCGATTGTGCTAGAGAGCTGTTCAAGCCCTCAGAAGACTCAGCAACTCTTCGAGACTGCACTAAAAAAAATTTTTTGGTTTTGTGTTGTTTTTTTTTGTGAGTGACATCATAAGTGGGGTAGGTTTTTGGCTCAGGTTACATAGCCCTGAGCCCAAACCACTACATGACAGCATTTCACTCAATCTNTTATGGAAAACTAGGCTGGAGTCNTTTTGAGCTTTTGATTAAGTTTATGGGGTTCCATGTTCAAAAGTTACGGCCTAAGAACAACAATCATTAATTAATCCCCAANTGAGTTGATCAACACCTTCACTGCTGGGTTAATTTGACCGGTTCGCACGAAAACAGGCTTTTTGAACATGTCCTTGCACGAGCATAACTCAGGCGCAGCAAGCGCTAGAGAGCTGTTCAAACACTCAAGACTCGGCAAGTCTTCTACTTTGCAATGGAAAAAATTTTTGGTTTTGGGTTTCAGATTTTGTCAGTGACGTCATAAGTGGAGTACTTTTAGGCTATTTTGGCCCACTTCACCTGGCCCTGGGCCCAAACCACCAGATGGTAGTATTTTGCTGATGTTTTTATTGGAAACCAGGCTAAAATCTGAGTCTTTTGATACAGTGGGTGACTTGCTGGGGTCTCAAGTTCACAATTTACGATCTATTCTAAAGCAAACAAAATAAATGATTAAACAATTAATTGATTTGTTTATTTGAGATCACAACTTTTGAACCATAAATGCTACAACATTGATCAAAGGCTGAAAAGACTCGGATTCTGGTTTAGTTCCCAATGAAAACTTTAGCAAAATACTTCTGTCTAGCGGTTGGGCCCTAGGTCAGGTAACATGAGCCAAAATAGCCAAAAACCTACCTCACTTATGTCACTCTCAAAAAACCTGAAACCCAAAAAATTGTTTTTGTTGCAGACTTGGAAGACTTGCCGAGGTACACAATCAACAAATGTTTGCCACTGATGTCACATAACGTACCTGAAAAATGGGTCATCATCAAGGAATGATCGGAACATTTCCAAATCCACAGGAAAGAACAGACTCTAATGTTATGAACAGAGAAGCTTGCTTGTTGTCAGTAACAATTTAGGAATTTACACATTAAACTACAAGTAGATAAAAGTTAAAATAACCACATGACTGCTGCAATGCTTGAAATGCAACAATACAGGTCATAATCATTGCACATCCACATAACAATTTTCTCATCACATAACCTTACACATCATCACTGCATTGTCATTGTTAACATGCTTATTACAGGTTTAGCCTCATGCAAACTGTTTCCTTCCAGCTGCTTTGGAGCAAGAAAGGCACAAATTCATTTTGTTGTGAAAAGTGCCAAAGTTGGCATTGCAGGTATCATGCAAGCACAAAGGTCAGCCTTGCGACTGTCGCAAAAGTGCAAAAATCCTCAGCAGACATTGTGTGCCCCAGACGGCAACTAATGATGTGGAACTGCACTGGTGAAGGTGTTAACACCTTCATTGTTACTATTATTTTAATTTGCACCACCATAACTCGCCAGCCGATTGAGCTAAAGCTATTCAAAGCCTCTAAACATGCGGAAAGTCTTCTAGTTTCAATTTAAAAAAATTTTAGGCTTTTAATTTTGTTTTTTTGTGAATGAAGTTGTAAGTTGGCTGGTTTTAGGCCATTTTGGCTCAGGTTACCTCGCCCTGGGCCTCAACCACAAGATGATATGTTCTGACTCAAGTTTTTATTGGGAACTAGGCTAGTCTTTTGAGCCTTTGATTGGTTTTCTAGCATTTTTGGTTCAAATGTTATGGCCTAAAAACAACAAAATAATCAATTAATCCCCTAGTTAAATAATTAATTTGTTATGTTTTCACTCAAATTAGGTGAAGTGTCAGAGTATATACCCAAAAACATAAAATTTAATTATGCACCTTGCAGTTTACCAGCCAAATGAAATAATGCACTTTTCTGTGCATACTAGTTTGATTGAATATAGGAGCATACGAATGAATGAATGACCTTCCTATAACCATCCTCAAATGTGTACAAAATGCCATTTCTTTTTGGCTGTAGATTTTCATCATTTGCATGAAAGAAAACTGTACTGTGAAGCTTAATCTGCCCACAAGTTGCACCTATCAACAAAGTAGGTCGAAAAGGTGCCCATCAACAAAGCATGTCAAAAAGACATGTGCATCACATACAGATCAACATTTATAACACTCTTGTTGACAAAACACAAAACTTTTATAACTTTGTTTCATTTGGTATTACACCCATACAGATTGAAAGAATATGCTGTCTAAGCATGACCACTGGTTTAGAAGTTGATAGTCTACTTCCTTAGCTATATGAGAACTTTCTGCAAAATACATGAAAAAACATTTCACTTTCACTGCCTTTTATTACTTGTCCAAAACATTTAACACCACAGTAAAAACATGCTTTTGTAGAAAGCAAAATATTTTTATTGAATTATAAGCTTAACCAATGAAGCTAGTTTTTTGCTGAAACATTTCAGTCACTTTTTGCTAAGACTTTTGGACATTAAACATTTTGGCCATTTGTCTCACAGTTGTACAAAACTCGCCGTAACAGTGTACTTCAGTCTTTATTTTCAAACATTCTGACTGAAATGACTTAATTTTTTTCAGTCATTTCAAAAACGATTTGGTCTGTGACCAGAAAAAACCAGCCATGAAGTCACTTTTGAATTACAGGCAAGACAGACAGCAGGACCCTGTAGTTGGGCATGCTGGTCAAGTACAAGACATGTAACCCAATAGGTCTCCAAGGGCTCATGATTAGGCCCCTAGTATGTCTTGTGTAGCAGTGATTACAGGAGGCATCAAACTTCACCTATACTGTCGTTTGTTGATGAAGCACAGTTGCTCATACCCTATGTCCGAGTGGTCCAACTACTTTTGACCTGCAAGCTATTTTACAAAAATGTGGCAACTTGCAGGCCACTTCCAATAAATGTTGTACAAAACAAGATTAAGAAAATTTAAACTAATAAAGGAAAGATAAGTGAGTGCACAATTGTAATTATTACACAAAAGCAATTCACTACGAATCTTTAGCAGTGGGATATGCCTGTGGTCAAGGTTTCTCTGACGCTATTATTCCTTCAACAATACAGTAGCAGTGTTAGTGGTGGAAAGCACAAGACTATCATCCAGTGTTTCGCCTTCCATTCAATATCTGTTCTTAGATTTGACTTGCTTCATTGTAGAAAAAGTACGTACTCTCACACACATATGCATGTGTTTCCAAACACTGAGCATTTTTAGTGCAAAATCTTTCAGTTTGGAAATCTATCTTTCCAGAAGCTCTGTGTAGTTTCTGATACCATTAGTATTGTACACTTTTATTTAAAAATGTTATATTTTTGATAAAAACGATGAGAGTGGCAAATGCTATGCAACAACAAGAGTGGAAAAAACAACAGTATTTTTAATAAAAATAATTGCTAGAAGAACGAACTTACTTACTTGATGTTATGCTTGTTCTAATTAAAATTACCTATTGGGAAATTAATTTCATTTGGGAGCCACTTGGAGAAGGCTGCGTTTAGCAAACGGATAAAAGACTTATTTATTTGGCAGTATTGAGTTCACTGCGTCAGATGCACTTCTAAAGACAACGAACGCTGGGGCACCGAAAAAACAGAGGTCATCCAGGCAGGTGTCCCAGCTGAGGACCGTTCTTTCTAATTTGATTGTAAAATAAATAAAACAAAAACAATAATGGTACACAGAAAAGGTATTATTCATTGTTCTTGTGCAAATGCACTTTATCCAGCGCAAGCAATTCAGTCAGACAAATTAATCTCACACATTTTTCAACAAATTTAAGATTTGAAGATTTTTCCTGAATGCTTCCACGGGCATCTGAAAATGCTGTGGAGGGACACATGCGGCCCACAGGCCTGTAGTTGGACCACGCTGCTCTATGTGTTAACAGAACTGAAGTGCTAACACAGTCTGCACATATAGTAAGCAACAAAACATGATGAATGCAACGTAATAAGCAACATTTTCACTATAAAACCATGCATTTACTGACCAATCACAATCACACATTTCTAAACCTGACTTTGGTGACAATGATATTACTGAACAATATGTCTCAAATAAACCACGATCTGCATATGCCACAAAGATTTCTGCGCTGAAAAAACTTTTTAATTTAACATGCCATCTATATGATTTAGATTTCATCTCCATTCCAATGTACGCCTGAGTGGTAGGAAGCTATGTGATGTGACAAGTCTATAGCTGGAAAAACTGCTTTGGATAGTGAAAACACTTTATAACAAACAAGAGAAATGACATCTAGCTCACATAACACATTTTTTGCCATGGAAAAACATGAATTAATAGCAGTTTTGTGTACTGGTTAGCGGAGATTCAGGTTAATCAGAGTTTGGACAAAAGAGGTCTGACTGCATTTTCTTTTCTAGAGCTAAATACTTCACTCATCAACTAAACTTATTCTTTTTCATGTACCCAACAATTATTGGATTAATGTGTGCTGCTAAAGGTATTGCATTCTGTTTTCAACCACATCTGCCAACTGCCCTCCTGTTTTCTTTTAAGGTGCACAACTCCACAGACTTTGCAAAGGTAACAGAGACCTGAGACCCATTGCTGTAGATTGTGCCTACTGACGTCTGGCTGCTGAAGTTTGTCTGAGACCGTGTATCTCAAGGCTCTGTATTCCAAACCTCCCAAGTTAGGGTAGGCACTCTTGGGGCTGTGAACCTGCAATTCATGGCACGTGTTCCTTCATGAAGCAAACACAAAATGAAAAACTTTTACAAAAACTTGTTGTCAAAAACGTCTTCAATAGCATTCGCCAAGACACACTTCTTCAAGCAAGTCAAACACACTTCCCAGAAATCTATCCTCTCATATGGGACCGCTATTCTTCAAAAATATCTCTTTTAAAGACAGTTCTGCCTCAACTCAGCCACCAGACCCCCACGGCCTGGCTCGTTTTGCTCTCGCCATTCATGGAGTTACATCCAAGTTCAAATCAAACCTGAATGTTTGATACCTTGATGATGAATGTATCAGTGGAGACATATGGTCTGTGCTTAGCGACGCTGCCATCATCAGGCATGAATCATCCTCAGTTAGCCCTGGAAATAAATAATTTGAAATGTGAGCTGCTCATATCAACCACACAACCAGNAAACAGCAGCTCCAAACAAATAAGCNCTTCCATGATAAACTTCCATCCATCGTAACCCCAGCACCCAAACAATAGTAGGTATTAGCATCCCTTCTACTTCACAACTACAGTATTCCAGTTTACCAAAGGTTTTAGGATTTTGTTTGAATAAGTGTAGATTTGAATAACCTGTTTATATTTTAAACTACAAGTGCTTTGGTGTGAAAATGGCAAAGACAAGCTCAAAAGGAATCAACCTGGAAGCTGTGCATTCAGCTTTGCTTGA
>JGI24022J15233_10005713_pt1 | contig 13283 bp, 10 predicted proteins | sample Ectturendosymbi2_FD_15233 | JGI IMG/M metagenome (IMG submission 15233) | reverse complement strand
ATCCCCAGTATCTGAAAAAGTGGGGGACGCGTCCCCCGTGTCCTCCACCTAATTGCGCCCATGGTGATTAGTGTTATTTATATGCTTCTTAAGCGAACTGGTACTGTCAGGTTACTTAGTCCGAAGGTAGCGCAAAGCACTTGCCGCAAAGCGCAAAGCAATTCATATAACGGAGTTGTGTCAAACTCAAATACACAGTGGCCCAAAATTTAAAACTTGGACAAAGCCGTGAGCCAAAGCTGATAGTTATTGAAAAAATCTTGCGTCTTCCTCCAGATAAACAATGAACGTTTTCATATACTACAGGGTTCTGTCCTGATGACGCGCCTAAACACCAGCAGAGCATCGTGTGATATGACGTTTTAATGGTACATGCGCTGTATACTACTGGCGGGCCAGCTCTAGTAATTATTTGGCATTCCTTCACCGGCTAAATATACAGCAAATAGTAATTACATTGCGGAGCAAATTTAGCTGTGGTATAATGGCAGGGACATTCTGTTGGCACGTTCCATCTGGTGTGGGCTGAAGCAGAAAGATCTGGGCGATGCAGATGTTGTCATATGTGACTGTAAATGCATTGAAACCATCATCTACCCAAGCAAATAAAATCTCTATGAAGGTCAGCTTGGAACTGATGCTATTATATACTTGGTCTTTTAACGAGCTATTAAAACAGAAGAAAGTGCCCCTGCATGGGCGTCGGAAATATTTTTTCCAGGCGGGGGCCAATAGTGTTTTTTCGAGGGGTAGCCATAAGTAGTTAAATTTCATTTTACCCACTCGAAACTAAAAAAACAACTTTTTTTGCTAAAAATTTAGCTGAAAAATGTTAAACTTCAAAATCCAGGAAGAAGTCTTTGCCCCCTTGTTCCTCTTTCCAACGCCCATGTACCCCTACTATATAGGTATATCCGCGCAATGTTGCTAAATATCATCCGATACAAGCTGGAAGTTTAGGATATGGTGCAGATATCTGCTGTTGACTGCGGGACAGGATGACGTTGTCTTTACCAAGGAGATGACTTCTGCCGTGGTTGGCAACAGTCGTATTTCATTATTATTTTTCTCTTCTGCAATAAATTTCATCATAAATAGTTTAGCCATGTGGAAAGTTTTGTTAAACTAACGCTTGTTTTACTTTTTTCAGTAAAATGCAACGTTCTTTTGAAATGCAACTCAGGAAGTATCCAAGCTACATTCAGTGACAGGTGAGAGTACCATTTACTTAATAAAAGGAAAATAAACGATCTAGTTTCACATGTCTTAAGTCGTATATTGTTCTTTATTCTAAAACGTTACTCATCAAGTTCACTCCAGAAAACATTTTATGATGTTGTTTTGATACCAGACGAGGAATAGTCCTCCAAATGCGTTGTGAAACATGTTGCACTTTTTGTCGCCCTTAAACCCGCGGCGAGGTGACTATCGCCAAAATGCGTAATTCAATTTACAAATAAATTTTAAAAGACTTAAAATACTCTTATTAATCTGATCCCCTCAGTAGCTTATTTTTCTAAGCGTTCTGTCGAGCAGACCCATCGAAATATGCAAGGGGGACAAGGAGGAACAATTTTCCGGGAGCCGAATCACTGCAGGGCGCCGCAAAGTACCAACAATGTCGCAAGTACTTTCTTCAATACGGTACATTTGCTCCCGAAAGACCTTAGGTTCGAACATGGTTGCACCAAACTTGTTTCTTGTCCCGGGCGCCACCTAACCTCAGTACGCCTCTGGCAAGGGAGTTACTACCAAAATGACAGTGCATACTTAACGTTTGAAAGCAAAAGCTGTGCGTGGGGTCTTCAACAGAGGTGGCCGGAGTCACATTTTCAGACCCTTACCAGGGTTGTCAGGTTGGCCTTTTTTAGGCCAAATTTCAGAAATTTGGCCTCGTTTCAAGTTGGTTGGCCTAAAAAGAAATATTTGGCTTTTTGGCCTTTTTTTGGCCTCATCTGAACTTGGCTGGCCTTAAAAAATTCGTTTGGCTTTTTGGCTCTTTTTTGGCCTTTTTACAGTGAAAAAGTTTTTTTTCGGCAACACATCTACAAAACGTTTATAAGAAATACTATGTTAGACGGACGCCTGCGTTCTGATATTATTAAGATTTGGGATGCGAGGTTCGAAATAATTTTTTGCCTAATCACTGGAAATGTGTGCAAAATCGCTGTTTAGGGTGTTGTAAGCACTAAGCAAGCTCAACGCTTGCAGACAGGTCTGCGTCTTCGTGATAGAAAGGCGACAATGACGTCAAGGTAGCGGAAGGGCTCTTGTGATTCTGGTCGTAATACAGAAATGAATGGTAGATGACTTTCTCATGGGTGCAGAAAGCTGCCGATAGATTTGTATGCAAACTGTGGAACCATTGTACACAGGTGTAGGAGCAGGTATTTTTTCGGGGTGTGCAGGATATCTTCCCGAATTTCCCCAAATTTGCCCGAAAAAGTTATATGAAATAATATAACATTACCAAGAATTTTATGCGGCAAACTTTCCTCGAACAAATTTTCTGTAGCTGGTGGTTACTCATGAACTGTCTGTTTTTTGTCACATTCGTGTTTTTTTGCTTTCGAGTCACTCATTTTTTGAGTAAGACACATTTATACGAATGTTGAAACTTCTGTGCCCGAGTGTTCAATATTTTTTGGATTTCGTTCAAATTTTCAACAAACCAAAAACTTTTGGGGTGCGCTTGCACCCCTAGCTCCGACACCACAACTGCCATTGTACCCAAAGTGTGGAATCTTACAAACCATGAAATTTCAGAGAAGCATAATGAGCGCCAGTACAACGCGAAGCAATACTTAATCCAAACTTCGACTAAAAATCCTGATAATATTCTTGCAATTTGGAGGTTCTTCGTGACAAAGAAATAAATAGCAATACCGCAAACAAAGCTCAGCCTTTCTTCTGGCCTTTAAACAGTCGGTTTGGCCTTTTTCTGGCCTCTTTTTGGTACTGTTTGGCTTTTTATTGAAATTTTTATCTGGCAACCCTTACTTCGTTCCTGTTCCAAATTTTTTTAATCCCGCCGGGGCTGAAATTCTTCTAAGTTTGAGAATCCGGCAAACATCGATACAATCCAAATTCAGAAATATTTGTACTTAAAGCGATGATATTTATACAGACCATGCAAAATTCTGCTACTGCCTAAAATAAAAAGTTACTCCGGATCCGTTTTTTCACAAATCTGTGATTCCGGCTCCGGATCCGAAAAAAGCGCAGAATCCTTCCGGAGTCGACGCCAGTACTCCGGATCCGTGGCCACCTCTGCTCTCCAATGCTATCTTTGCATAAAAAAGGCTGGCATTTTGATGGACGTAACTGTGTCCAGTGGCGTAGCCAGCCCAAAATATTTTGGGGTCAAAATGATTTTAGGCGAGCAACGGTATTTTTGTTTGGGACGCCGCTTCTCAAAGCGCAAAATGACCAGATCTGCTAAAAATTTTTGGGGAGCATGGCCCCCTGCTGGGTCCTCCTGGCTACGCCTATGACTGTGTCCCATGAGAAAGTTTGCTGATAAGACAAGCTGAGTCGACGCGCGTAACTCATGGCTAACCTCAGTTGTTCATACTTGACCTGTAAAAGGAATTTTGGCTATAGGAACCTTGTGTATATACCTTCCACAGTTTTGGAAGGAATGTATGCTTGTTTACGAACAAAAATATTTCGAAATACAAGTTTTTTTCGGGTCAGATGAGCTCTAGAAGAATCACCGAGTTTTTGAAAAATGCGCCTGCGCTCCTAAAACGTTTGGAATCGTATTGACAGTTAGAACCTATATAATCAAGTTTTTAAGGTTACCTGAACTGAGTGTAGGTACATGGCACATGCAAAATCGTAGGTGTGTAACCAAGAACAAAACTTAACTAGAGCGAAGTCTTGCACTAGTAGTGATAAAGTCACTTGCGTTATGTTTCGTTATTATGCAAACGGAATAATGAATAAATTCGTCATAGCAACATGAAATAATCTTGTAACAAACAGTGAATAATTTTGTGATAAAAAGTATTTGTATAACTTCATAAAAGACAACCTAACTTTACCAGAAGCTATTAGTGGGGTGTTAGACAGTTTTAGTGATTCGTAACTTTTACCCTTTGTTTTGTATTCCATACAATAGACGATTTGCTGTAAGCATTTTGCGAGGATCAGCAGCTTTTTCACCTCACCTGCCTCTATGTAGCAGATGTTTCACAAAACAACTATCTGGATTCTGGAGTAAAGAAAAGTGTACTGAAACGCAGAAAGCAATGTGACTTCTTCATAATTGAAGGTTCTAGTTAAGGATAAAATGCTGCTAAACGTTCAAACCATGAGAGAGCAAGTATTGTAAGTAAACAATAACAACACATCAAGATTCTAGCTATATTTGAAGGAGCTTGCCTTGTGAATTTATTTAGCTTTCTGTCTCAAAACAACATCATGGTGCAACAAGAAGAGCAGATACATTTCAAAGACCATCCATCATGCTTCTCATCACGCATTGAAGCTGGTTACACGGTCTCACTATATCCTCCATACACAGATTGCGGAACTCGAGTTTACGTAAGAATTTAAAAATTAAAGATCTGTTTCAGTGCAAAGTAATGTTGACAACCAAATACTATTGAAGCGTTTAGCAGTTTGTGCTTCATTACTGCCGTCTTCGAAGTTGTTTGGAGTATAGCGTTTTTTTAACGGCCAAGCTCGGATAAAAGCCACACCAACTGAGTAAAATTTTTAAATTAACTTCAAGTTTGTTGCAGCCTCAATTGTTCTGAAAGTTAAGAGGAGAGACGCCAATTTATTTGCCTCCAGTCTGCCATAGTGCTACTTTCGCAACAAATGGAATTACGATCTTGAATGAGCAATATTTTTGACACGAAACTCTGTTCACAATGTTGCAGCATGACACTGATGACTACTTGTACACCAACGACGTCGTTTTTACAACATCAACAACGAAACTAATACTTTTACGTTTACAATGCACGTACGAAGACAAATACCTTGTCAGCGCCCCGTTTGGATTGTTACCCAAAATACGGTATGGTGATTTTTTGCAAACCAGCAATGAAAAGGAAAAAACTTCAATATTTTGAGTTGCTAAGCATGTAGTGTGTAAGTTTGAAATAATTGCGACTTGTATTTAGGACCAAATTCGTGTCAGTACATACTTAAAACACTCACCAAGGTAATAGAAAAAATGCCTCAACTCAACATGTAGTGGATCATCAACTTTGTTCGTCATTTGGACGCTTTTTGCGTATAGTTCCTAAACATTCACAATTGTGCAAACAATGTATGCGTGACTTAGAGAATTTTTGCTTGGAAACACTTCTATGTTAAACACAATAACAACCTTTACTGTGCGCGTAAGAAGATGGTTAGTATAAGATGATGGCGAATGCTTTTGAACAGCAGATCACTCCTCTCACTTATGGGTGAAGGTTTAAGATGCGCTTAAAAGTGGGATGAGAAATAATTGCTCATCAAACAGGAAAATGAATTTTCAAAATTAGCTTGAGTGCTGTAGCTTTGAGTGCCTAATTTGGATAATATCATATTGTGTCAACCAAACTTCTAAGGCAATATCTTATTATGTTGCATGAGTTACGACTTCAAGTTCAGTTATATACAGTACAAGCAAAAAAAAACGCATGTGGTGATCTGTCTGAAAGCATTTTTGGTGCAGAAATGATGATATGCCGTCTAAAATGTTGGCAGAAATTCTGTCCTGATGTGACAAGGCCTTTTTCTAAACGGCTTTCACATCTGCTTTGTTAAACATCACTCATTTGTTTGTTTTTCAAATGATCGAATAACCTCTCATAGGGGCGGCGGAACGAATTTTATGGGGAGGTCCAGGGCCCGCTGGAGACGTACCACCTACACCATGGTTTGTTACTCCTTTAACGCCATCGGTGATCATCCAACCTTGGACTGCCTTTTTTGCACAATTTCTGACAAGATCGAAATGTGAAAACACGACCACCGCCATTATCAGCATTTTATCGTAGATATTTTTATATTTTGTCAGTACCACTAGCTATAAAGATATATTGTTCTCTATAAAGCAAACCTGCAGTGGTCAAAAATCTCAATTTTCCTGAACAAAGTTGGTACCAATTCCAAGTAATGCCGGTAATTCATAAACCAAAAAACGTCCTCGTATTCGTTCGTAAGACTCTGTATCCTTAGATTGTAGGCGCCAATCCTTTGTGCGAATAATGTTTATTCGGAACCATTTAACATTTTAAAGTTATACTGAGTATGCGCACACGACCATCCTGAGCTTCCTTACTGCAAACAGACGGTTCAAAGAGGTATTTTTTATCAAGCCATTCGTGAAAGACGGAGCGGCGCGTATGCGGTATAAGACACCAGGTTGAGATGATATTATAAGCTTGCCTTATTGACAAGGTTAGGCACGCAAGAAAATTCTGAAGAGGATGTACTTTATGACAAAGAACTAAAAACGCAGTAAAATAGTGCAGTGGTTCCTTGTATCTCGAACTAGAACCACCTTGAAAAATAGTGGGGGCCGGACTCCTCGACCCCCTTGTCTGCGGCCAATAACCCCCACTAATTATTTGTATTTTGAGGATTTGACCTCGTGTCATCAATGTACGATTTATTTGTTGATGCTGTTTGTATAAAAACATTATAATCGTGTTATAGCTTTGTGCATAAAATCTGTACCTGATGAAAGTTTTTTTATATAGAGACCTAAACTTTGTCACATCGAGAGGAAGACTAAGTGTTTCGATGAAACTCTACAGCAGAAGAGATTATCACCCAAACAGCAGACTTGGTAGTCGGCCGTCAGTGCTAGTTGGTGAGTACAAAAAAGCGATCAAGGGAGATGATCGTGTAGCCACGATCTGTCGCTATTCACTGGCAGTGTTTCATTTTTATAAACACATTGGAAATAGTGCTGACCAACAGGAGCTGCTAGAGGTTTCATAGTGTGGAGTATATACCCATCCAAACGTCCGCTGAGGTTCCATCGGAATCGGACGCCGCGTTAATACATATCGATGCTTAATTGTGCGCTTGTCACATGTCAGTGACTGTACAGTTCGTCTATCTTTTTATAGGCGTGCCACTATACGTGTCAGTGGATTTACAGGATGTATTTGCTGATGACAGCATGGTCACATCGCTGCAGAGCTGTTACGCAACCACCAATCCAGACTTTCGATTGACGTCAACCAATCAGTACCTGTATCTAATAACGGGCAGGTAAGACACCGTTACGTGACAAGAACCGTCTTGCGGTCTGCATCCTTGGACCAACAGCACTGATCAAACGCTCTGTTTTCAAGCAATAAACTAAATTTGAAAAATAAATGTGAAAAAACGTCTGATCCAGTTCATATAAAATATTTTTTTCATTAACCGACGCATGAAACATTAGTACACGCAAAACGGTCCTGAACCGCTGCAAACGTTTTGAAATACGTTATAGCTCGTCGGTATACAAAAAAACACTTACCTGAAAACCGTTATTTTGAGGTATAACTGTGAAATTCAGAGCGATTACATAAAATTTCATTTAACAAAAGGTTAAAAGTCTGTACTGAATCAGCTGCAGTCGTCGCATTAAATTTAAATATTTCTTTCAATATTGGCATCAACTAAAATTTTGGAACAGTGGAAAAAATATTTTCAAGTGCTAATCTGTAGCAGTTGAACAAAATCTTTCGCATCCGAGTTTTTCAACCTCACTTGTCATGATAGGTCACCAATTTTTCCCACACCATTTCTGGCTAAAATAACGTGCTTTGGTAAATCAGTACGCGATGTTGAAATCATGTCTGCAGAAGTCGGGCAGGGTTTTCGGGTGGGACCGGGTTCGGGCTTAAGTTTGTCAAAATGTTCGGGTAGATTTCGGGCCTGCAAAGAATTTTTTTTCAACGAGGGACATTTTTGTTGTCAGTTACTGTTGAAGCAATCGAGTTGATTAAATCTTCAACGAAAAATGAATAATTGAGAATTATTTAGTCATGTTTACTTTTCTACGTCACAGATATCCCGCAGTTGCGCATATCTTCACTCATTCGGTACATTTGGCTTTCGGGCCAAAATCGGGTTTCAAAACTTAAATTTCGGGCTCGAGCCGGGCTTGGGCTTCAAAATGAAGCTTGTTTACAACTCTGCATGTTGGTGTGTTGCTCCTCTGGCAACAACCCAACGCACCCGCTGCTTATTTACAGATGTGCTAATCCTGATGATCAATCAGTCCAAATATATTCAAACGGCGAGAATACGGCAGCACGGTTTTCATTCAAAATGTTTCGGTGGAAGCAAAGCCATAAAGAGTAAGTTTTTTCTAATTTTTCGAAAAATGACATTAACGATCAAACTGTACCTTTTTTAAGAAAAGATCTGTAAACACAATGAAAACAGCAGATGGCACTATAAATATTTTAAATATAAAGAATATAAGCTTTTTTACTGTATTATATTCCATGTAGGTATATTTATCTACACTGTGAGGTGAACATTTGCAACAAGAGTGCTGAAGTTTGTACTGGCAGTGGGGTAAGCATGTTATTTGATTTATTGCCATGTTATCATAGACAAAATCGATCTTGCCCAAGTACTGGTATCAACAAACAAGTTTGTAAAAATTTTGTAATTATTTACATCCCATCCACAACCATAATGAATACTGTTGCAAAAATATAACACTGTGCAGGAGAGTGTCTAGAGAACCGATTCCGTATCACATTTTTATATATTCTAAAAAATAGATTATGCAATTCTTTGCGTAGTCCTGAAAAACCTCAAAGAATCGATTGTTGGCCTCAAATACTCAACTCCACAGCAAACTTTATACTGGTAGATATAAAGTACTTGACTTCCTTCCCCAAAACGTAGAGCGTTTTCCCAAACGTTTTCTAATAAGGCAAGCGGGAGGACGGCAGCAATATGATTGTTTGCACAGAAACGTGCGACTAGCTTGACGTGACGACATACTTTTGAAAGTTTAGATACGTTTACGTAAAAAGTTTATGTTTGAGGTAATGCCTCAAGGTGTGCCCTCATCACCATTTTTTATTTCTTTCAAGCCTTTGGGCAATGGTATCCGAAGAAATCCTGCAAGAACACAACGGAGCGTTGTCGCAACAAGGCAAGTCCCTGAAAAAGGTGGTTTCATCTCGCTGGGTCCTATAGCGATGGCCACTCTACATACAGACGGAAAACCGAGTTATAAAACAAACCTCACTGTTGCTCAGGACCAGAGTAAGTGCAGCTGTAACATGGAGTTACTGCTCTTTGGATTTATTTACCTTGTCTATACACCACTGTAGATGCAGTCGCAGAACAACCTGTATCTAAGCTTTTTCCTAATAACGTGTGAAATTTTATGTGCACGGTGGATTTGAAATTGGGGAACTAGAGTATTTTCCTGTTTTTCTGCCAACAATTTTGCATTACGAACTTGACTTAATTTCATATTTTTCTGCACCACAACAATGTTCTCGTTATTAGGAAAAAATCTTCTCGTTATTGGATAACTGAATATCGAATTTAGGAGAATTAATGAAAGTTTGCCTTTAACTGTAGGTAATTATTTTCGTCACTCTGAACAACATACCACATTTTAGGCGGCGCATGAAAAGGAAGAGTTTAAGTATTTCTTGACAATGGGATGAAGCAAAAAGCGAAAAATACCTTTTACTGATATGAGGAACTNAAAAGATTAAACAGGCGGAGCGCTTCAGTCGAGGTGAAAAGGACCGGTTCAAGTTGTGTCCCGGTAGTTAAAGTAAATTACGATCTTTGTCGCAGAATCTTTATCGATCTACATTCTGGGCGGAGTTTTCGCCATGCTTGCCACCGTCGCGCTATCGCTAGTCGCAACCGGCGCTCTGCGGTGTCATCGCCGGAACCAGAATCGTCACGGAACCGTCCCGTCGACAATCGCAGCCGAAGATCGGAGCTCGCCAGAACCCAGGCTCTGAATGAGTTTTTCGTGAATTTAGGCCGCAGTAGTTTTTCGTGAATTTAGGCCGCAGTAGTTTTTCGTGAATTTAGGCCGCAGTCTTTGCAAATAGCGCGTCCCATGATCGCTCCCAACCACTGCTTTTTTGTATGAGCTCGGATTTTCAGGTCGCTGCCACTATATACAGTGACATAGGCGGAAAAAAGGCATTGACGTCATGAGCGCACCTTTGGAAAAAACGCACCGCGACCTCTTTCCGCAGGAACATCGTCAAATACCAGGGTGTCACCCCACAAAAAATTATTTTTAATGTTAAACAACACCAAAAAATTTGCGATTTCCGAAACACCAAAAAAAGTTTTGTTCCTAACAATTAAAAAAAAATTTCAACGCTTTCGATACCGGGTGCGCGGCGAGAAAAATGCGCTATAACAAAAAAATATTTAGGTGACATTACGAGAAGCCATACTCAACTAAAAGCGCAACTTACTGATTAATCGACGGCGTCGCTGAAGCACCTCTCCACCAATGGGCTGCGTGCATACACTGGAGCCTGATCTTGGGGCAGGCGCGTAACCAGGGGTGGCGAAACCCCTTGCAAAGTTTCTCGCACCCTAGAAAAATGTGTTGGACATAGATTAAAATTATTGGGCACAGTTAAAAAAATCTGCCCCCCTTTCAGAAAACTCTTCGCCCCCTTCGTGTCCCAAGCTGGTTACGGGTCTGGCTTGGGGTCGATAAATTTTGGGCTACGTGAATTGCTCGGGTTGCTTTGTTTTAAAGCTGCGTCGTAATCAACTTCGTGCAGGTCAAGCACTTGCTGGAGGGTGAACTCGAATAAACTCTTTTGCACGATAAGTCTTTGTTTGCTATTCTCAATTTATTCTCGTACGATAAAATAAACGATCTACCCGCTTATTACAAGGAGACACAAACCTGTTGTGACCGAACTATCGCAGAAAATCGTATTACAAAGTTGTAGCCAGGGTTCCGGAGTCGGAGTCGTAACGAGTCGGATTCCTAGAAACACCAGAAGTCGGTGTCGGATTTTTTATCCGACTCCCGACTCCGAAAGTCTAATTGAATCATTTTTTGCATCACACTCCTAAGTTGGGAATTCCTGTTGAAATGGTGCAATGTTTTACGAAACTTTAGTTGAAATGGATAATTCTTGCTTTGTACCACGATTTCCATTGAGTGTTAAATGCTACAAAATTCTTGTCAGCCAAACTTCATTCACTTTATGTTAAGGAGTCGGAGTCGGAAATTTTGGAAAGGTTGGAGTCGGGAGTCGTACATTTTGGAAAGATCGGAGTCAAGAAATTTTGGAAAGGTCGGAGGTGGACTGGACATTTTACCTCTGACTCCGCAACGCTGGTTGTACGGCGTACATTTCGTCAAACAGCAGATAAACGGCACGAACGATCAAATGTACCAAACTGCTGGGTTTTCACTGAAACAGCATACAATTTCTAAGTTAGACAGGAACGCGTGTCTGAAAACGAAACCATCAATGACGAAAATTTCGCAAGTAAACCGGTTAACGATAAGCAGATGCAAAAACAAGGATGTGACAGCGTATGACTACAGTAGCATGATTAGAGCGACACTAACGGGTATGATTAATACAAACGTGCTCCGTCGATACAATGGACGTATGAAAATGGCGCAACGTACACGATACTGACAACAAAGGGAGTTGCGGTCGGAGACCTTTCTCGATAATACCTTTTTCAGAAATGCCTATTTTTTCCGCACAGTGGTGCGCGAATAGCTTTAGTAACACAGAAAAGATAACAGAAAGCTAAGTTTTAAGGTCCTTAAAGAAATCTGTAAGTCAAACATAAACGCTTCGGCAATTAGAAGCCGTAACCGTGGCAACAATCCTGCTTGCGCAGACCTCACTTCGAACACCACTTTTCCTGGATGAGTTGTCTCAGCCAATGGCAAGTGTATCTGCCACACAAGGAGTGTTACAAACATAAAACGAGAAATACTTGGAAGCCTCTATCACACAGTAATTGCGCTGCAAAGATCTTGGCTCGCACAAACTCTTTCAAAATTATGCTTCAATAACTGCCGGAGAACATGTAAAAGGCGTTGCGTATCAGCACTTGTGAGTGATCAATGATACGTTGTTGGTTTGACTAAGAAATATCGGTTGTGTACTGTTTAATTTTTTGGAAAAATGTCTACTACGAATAACGCGTCGTCATGGCTACTAAGCGCACTCAGAACCGCTCAAGCGATTTGTAAAACCCCGCGACTTGTTACAACAACCCTGCATCTCCACCGTGTGGGCAAACCGTCCAGATTAGAAAAAACACGAACTCCACAGGCTGCAGCCACCGGCCATATAAAATGTATATGATGCAATCTCACGTTAACGTCCAAAACGCGCTAGTGCTGCTTCGGCAACTTCAACAGATTTCATCAACAAACTCCTCTTGACCATACTTAGAATATTGTTCGTTGGTGCAAGACCGATATCTTGAATCAGAACGTATTGCGCTAGGAAAAACTACAAGGCTATGCAAGACTCAACACATGCACCGTTTTCAACTGTTAACTGGCACAAGCTAAAGGGTGACTTGCATAATGAAGTTTTCAGTGCGGTTTCTAGCGTTTCGCGTCAAGTCTGCACGCAGCTTTCCCAGTTGAAAAAGAAACAAGTTTTTTTCACTTGTAACTGATTCGCGATGCGTTCAAGTCCGGTAAAGCTCACACTCCCCAACAGTTCCTCATCATGTTGACGAAGCCGTCGTCGTTCTGCATCATGATGCTCACGCCTTCGTAATAATCGACGAATTCCACGTAAGACACGCGGCCGTCGCGACCAGAGCAGATGTCCGAGAACGACGCCATGAAATGTTCTTCCATTTCCGGTTGGCTGAAATTTCCTGCGATCAAACTGGAAGCTGCACTGTGCGGTCCGGTGCCACAAACACGCCCGTAGTCACGGGGAGCATTCGGGGGTAGTGCCCCCCTAATTTTGTGGTGCCCAGAAAAGTTTGTTGTAAACATAAAAAAAAACAAAATTCTTCCCCCCCCACTCCCCAATCTTAAAACCTGGCTACGGGCCTGGCAACAGATGGACACGATAAAAACGCGTTGACCGAGCACGACGTTCGTGATATGACAATGCGCCGCTGCTAAATATTGATCTTGCGTTTTGACGATCGCAAATACATCGACGCTTACCACGCGAAGTCAGCGGCGCTAAGTTTTCGTTCTGATATAAGTTTTGCTATGCGCAGAAACGGAATGGCTTGTTTTCGAACACACCATAGGCGTAGCCAGGGGGGGGGGCAAAGGGACCATTCCCCCCAAAAAAAATTTTGGAAAA